>Ga0224501_10005143_pt1 | contig 10323 bp, 9 predicted proteins | sample SF_Oct11_sed_USG_4_FD_169105 | JGI IMG/M metagenome (GOLD analysis project Ga0224501, IMG submission 169105) | Sediment microbial communities from San Francisco Bay, California, United States - SF_Oct11_sed_USGS_8_1 | ecosystem: Environmental > Aquatic > Marine > Sediment | place: USA...
GCTTTCAAGAAGGCCGAGATATTTATCGAGTTCTTTATTCTTGATTCTTAACTGTTCAATCTTTTCGTTCTGCTTGATGATCTTTGAATTGAGTTCGCTGAGGTCAAGGTTCAGATTGAACCTCTGATCGAAAAAAGACAGTGCAAGCTTGATCGCCTGAAAGTCTTCAACAGCAGCTAAATAAAAGGGAACCTCAATCCAGAGGCTCAATCCGGGAATCTCTTTTTTCCCGGCTAACCACAGGAGAAAACTGCTAATAGCTGGCGGGCCTTCCCATGTCAGGCCTTCGAGTTCATAGGTTTGAAGCATATCGTGTAATTCCGGTCTATTGAATACAGCAAACATTCTCCGTGGATCTGTATGGGAGATTTGAGAAACCATTCCATTAATGGTATAGAGTTCATTTATCTGTCCAATTTGCGAAGCAGTTTCCAGCATTATGTTCAGGAACCTGTATTGTTCATGCTCAGGCTGGTCAGATTTAAAAAAAATCAAGTCCTTTCTCTGGCAAGAAAAAAATGCACTTTCAGGGAACTGTATGCAATTTTCGTAAACGGCAACTCCCTCGAAGGAGAAAAACCCCAAAGGATCGATAGTAGAAAACTTCTGGCTAGCGAATGTTATATTAAGAAAATTGAGTACTTCAGGCGCAATTTTTCCTGTATCTCTATTCCAACCGACAAGAAGGAATAGATTTTCAGATAGGGATGAAGATATGACCTTATCCTGCTTCTTCATCGCTTCCGTTCCCTTTTTTCAGGAAATCCGAGATCTCATCCCATAATTTCTTTCTGTTCTCTTCAGTCATCGGTTCTATTTCAGCCTCTCTCTGAACACTAACATCCCGCATTTTCTCAAGCTGATCTTTGATAGAAGAGGGGATCTGATTATAGATATCTTCTATTCTCTTCTCAATATCTCGATAAACTTCATCATATTGGGAGAAATCAATTCTGATCTCAAGGATTTTGCTGAATACCTCGAGTACAGATTTCGAAGCCTTTGGATATGGAATGGGCAAACTCTGAAAATAGACTGGTATTTCTCCCATAAGGCAGATTCCTTCGAATCCCCTTTTCCTCGCTACCCCCAGCAAGAGGCCGTTTAACCCAGAAATAAAACCCCGACCGGACCTGTCTTCGATATTTGACATCATAATAGTATTCGGAAAACCTTTTATCTCCTGAATAAGTCTCTTGGTATTCGGTACCGCCCAAACTCTGGATACCATGGTATGGTGGATAAAGGATACGGCAGCTCCTGATGTATAGATCCTTTTGCATCCAAACTGTTCAGCTATATCCAGAACAAGGTTTGCCATCCGGTATGCTTCTGCCCCTTCAGCATAGCCTGAACTGCTTTTCTTTTTGGGTTGTTCCTCACTAATAAAGAATATCAAATCGTTCTTCTTGTGCTTTTTGTAGAAAAATTTATTTGTCGGGAACTCGAGATTCTCTAAGAGCCCGGATTTAATGATCACCTTTTTGGGCGGAAAGAATTCTATACTCTCGATTCCCCCGAATTCTTTTGCCTCTGTTATTTCTCTTAGCGTGTCGACCGCAATAAGTCCAATGTTGCAGATGCCTGGCCAACCCACTATCATAACAGCGTTTTTAAATTTTGGTTCGCTATGCAGGATGATTCCCATAAAATAGTACCAACGATAATATTTTAATATATAGTTTAGCAAAACAGTAAGTTTTAGGCTCATGATTAATAAAAAAGGAACCTCTGTTATCCTGTAAGATAATTAGTGCAGTGCTTTTACAAAAGCAAGATACCGTGGTGACGGGTCGATGATGTCCAGCCCTATGCTGTCTGCAATTCCATTCGGTGGAATTTTTGCAATAAGTGATATGAGGGTAATAGTAACAATCGCTCCACCAGTATAAAACGATAAGTGCATATTTTTAGAAAGTCGCTAAGTTACTAATAGGAAGACCTGCAATATATCTGTCTCCTTTCCCTTTACTCTTTATACTATAATTTAATGGTAGGTGGTACAAATATGTATGTCAGTAGGATATCATCAAGCCCAAGAAGGGGAATGAATACAGGATTGTCGGGAAGGTCTACGACTCGTAGAGCAGTGAAGAAGGAGAAAAAATAGGGATGTGTCCCTCGCCCTCTTAATAGCCGCAAACTGAGGACCTGTGTTTGTTTCATCCGTAAATAAATAGACTGCGACACAAATCCAGAAATAGCATATGTTTCAATCTGTAATACACGGTGTTCTCGGTGCTGTTAAAGCATTAATCTGAAGAGCGCAGAGTATCAATAACACCTACAAGCAGAGAATTTTAGTCCGTCCGTTGTTTTATTGATTTCTTCATCAAATCCGTAATATTCATTTTCTTAATAAACTGCGACTTTCTTCTGTAAATAAATAATATCTAACGGATAGAATATTAATGATTACTGTCCTAAATTAGTGGTTCTCATTTTATAAAAATTGGTAGATCTTAAAATCGGTAAGCGCTATTTCGGAAGTGTAAATTCAAAGACATTGCCTATATCATCTCGACTGGTAACCAAGATTTTCCCACCATGAGCCTCTATGATTGTTTTTGCTATAAATAGTCCGAGACCAGAACCTTTTTGATCCCTTACTCCACGATAAAATGGCTCAAAAAGATACGGCAACTGGTATTTGGGTATACTAGTAGCAGTATCTTCCACCTCTATCAGCAATTCTTTGTCTCTATTTATAAGTCTAACAATTACTTTTCCGCCGATTTTTGTAAATTTTATAGCGTTATCTAATAGGTTTACTATAACCCTATTTATCATGGCTCCATCAACAATAATTTCAGGGAATTCATCTTCAGAAAACTCAGTTATTATTTGAATATTCTTTTCTCTTGCTACAATGCTTATATTCTCTATCTGCTCTTTTATGGCATGAGCTATGTTATAAGAAGCTGGTTTTAATTTCACTCCTCTTGCTTCCATTGTCGCAAAATCGAGGAAGTTTGTTATCAAATGTTCCACTGTTTGGAGTTCTTCTGTTATTAACTCTAGATAGTTTTTCTGTTGATGTTTATCTGCTTTGCCAGCCATAATCCTCGATAAGAAACCTAATGATGTAGTAATAGGGTTTTTCATATCATGAACAAGGGAAGAAAGAAGATATTGTCTTTCTCTTTCTAATTTTTTTACTACTGTAATATCTCTAAAAAGTTCTACTCCTCCAATTAAATTGCCTTGATCATCAAGTATTGGGACTCCCGTTATAAGCAAAACAAGGGTATTGCCATCTTTACTCTTTATGGTGCTTTCCATGGATTCTAATTGTTCATGTGATTCAATCACTTGTGACAATAATGGACATGCATTCTTGTCAGAAGTTCTATGGAAAATATCAAGATGAGATTTTCCTAAAATATCTTCTTTTTTATATCCAGTTATTTTTTGAGCAGTATCATTAAAATCAATAATCAAGCCACTTTTATCTAATACCGTAAAACCAATCGGTAGGTTTTTTGTAATTGTTTGACATATTTGTTGTTTTTCCATCTTTTTATATGAAGGGAGTATTAATTTTTTACTCTTTTTTAAATATAATATAGAATATAAATGTACACAGTTGTCAAGGTCGATTTGTTGCAATTTTTAATATTACTATTTCAGGAAGGAACTCACACAAGGGTAGGGTTGTAACGACTACAAGTGAATATTTGAAGCGATAATCAACAGTAGTCAGAACTTTTGAAAACGTTAATTACTATGTGAAGTCTTTTCAATTGAAGAAAGCCAATGGATGCAAGACTACAGGAAGAAAGTGAGCGAAAGAAATCTTTGCTCGTCGTCGAGACCCCATTTTACTTGTTACACCTACAAGTATTCGCTTTTAAGGAGGTCTGAATATTAACGATTACTGGTATAAATGTTGAAACAAAAAAGACAGAGCCATGTGACTCTACCCTTGATATGCTTACAATCGGATTGACTATTTCCTGAATCTCTTCCTCAGAAGCCCAAGTCCTACAATCCCTGCTCCTACGAGGAAGTAATCAATAATATAACAATATTTTTTGTGAATACCATATTGTTGAGATGGAGAGTTAGCGATCAGAAGACACCTTGACCATATCTATAGGTTGCTCCTTGCCACAGTGTTTGCAAAATTTTGCATCTTCTTTAATAATCTCTGCACAGTAGGGACATTTTTTGGTATATCCTTTAGATACCAGAGGTGGAAGTACAATAATAACAGCAATAAGTAACGGAACAATTGCACATAGGATAAACCACAATATCGGTCTGCGCCCTTTTCTTATAGCTATAATGCTCCCCACAATACCTGCAATAGTAAGCAGAATAACATATCTAAACAATGGGATTCTCTACTTTTTTATGATTACTCATTTATCTCTTCTGTATCTCACCTACGCCAATAAATGGTACTGCTCCACCACCTGTAACCTGTGGGAGGATTCCGTTCCATTTATCTATAGCCTTGAGATTGGCCTCTACTTTTCTGAGCTCTATAAGATCCTGTGAAATATTTGCTCTCTGCAACCTCAATGACTCTGCCTCTGCCTTTGCTGCTGTAATCTTCTGCTCTGCCTCAATCTTTATCCTCTCCAGGTCTCTCTTTGACTTTAGTGCAAGCTGTTCTGCTGTCTGCTTTGCCTCAATAGCCTCTGTAAATACTTTGGAGAAGCTGAATGAGACAATAGAAAACGCATCAACTGCTATATTATATGCTAGGAGTCTTTCAGCAAGGTTTTCTCTCATGGCCTCGCTTACTGCTGCTCTCTTTGTTATAAGTTCTTCTGCTGTGTACCTGGCTGATACAGCTTTCATTACTTCTTGTATTGCAGGGTCTATAATACGCTCCTTGAATTCTACCCCAAGGGTTTGATAGACAACATTTGCTTTATCAGGTACTACATGATAGTTAAGTGCAACTGATGAGGTCACATCCTGAAGATCGGACGAGGCAGATGCGGCATCAGTCACTGCCTTCTGTACCTTGACATCCATTATGGCAACCTTCTGCCTTATAGGCATCCTGAAATGTAGTCCTTCATTCAACACCGTATCTTGAACGGCACCAAAATTGAGGACAACACCTCTTTCACCTGCACCAACCTGAACCCATGGTCTAAAAAACAGGAAAACTACTAGAATTGCTACAATAATTAGTACTAAACTCAAAGGGCCTTTCTTCATTGCAGACTGCATTGCTGCCTTTGTTGCCTCCTTTGCCCTATAGACATCTCGCTCATCCATATGCTTCCTCCTTCGTGATCATTTGAGATATGTTAACACTATAAAAAACGAGCTTACCAAAGGTTCATCCTTTGGAAGCTCGGCCATTTTTCTGTCTAAAGACATCACCGTTATATCTCCTTACATAGAAGAGTTTGTCTTTAGTAGGAAATTATTTAGCTACAAGAAAAAAGCCGCTCTCCGAATTTTTTTTCGAATAGCGGCCCGACTATTCTGCTATTTTTAACCTCCAGAAATATACGAATATTTCTGGACCTCTATTATTTTTAACTATATATAAAGTTTCTATTCAATGTCAATGTCAATGTCAAGATTTCTTCTTACTGTTAAGACATCACTAAACGCTGAAATTGAACAGACCATGGCAAGGGAAGGAATACTTTAACTTATTGATTTCAGTATGAAATATTGAAGTATATGATGAAAATAAAAAATCACTCTTTCAGGAAGAACTCAATAAGTGTCTGGCACCCCTGAGAAATATGTTGGTTGGGATAAAGAAAAAAATATCTTGTCGTGTAGAATCTAAATTTACACGCTGTTAATGGATAATTCTATCCTCTGAGAATTTTCTTAAATGCTTTTACAGTTTACAACTATTTTTTCTTGTGAGATGCACAGAATTTCGATTTCCCAGCTGCGGAATTCTTACATTGCTTTCCTTCTTTGGTTTTTGCAGCACATTTTGCTTTCATTGCTTTTGCCATGTTCCCTCCTTATTTTAGTTTAGATAGATTGTATCACATTAAAAAATAGATTGGAAATATTTATAATTTATTTCAGAGGGAGAGATAAAATATCTAACCATTTTTTGTTATGGATTTCTCTATGGACTATGCACCCTTTTCAATGCCCAAAGTGATGCGGACTTCCAGGAAGGAGACATTCCCAATGTGATATCCAAAGGGCTTGCTCCTTTCACACTATAAAAAACATCCTTTAAAAGAGATTTTCTCAATTTAATTACAGTTTAACGACATTGATCGCCTTGGGGCCTTTCGGGCCTTTTTCAATATCAAAGCTCACTTTATCACCTTCAGCAAGGGTCTTAAAACCACTTCCCTGGATGGATGTGTGGTGGACAAAAACATCAGTGCCGTCTTCAGCAGTAATGAATCCGAAACCTTTACTTTCGTTAAACCATTTCACAGTTCCTTGTGCCATTTCATTTACCTCCTTCTTTATAAACTTAAATCACAGAAAGCCTTTTAAAAAAAGGCTGCGAAGTCAAAATAGCATGTCCTCAAACAGTTCGTCAAGATATATTCTTTTTTGTTCACTGATGATTCCCTATTATAATAGATAACTTTTACAAGTTTAAACTTTTTTATCAGAAGATCATTTAAAAATGAGATATTTTTCTAAAAACATTTTTATTCCATCACTATATGTTTTGCCTGAAATAAGAAATCCTTCATTGTGTCCACCTTTAATTTTTAAAAAGTCTTTTGGTTGAAAAGCCTTTTCATAGAGCATTTCACCATTCCTGAAAGAAATTATTTCATCTTCAGGACTATGAATAATCAGCTTGGGACAATGAATTGAACCTATCTTATCTATCGTTGAGTACTTGAATTTTGATAAAAGTTTAATCGGAAGCCATGGATAAAACGTTTTCCCGATATCTGGCACAGAGGTAAAGGAAGATTCTATTATCAGTGCAGCAGGTTTTTTTCTCATTGCAAGTTCTGCCGCGACAGCTCCTCCCAGTGACCGGCCAAACAAAATAATATTTTCAGGAGATTTCCGCTTCACATTTACCAGATAATCCCATGCGGCCTCAGCATCAAGATAAGTCCCATATTCAGATGGTTTGCCCTCACTTTTCCCATAGCCCCTGTAATCAAAAATGAGCACGCTGAGGTTTAGACTGTTAAATATTTTTATAGAGTCTACTCTATGGGATATATTTCCCGCATTCCCGTGGCAGAAGAGAAACACCCCTTTTTCTTTTTCTGCAGGGATATACCATCCTGAAATGTGAAACCCGTCTTCTGTTTTAAAATTAATTTCTTCGTATTTGAGACCGAGACTATTAGGTGTTTGCCCTATCTCTTTTTCAGGAAAATAAAGCATTCTGTATTGTCTGAAATACACTATCACTAAGAGAAGAGAATAGGATAAAAATAGAATTATTCCTATGCTGATCAACGACTTTACCATCTTAAATTCCTTAGCAGGGTATCAGTTCGCATCACCTGTAGTCCTGGAATCGGCCTCGGGGAGTTTAACCGGCGGCGGATTGTATCCAACGACTGAACCGGCCCGTATACGCACGAGATAGGGCGAGAGTGTTGTGCCCGGCAGCGTGCGCACGTTATCTTCAATCTTGATCGATCCAATACCCGTCCCTGCACCGATAGTGCAGTTTGATCCTATCTCCACCAGGCCATATCGAAATCTGCCGCACCCTTCGTAACCGTGACAGGTAATGTGTGTAAACGCACCAATCAATGTGTTGTCGCCAATAAAGATCAGCTCCGGCCTGAAGTGATCGAGCCATGCCATCTGCATGATCTCGACGTTCTTGCCAATCGTGCACCCCATCCAACGATACAGCTTGTTCTTCAGTGGCGTCCCTTTCATAAGAAACGACACCCCTACTTGCAGCAGTACAAGGATTCTTCGCCACAAGGGAAGACTGATGAGCCGCCAGTTGATCGCATCAGGTTCCTCGGGCGCGCCGAGGCCTGAGAACGTGTAGACCCGGTTAATCAGTGAAAAGAAGGCATCAAGGTTCTTTCGTCCTTCAGGCGTACGGGGATCAAGGGTGCATACATCAACACCTTTACCCTTGGCTGACTTGCTGATATAAATCGTGCGGCCTCTCTTCTTCGCTAACTTGATTGCGCGCAGAATCATGTCCTCAGTAACCTCGCGCATGACCTTTTTTGGTGTCTTCTCACAGGTAAGGTGTTTCATAATAATGAAATGGACAATAATCAAGATGGTAAAAAATTGCTTCTTTATGCACAAAACGATAATAGCATGATAGGTGAGGCTTTTCAAGACAATAGAACAAAGAACGCCCGTTTAAAAATCTTTGATGATTCCTCAGAGAGGCATGTATGCCTTTGGGTTTAAATCAAGCCCTGCGATATCTCCTGCCTTGAGATGATGGTATCCTGCTGCAGCGATCATAGCTGCATTGTCTGTGCATAATGCTACAGAAGGGATAAAGATTTCTGTGTCTCTTTCATCTCCCATCTCTTTCATCCTCTTCCTCAACTCGCTGTTTGCTGCGACGCCACCTGAGAGTACAACACGTCTAATGTGTTCTTTTTTAATTGCCCATTCTGTTTTCCTCACAAGCACATCAACGATGGATTTCTGAAAGGATGCAGCAATATCATTGACTCTCAGCTCTTTGCTCTCAGCTCTTTGCTCTTTAAAAAAGTTCAGTACTGCTGTCTTAAGTCCGCTAAAGCTGAAATCAAAGGATTCGGGAAGATATGCTCTTGGAAAATCTATTGCTTTTGAGGTTCCTTCTCTTGCACATTTCTCTATTATCGGTCCACCGGGATACCCAAGACCGAGAAGCTTCGAAACTTTATCATATGCCTCGCCTGCAGCATCATCCCGTGTTCTGCCGAGCTCTTTGTATTTACCAAAGCAATCAACCCTGTATAAGCATGTGTGGCCTCCTGAGACAATGAGGGCGATGAAGGGGAAAGATGGTCTTGGCTCCTCGAGAAATGACGAAAAGATATGACCTTCAAGATGGTTTACTGCAACAAGAGGGATATTTTTTGAATAGCAAATAGCCTTTGCAAAAGAGCATCCTACAAGGAGAGACCCGATTAGTCCGGGACCATGGCACACTGCAACACCAGAAAGATCTTCAGTCTTCACATTGGCGGTCTTCAATGCCTCATCAACAACAGGCCATATCATCTCGATGTGCCTTCGGGATGCAAGTTCAGGGACAATGCCGCCGTATTTTTTGTGAATATCCGTCTGGTTCGAGATAATATTAGAGATTATGTTTGTTCCGTTTTCTACGAGAGAAGCCGACGTATCATCGCATGACGTGTCTATACCGAGGATGAGCGTTGGATCCATTATTCTGTCAGGCTCGTCACTGTGCCTGCATTGAGTCTCTTGATTACTTCGCTGACAAGCTGAACTGCACGATCGTAATCATTCCTGTGGATGATACCTGCATGACTGTGGATATGCCGTGTAGGTACAGCGATGACAAGATTAGGGACTCCACGACGATGGAGATGAATTGCACCTGAGTCGGTGCCGCCTCGCTCGAGAAGGTCGAACTGGTAAGGAATCCCGAGTTCCTCTGCAGTATCCACAAAAAGATCCCGTAGCCTGAGGTTAGGAATCATGGTTCCGTCGCGGATTATAATGGCAGGACCTTTTCCAAGCTTCCCCTGAGCATCATCCTTTTTCACATCCGGCACATCGCCTGCAACACCTATTTCCAGAGTAATCCCTACGTCCGGCTCGACGATCCATGAGCTTGTTCGAGCTCCACGGAGGCCAACCTCTTCCTGAACAGTGCCTACTCCGTAAACGGTATTCGGATGTTTTTCACTCACAAGTTTTTTGATTATGTCTATAAACAATGCGCAACCGACCCGATCATCAAATGCCTTGGCCAGGTAAGTTTTGCCTGTACTTAAAACAGTAAACGGACAGATCGGTACAATGGGATCCCCCGGACGAATATCGAGCTCCTTGACTTCATCTGCAGAGGTAGCGCCTACATCAATATACATATCTTTCGGCTCCTGGAGTTTCTTTCTATCCTCTTCTGTGAGAATGTGTGGAGGTTTGGAACCGATGAGACCGATAACGTCGCTCTTACGGGTCTTGATGACCACACGCTGGGCAAGCATCACATGACCCCACCATCCGCCAATGGTACTGAACTTGATAAATCCCTCATCTGTGACAAGCTTGACGATGAATCCGATCTCATCCATATGTCCCGCAAGCATAATCCTGGGTGTTTCAGATTCCCCATCTTTCCGGCACACGATACTGCCAAGCCTGTCCTGTTCTATGGTGGTAATGTCCTTGAGATTTCGCCGAATGATCTCCCTCACCTCCCGCTCATACCCAGAAATA
>Ga0224501_10005144_pt1 | contig 10322 bp, 4 predicted proteins | sample SF_Oct11_sed_USG_4_FD_169105 | JGI IMG/M metagenome (GOLD analysis project Ga0224501, IMG submission 169105) | Sediment microbial communities from San Francisco Bay, California, United States - SF_Oct11_sed_USGS_8_1 | ecosystem: Environmental > Aquatic > Marine > Sediment | place: USA...
TCATGCGAGGCTTAACATTATTCTTGAGAAGAAAACCTTATGCACCCAGATTGTATGAAGCTTGTGGGCTGGCTTTTGATTTTTTGTCTGATTGGAATGCTGATTTTTCTATACAGCCCAACCAATGGAGCACAGGTACAGTCAAATCCCTACAGTTCAATTTTAGGAGAGTCCAATGAAGTGGATTATAGATCAACATGTACACTGTTGACTCTTCTGCCTGGGTGATATCTTTTGGCCAATCAAAAGGAGGTAACCATCATGGCAAACCAGCGATATCCTTTGCCAAATCTCCAAAATATGATCAGCCAACTGGAAGTGAAACACTTGTCAGACTGCAGTTGGCTTGAGGTAGCTGAGGTTGAGGAAAGTTGACTGAAGACAAGAAATCATCAGGTAAAATAAAAACTTGGAACACTTCTAGCTACTGTAGTCAACTACAAGTGACATTCCATTTAATTTGTTCAGGATTTTGTTATCTTGCATACAAGCACAACTAAGATCGATGCTTAGCTATTTACTATACATTTACGCTCAATCCGAATTGCTAGTGGTCTTCAAATGATTTAACTGATATTTTTAAGAAACAGTGACTTACGGTTGGCTGTCTGATTTAACTGGAAGAGGCAAAACCTGTTATATAAAATCTCAGTACAACTCGGCTCTCTCACATCCGCTTTCCCACTGGCTAAGGGACAGCCTTTATCTCTTCTCCTATTTTATGCTAAAGCAGCGATCATGAAGGATTTGTCTGGTTAAATCCTCAATCAGTGCAACAGTTAATATCTATGGTACCCAATATTTTACTTCAATAATTGAAGTAGGATAATGAAATCTGCCTGTCAGTGTAATTATTACACTGACAGGCTGGTTCCATATGAACGCTTAACACACGGTTGCCCTATTAGGTATCAAGTGAGTGAATAATCTCTGTTACAGCACTACACTCCTCAGTGGTGCCTTTTGTGTACATGTATTTTCGATGGACACAGCGCATGTCTCTTTACTATTTAGGAACACTCATCATGGGGAAGATGACTGGTAAAGCGTGTCGGATAGTAGCTATGATGTCTATGACCCTCTCCTTCTTTCTTGTGGAGCTCATAGTCGGCTACTTGTCAAATTCACTTGCCCTCGTAGCGGACTCCTTCCACATGCTGTCTGATGTTGTGGCACTCATAGTTGGGCTAGTATCTGTGCGGGTGAGTACTGAATCCGGCAAACCATGTTCATGTTATGACCATATTTGAATGAAGTAAGGACCACACTGGTTTTTAATGTGAGATGCTCACGGACATTTTAAGCTGTGGCGCTGCTAAAAATACAGAACAGATGCAGGCTATATGTCTGATGGTCACGAGCTGAGGTAAATTTGGCACAGAGAGATAGGACGCATATCACACAGAATTCTGTGATTCCTTTTCCATCCACCAGCGATTTGGCAGTGGGTTAACCTAAAGTGAAATGTGTGGTCATAACTCTGCCACACATCAGTTTAATGGAATAATTTGATAAATGAGTCAATAATCAATCACTAAGGCATACTTTAATTTGAAAACATCATATTATTTCTGTTGGTGAGATCTTTTCTAGACTATTGGTATGACTTGTGAGTTTTTTTCGTTAGACACTCAGGCCACAGATGCTGCAGTGAAATGCTGACCCCTCGCATTCACATCCCGGATCTCATAGACTTTGTAAACAGAATAATCTGATGGCATGCCCTGAAATACCGGGGAGGGCATCGCGTATCACCGGACAGGACAATGAGTATCACCTGGCAAGCTTGTCCCAACTACGTATTCACATATTCACGTGACTGCTGCATGGATAAGATTTATGGTTAGGTGAATTTACACAAAATTGCGCCCAATGAGTGTCTAACCCTCCCATACAATGTGACTCTATTAGTTTTGTATGGATGGGTACAACTGCTAGGTTCAGCTGCCACAAACCAGCTAACCACTCGATATTGACCTTGTCTCTGTTTGGTGTTCTCACTCTGCTTCTGCCGAGTGCAAGTTAAAGTAACAGCATTTGACTATCCTTAGCTGAAGCTGTTTAGAATAGCAACATGACTTTCTTGTTTTAGATTTCCCGAAAAGGAGCATCAAAATATAACACGTTTGGCTGGGCACGTGCAGAGGTGGTTGGTGCTTTAGTGAATGCTGTCTTTCTGGTGGCCTTATGTTTCACTATCATGGTCGAGGCCATTAAACGGCTTATTACGCCCGAGAGTATAGATGATGCAACTCAACTGCTTATCGTTGGAGGCATTGGGCTCGCTGTGAATATCATAGGACTGTTCCTCTTTCATGACCATGGTAAGTGATCAGACACCAACTCAGTACATCCCATTCAAGGTCGTGAGAAAGCATTGTGCAATGATCACATCTCAGATACCATGGCCATTCAATTTAAAGAATCCTAGTCTTGCTACACATCACCTTTTCCAAGTCACACGCAACCTGATCAGCCAGATTGTATGGACTTTGCTCAACACCGTCGGTGTAAAGGATATAAATGGCTCTCAAAACAGATAGATACAGCAACTGAAATCAGGTTGCGTGATGCAGAAATTTGCGCATACACAAACAGCATTATGCGCTGAGCATTTTAATACAGCTATACATGTTTTTCTATTTTCAATCATGTTCAGATAAGAACCGATCTCCTGCAAAATTACCTACATGTTAGAACATACCTGGATTGGCTTGAATTTCAAACGGGAATGGCTAGTTACACCGATGAACCTGTCTGTGATAGACATTGGTATGCTGCTAGTGGATCGGATTTTAAAATAATCTTAAATTTCTATCAATTGAACATTCTTTCAGATATCTGATGCATCATTACGTTGAGAGTAGTCTTAAACTTGACAATTGTAGTCATACATCACCCCTCGTACCCATGCCCTCAGCTATAACCAGTGGATGTATATACACGTAATGGGGACAGTATACTCGACTAAAGGGTCATATTCAGGCATCTGCCAAAACTATGCTAGCTTATAAGGCTGGTAATTAAATGCCTCTCTAACAAAACAGAAGATGCAGGTGATCCGATTGCCAGATCCGGACCATTTGGCATAACAATTTGACCATAAATCATAGTGTCTCCTGTACTTTACCTTGTATGAGCCTAAGGGGAAACCTAGACCTCGAAAGCAAACCGACGCTATATATAGCAACACTGGTGGAAGAATTTCGTATTACCTAACAATGGATGCTTGTAAGTAAAGCTCTATAGGGCTCTACTGGCAAATGTATATTTGTGGAGCCACACAGTTTTTATATGCTTTCCTGCATTTGATTTCAAAAGGAAAATCCTATGCATCAACCACTGTGATGATTACAGCTCATGGACATTCCCATGGAGGTCATGGTCACAGCCACGGAGGTCACAGTCACAACACTCATAGTCACAAAGATCGCAGCCATGTTAACAACAACATACCCGAGACAGAGCCTCTGGAAAGTAGGTACATGACATCAAAAAGAAAATTCTGCATTGATCGCTCCATTACAGAACTAAAGAAATGCAGAAAAAACCTTTTGTGCCGTCATTTAACATACAGAGTTATTCAACTAATTGGTACTTTAATTATTGCGATTCTCATCTCAATCACTATGCAGTCTTATATATTTAATTTGAATGAAAGTTGTAACATTAGCTTATTCACCAATCAGTTCCCCTCTAAAACATCTAATGATACCATGGCACTGACTTCACCCTAATGTAGCTCTAAATAAAGGATTAATAGCCTATTGACTCTCTGCAACTCAGTACACCGGTACGATAATTGGTTTTTTTGTGACAGGGTTGTTGCAGCACCTCATCTAGCATCTTCTATTGTCTTGAAAAACAACATCATCAGGCAATGTCAGAGTCTCTTATATGACATAACTTGGCACTAAAGCCAGAAATGGTGCTTTGAGAGCCAACATGTGACATCCAAAATTTTGTGTATCCGTTTGTGAAACAGTAAATGCTGTAGATTTTCGTTAGGGTTTATGCCCTTGTACTTGTTATTGCATTCAAATTACATATTGCTGCTAGCAAACCTCTGAGTCCTGGGCCATATGTAATACAGAGGCTGTACCTACAATATCACTCGCGAGCATCCAACATCTGAATGCGCATTTTGTTGGATGTTCCAAACAGTGACTTTAGTCAGATAAAACCCCAAGTCACTTTTACATTAGATTGTAAGGATTAAGCTATTTTTGAGGGTACATAAGATGAATGGACCCTGTCAGTTCTAAGGAGTGCGTGTTTTTTTGGGGAAAAATACGCCCCCCTCACCCATACTCCCCTCCGCCGCCCCATTCCCAATTGGTATGATTTCAGCTTATGAACGTGATGATCAATAGCACTGCATGTAATCCTGTGATGGTGCCATACCAAATTATTTCATTCCTGGAATTAAAATATGATATTTTCTATGAATTTGCGAGACTAGATGACTAGGACTAGGTGAATGGTTTATGACAGTGTATAGGATAATTGAACACCATTTCATTATACCATTTCAGCTGGCGCTAGGAAGGAGGATGCTGGGAGCAGTGGAAGCAGTGAATCTAGTGAAATAGATTTAGGTCTGGTAGAACAGCATGATGGTACCATAGCTAATGTAAAACTCCATTCAGACAAAAAGCAAGGCAAGAACAGCGCTGACCCCATTATGGTTAGGGGACATGGCGGTTTATTGGTGAAGATATGCTGGTACCTGTACAATGATGATCTGGCTCGCCGCGTGGAGAAAATAAAATTGGCTTTTGTACTGTCCCGTGACTGGGTTTGGGCATGCTATTGGGAGGGATTTTAGAGTTTCTAGCAAAGTGAGCAAAACTATTGAACAAACAGGATCTTATTTTAGTCAAACTCCCAGTGGCTGTCTTGTTTGGGTCAAAAACATGCATTTAACCTAGCTTCATATGCAGGCGTCTCGTGCATTACAACAATGAAGTCCCTATAGAGGTTATAAGATGGTATTTTCTATTTGCAGCCTCGGCTCAGCAGTTAAATATGAGAGGGGTATTCCTGCATGTTCTCGGCGATGCCCTAGGCTCAGTGGTGGTGATGATTAGTGCTACTGTTACTAAGCTGGTCCGAATCTACTCAAGCCAATGTGACGGCATTGTTACTAACACTACGACTCCTGCAGAGGAGAATATTACCTTGATAGTGCGGTCAATAAATGAGTCCCATATACACAGCGATGCTCACCATCATCCATGTGTGTACGAAGACGCATTGTGGGTCAAGTGCATTGACCCAATACTAAGGTGAGTAAGTCCGCGTGGATATAAGCTAGTGGAACATTTCATGTAAAAAACTAATTTTTCTCACAGTTATAGTGAAGTTTCTGGTTTAGATACTTGATAGCTCAACAGTTATGGTTCGGCATGGAGCAATGCATGCGGACCAGTATTATTGGTTTTATTGCTCTATTTAGTTCATTGCAAAAATTTCATAATGAAAGTCACATTGATAGCTTTTGCATATCCATCTTGCCACTTCCCGTCCTAATGGTACTTATACATGCTGTTAGAAACTAGTGTGTAACAGCAGGTTCTGTTTTATGTTACAGTATGGTGCTGGTGGGAATCATCCTCAGCACTTCTGTTCCGCTATGTAAGTAGAGATTAATCCCGCCAAGTCATCTCATCAGCATTCTTGTCATCACAGCCAGCGTTTGGCTTGTATTCACAGTGGCAGGCACTTTCTTTGTTTGATTTTAGAAAGTGGGCTCTACAATTCTAAGAATTGACAAAAATTCCCCATTGTTGGCCATTTAGTGTTGAAATATCATTTATATTACAGTGAAGGAGTCAGGAAGGATCCTTTTGCAGACAGTTCCTACACATGTTGTGGTAGCAGCCATGAAAGAACAAATTGAAAAGGTGGGCGATGTGATACCACTTCTGGTAGAAAAGCATAGTTAGTAACGAGTCCATTATTTTTGTGACGCCTATACCGCTATATTACCTGCACTTATCGCAGCGATGCATTTTTATAGATGGAAGGTGTGATATCTGTGCATGAGTTTTATGTATGGACTCTATCAGGCAATCGAGTGATTGCATCGCTCCACCTCATCATGGACACAGTGGATGATTATCACTCAACCTGTTCCAGACTACATGAATTTTTCCTTGACAATGGTGTTCATTCAGTAACCATACAACCAGAGTTTTTGGAGGTACGTAAACATGCGTTTCCTCTAATGAACCTAAGAACTTAAATGAAACTATGGGCGGTCATTGATTGGGTTACAAAATTCCAGGTGATTTAGCCCTGCCTGCGTGTGTGTATACTTCACACCATACAATGATCAGACAAGATTAGATAAGGTTTTTAATTTAGCAAACAGGATTAACAGAAGCGCAGGAAGATAACCTTTGGGTTTAAAGGTCGGTTCATTGGTCTTGCTCGGCACAAATTGTATGGGAAGACAAATCTTACCACATAACAGGTGATCTGGCTTTATGGTAACACTGGTTTTGGTTTGCAGTATTATGCTCGGTCAGATGCGGGTAAAAGGTGCCAGCTGGAGTGTGGTTCAAGCAAGGGTTGTCGTCATCTCACTCGCTGTATGATTAAGGAGAACATGGAATCGCAGACTAAACTCCATGAAATAAGCTCACACACGGCACCGGCCTGAATAAATGGAACTATACGTCGCTGCTTCTGCTAACTGAGTCTGTGATGATTTTTACTCATACCTCTGCAAAGCGTCCTGTCAAGTAGTACTAGGACAGCCGGATAAATGTAATACTTTTTTCTATTCATAAATCAAAAATATTTACATGGGTGTGCCTACAAAGGTATACATTTCCTTATGTACATAATTTATGGAATAAAACAATTTTATGACTTTTCTAATGGAGCATAATTGAGAAGCTTTTCGATGAGATCCACATGAGACAACAGCATACGTCTGCAACAGTATCTCTTCAGTCCAAGAGCATCCAACGCATCTCTACAAACCATAATGCTGTGTAATCATAGAATGTAAAGATAAAGGAGAAATAATTTGCTATCAACTAAAAATAATTGAACAATGTCAAACTGGATGAACTTCACATTGATTTGGTATAGTAGAACTTGGATCAATACAACTGATCCAGCTGTATTCGGGAATATAAAAACCAACTGGTTTGTAGTACTTGAAACATTGCGATCAAAGGTCGAGATCGGTAATGTTTTTGTTCTCCGTTTCTGTCCAACATCAGTGGGAGTGAAAAAGTTGGCCCACCTTTGTAAACAGTATATAATCAATTGCGCAAAATGTCTAGCAGTTTTCGCGCTGGAAATTTGAGCGAACTAGTCGAGGTACGTAGTTACAAACAGAAATTTCTGTGTCTAGTTACCAGCATTAAACCCATTGATGAAGAGAGTCATCACATCTACTTACCCTTCAGTGTATTCCGCCTGTAGAAGGCTGAGATAGGCCTCCCACTTATTACCAATCACTTTTCCACATGTAAAACATCGAACTGGGATGATCATTCTATAAATGAATGAATTTAAATGAGTTCGGAGCATAAAGTTATCCTCTATAACTTGTGAGCCTCAAGTGGCAATTAACCACTAGATGGGATCGTTACTAGCTTAGCGTCAAATTTAGATGGCCAATCGACTGAATTGAATTAGTCACTATTGTAACATGAGTCAAAAACAGGCCAACTCGCAACTCAGACTTTGACTAAAACTAAGAGTTATACTTATTCCTAGGCTACGGTTTGACTATCATTATCAATGATAGTCACTATGATTATGGCTTTGAGCTATAGTTAGTAGTTATAGCAAAGATTTTACTAAGATAGGTCACAATCTTTAGTTTATATAAGAATGCAAACTGGCCCGGTCTATCGTGCAGTGCGCACGCACTGGGTCTTGTAGGGACTCAGAGCTCAACAGCACTAGAGCCCTCATCTTGACATCAGAGACATGGAAACATGTCTGTATGTCTCTGCTTGACGTGCAACTGCACAGTGGTCAGTTCTGTTGTTCATACGTGTATATACTATATAGCACAAGCTCTGTGCATGTAAAAGCGAACCCGCTTTTATTTATAGCAACATATAACAGTTCCAATCAGTCGGCACAAAGACGTTAACATTATGTATGATCTAAGTGCAATGTGAATCGCGTAAAGCGATATAGTATCATAGACCCCTGTAACTAGAGACCCAGCTGCATCATTCATTTGGAAAATCGGACTCATGACCTATTTTGGTATAATCTTTGGTTATAGTTAGGCTGATAGTGATAGTGACAACAACTTGCTCAGCCAATCAGTGAGTAAGCCAGTAGAGTAAGTGAGTGACTGGTTACTAATATTAGAGTAGACAGTAGACTAGACTAGAGACTATCACTATGATTATAACTATGACTATGAGTATGAGGCAAGGTTAGAGAGCGAGTTCAGAAATTGTTCCTGTATCAGTTCAGTGTATGAGATTTTCTGTGTTTCACTGTTTGTAAGTAAGTTTTTTACTAACTCAGTCACCGACTGGAAACCTCGAACTTCAAGTTCAACTTGGAGTTGGAACATGAATGATGAACCAAACTTGTAAATCTAAATATCATATATGAATTATGATATAATAAATAATAATAATAATAATGGTTAACGTAATGTTTTGATTTGATTGACTGTGACTGTGAGTCAATGAGTGAACTGAATTGTGAATGAATGAAGTTGGTCATTTGTGACAAATTAATTACAAAACCGAATGGAACGGCAATTCAAACTTTCCATTTTGATTTTAAAATATTGAAAGAAAACTATTGTCCAACTCCAAGTATTGAAATAAAACTAAAACTCAGTTTACTAAAACTAGTCTACTCTAGTCTAAGTCTAACTTCTAAGTCTAACTTGTTTAACTTTAAACTGTGAATTAACGAGTATCGCCTGACTATTGCAATTACTACTGTATTAGAATAGCCATAACGTCAAGACCAACTTCATTCATTAACAATTCAGTTCACTCAGTCATTGACGATTGAGTGATTGACTGATCACTGATGACTCCGTCACATTGACTTGAGATTAAGTTAACTAAGTTAACTCATTCATTGTCATTGTCACTTGTGGCTATTCCGGATATGCCCACTGATCAGACTATTCGCCAGAGGATATAAATTTGAAAGATAAAGCTGTGAACTACTTTAGCATTTACGCAAAATATAACTGACCCCAACCTTTTCGAGTTTGTAGGGATGAATTGGGTATCAGAGAATCGCGTTACGATGACGAATCTCAGTCGCGCAGGGATTCACGAGTGGCATTGACCCCGGCGTGTCAGACTATTTGTGTCGATATCGAATGGCGTCCTGATATATTTGATAGATTTGCATAGCGACTCGTACCGCGCGCAGCTGTATAGCCTTTAAGGGCCCAACAAATCGACTTTTGTTCGCTGAAGGAGAGGAAAACGTCTCTTCTTTGTAACGAGGTTTTGTGACCGACAAATTTGGTAGAACAGGCAAGCGAAAGATACCATCCATCATGCCCAGAGCTAGAATTGACATCGGAGATTCAAAAAGCAGAAGGTACGTTCAAATTTGCAGAGGCTCCTCGCCGCCTTTCCTAACTGTCTATCGAGCAATTGTATAATTATAAACTATAATTCATTAAATGCTTAATATTTATCTAAAGACTAAATCTAATGATTAATTGCAAATCTAAACCAAATGTAATTATCATTATCATTATGATTATCATTATCAATATCATGTAATTGTAAAGCTCGCTAACCCAGTAACTTGTAAGAGTAACCGCGATTATTGAACTGACTCCCTCCCTCGACTCACGCAGACTCGGAGTCAGTCATCATTCATTCACTCACTGAGTTGGGCCTCGCGTCAGACTCAGAGTCAGACGACTCGACTCAGTCACACTCAGGCTCGAGGACTGTGAGGTGTTCAACCACCGCATATAGACCGTAGACGTACTGATTAAATTGAACTTTAGGAGAGTGCTGACCCAGTGGAGTATATAATACATACACTACAGTACTGTGAGAACTCACTACTCAGTACACTACACTAGTCTACAGTGATACTGATAGTGATACACTACAGTGACTGAGTGACGCCAATGGTTGATTGACTCGACTGAGTCGAGTGAGTGACTCAGTGAGTCACTGGACTCTTCCGCGTCAACTCAACACAACACTGCAGACAGACGGTCGACTCAAGTCAAGTTCGATTTTTTTCCCCGAAGTTATGATAGGTTTGACTTTGATTTTGAACGCCTTGTACGTATACTTGTTGTAGCGGTTGTTACTTGTTACACCTACTGTATAGTG
>Ga0224501_10005145_pt1 | contig 10319 bp, 5 predicted proteins | sample SF_Oct11_sed_USG_4_FD_169105 | JGI IMG/M metagenome (GOLD analysis project Ga0224501, IMG submission 169105) | Sediment microbial communities from San Francisco Bay, California, United States - SF_Oct11_sed_USGS_8_1 | ecosystem: Environmental > Aquatic > Marine > Sediment | place: USA...
TTGTGACTGCAGAATTAATCAAAGTCAGGGTTCAGCCAGTCTAGAACAATTGCAATTGACTTATTGAGAACATATTATTTTTACTGCTCTTACCTTTGGTCACCCTGTGACTGTGAGTCTGACCCGGAGAGGGGTGCACCGAAATGGCATTGCAAGACTGAGGACCAATACGACAGGGTCAGTGTGAGTCATTCACTGTCAGTCTGTAGTGTAGCGAGTGTGACTCGTAGTCGTAACTGACAGTGAGTGACTCGTAGTCCCCGTAAGGCGTAAATCGGATGAACTATCATGAATACGATTGATTGAGTCATTGACACTCACGGTGTCCGTAATCAGGAGACGAAGAGTAAATTTAACTACAAACTAAAGCATCTTTACTATTTCCTGGGGCATAATCAGATACTTACCCAGTACCAGTGTCCACAACCACCGCGGGCATACGACCAGCCATGCTTTTGTTTTATGTTTTCGCTAGTGGAAAGAGATTGATGGTCTTCAGCGAATAAGTGAAACTCGGAAGTGAAACAGCCGGGTTTGATGCATTGTGGGATATTTCCTCCTATTAGTCTCTCCGCATATGAACTGTGATTCGATAAAACGAAAACCTCTCCGGATCACACCATTACGTTTATGGCGCTAAACATAAACAAAATGACGGGAGTTCAGGAGGGTGGGGGATGTTTTAGTGACGTCCCGAAGCTGGAATTTGATATGGCAGTTGGCAGAAGAGTGAATTTTTAGTTTGAGATTCGGAATTGGATATTTATGACCTTTGAAAAGCCCCATAAGGGAGCATACAAATCGATTCAAGCAATCAATCACCCTCACTATTAGTGTCCGCTGTTGTACTGCATGTATTTGATCTAGGTGTCTCATAAATCTCAAGAAGTGTCCTAAGAAGAAATAACAATACGATGACAGTGTCATATATTTTGTGATGAATTCATTGAAGTGATCAATGGATACATTGGTGTGGTAGTTGTATGCACGCGCTTCGTGCCAGTACTACCAGCTACATCCAACCCGTTAGAGAATGCTTTGGGGTTTTATTCAAAGGAAAAATTGCTTGCACCTTGAGGTTTCATTTAAAAGAAAGGCGGTTTAGTTGCCATAACACTATAAGAGTAGTGAGAGGTTCAGCTCTGTTAAAATAATGTGAATAAAAGACAAAATAAGATATTTATTGGCATAATCATCCGACTAGATGGATAAGATCTATTTAAGTAGTTATTTATCAGTGAGGCTGAGTGCAAGGATCCTCTCCAGTTCCTCCTGTTCGCGTAGAGCGAGATCATTGTGTGTAGATGTCTGCTCTTTGGACAGTGACAGCGCTAGAGCCAGCTGGGCATCATAATCCAATTCGGCAGGTCTACAATTGTATGAGGATACAGTATTTCCTATAATTACTATTTTATCTAGGCGGAGAATGCTATTATTATACTATGCTACAGTTATACCAACAGTCATATGAGAACACCGATTTCTTAGTACATCTGAATGATGTGAGCAATATTAATATGACGTTAAGTTGTGAAATTATCTTAACAATCTATGCGAGTAACTCTAAAGTATCGCTGAAAAATATTAGAATAATATCTTAGTAGATAGTCCACTAAACCTGGTGGTGGGTGGGGTTTATAGATTATTTGATCTGCCCGGATTATCACCTTCTTTATAAACACATCACATACGAGTTAGCTCGCAACAATCACTGAAGTACAGTACATATTGTACCTGTTATTGGCTGGATGAAATGTGTTAAGTGCTTCCACAAGACTGAGATTATCTGAGGGTTGATCTCCCTCTAATAGACTCTGCTGAATGGCGAACTGTAACAGCTGATCATCCTGATCCAGATAACGCTCATCCTGGTGATGTGACTCACCTGTCAACAAAAACAAAATTCACTTTTTACCAAGAGTGAGTCATTTTCTTAACTTGGGTAGCAATTCATATAAAGGCCCGATGTCAGTTTTGTTGTTGTTGCAATGAACTTGCTGCCTGGGCAGGGTTGGCATAGTGAAATCTGACTGTGCCAGGTCCACTCTATCAGAGCACCTGCTGATTTAGTGTGAAGCGCGGTCTACAAGACTGAACGAAATGTCCTGGGATGTTGGGGGTCAGTTAGTTAGTTTAATGATCATAATCACCAGCGTACCATCTAATCAGCCGATCTTGTGCTTTTAAGCTTAGATCGCCTGTTGACAATATCACCAAGCGCATTGTTTTGAACAGGTAGCCGTTTTAGTGTTCTGAATGGGGTTCTAGTCAAGATAGAAATGCCGACAAGAGCTAGGCAGGCTAGTCAAATTGGTTGAAGAAGCCATTTAAAACCAGCTAATTATACTGATGAATTGGCGCGAATGAAGTAGGTTCGTCTTAAACCTCATCATCCTTATACAAAGAGAAAGCAATAGCGGCATAGTGTTCCGAAACACAAGGCAGCAAAGTGAGCATAAAACCCGAGCAAGGACTAACAGTGCAACTGGTTTTTACTACACACCTATAAGTCTGTAGCCTTCTGGCGGACTGAACACCAATGGGTCAATAGCGCACGAGGTTGCCACTTCCTCCACAAGGATTTCATCTTCGACGAGACTCTCCCGGGTTTCTCTTATCACAGATACTTTATCCACTGCCGTGTCCGACGCAAAGATGTTTCCAAACGTTATCTTTGCATTTAAAACATGGAATATAGGGATTTCTAAAACACAAGATAACGATAAATATGTCTGATTCTGAGCTAATGCTCGGTCCTAAAACTGATACAGCCTGATAGGGGCTCTACAGTATGTAAAAAGGGGAGCTATCAATGGTGTTATAACTCACCAATCTTGACTGGGAAACCAGCCGGCAGTTGCAGAGTAATAAAATCCTTGAGCTTTCGAAAATGAGCATTGGAAGCGGCCATTAAATCTATTATAGGTAGCACCTAAAATTAAGAGGTAAATGTTAGGTGGGTGCCGGGGTAGTCAGTAGTGTAACAGTACACACATAAATATGGGATTGTTTTTCCAACAGCCAACCAATGCCGCCTGACTCAGACAGAAGATAAGAGTCCGAGCCTAGACATGTAATGTCCAGTAATTGTGCCAGGCTTACCAATATGGATCTCGGGTAATATCTGCTGAGACATTATAGATACCTAGAGTACCTGCTGTTGTAGCGTTAGTGGATACTCCTCGCATAAGGATAAATTGGCTTTAAACTTCTGTATTTTTGTGTGAATCTCCCTCGGACGCCCGATGTCTCGTTCACCCAGGCTCACATCACTAAAGTACTCCTCAGAGGTTATGCAGCAGGGATTGTGCATGTCAACGTTGGCCTAAATTATGAAGAAAAAAACAACAATATTTGTGAGTCATAAAACACATGATGTTTTCGGACACACTAATATCACCCTTGCGGATTAGGTTAGCTATCAAACAGGGCTCTGTAATCATTTAAGCTTGTCTGCTCAACTTGTTCAAGTGAGCAGAAAACTCCAACACGAGTGTTCGGCCAGCACTAAAAAATGTGTATCCGAAAACACCTATTGGTTTGTGAGTGTGTCATAAGCCATACCATCTAAATCCTGATTTTGTGTTGGTAGATTTAGTCATGGCACATCATTTGACATTTAGATAGCATTGGGGAAGTGGCTACACTACAGTTGGAGAAATGAACAGCGTGTTTATAATGACCATGGGCTCTATTAGGGATATATGCCAGATCATCTGTGAGCAGATCATTTCTTACCGCTGGCATCGGTGATTTTTCGGTGTGTTTCTCCGCTAACCCGAGAAAGTTCTCAATAGGAGATGAAGATTTATTCTTTTTTATCGCTTGTTTATCTTGTGTTGAGAGGTGTTCTGTGCGGGTTTTCGTTATAAACTGCACATTAGTGGCATTGAAGACCTAAAGCAATAAAGATACAACTCATTTCTGTACAATGGATGAAATTTTGAAGCACATTCCCACAAGCGAATATTCCGCGCTTTGACCGGGAGAGCTATCTCAGCATTAGGTGGGTTAAATACCTTGCAGTCATGCCCGTTAACTGTTTCGTTCTTGTCCGACCGGAATCCCCAAACTCCAGTTTTGGCACGCTCAAATGAGATCTTGTCTGTGTTGACAAAGCTTGTAGCTACAGGTGATGTCAATCTCATGGATACCTGTGGTTAACAAAACAAAGCAGATTATTTTTTATAACCTAAAATGAAGTTATAAATCTATTTATCTGGTGGTCGAACTTTTACGATGTGCAATTGCAAGCAAAGAAAACCATGCAGTTTTTTTACAAAGCACTTACTATTCAATTGCTTGCAATGGTGTGACATTTCACATACTTTATATAGAGTGCGTCGGACAAACTGAAACTGACATATTTACACTAGTTTTGCTGTAATACCGCTACACCATCATTTTGCATCCATTATAAATTTGCGCATATCGGCATACAGAAAACCTACTGCCGCCTTAACTGAACTATGCCAACCTGGAGCCTAAACCCTTCAACACTCCAATGCTTCACACATCCATGATCCGACCCAAACAAAACCTCCAGCCTGAATGACTGACCTGATCAGCAGATGGCAGAAGAAGATCCACGCTTGGAGGCGTGGTGAATTCTTGAATAGTCTCACTATAAACCACTCCAGCGTCATGATTTACTTCTAGCAGTTTGGCACTATTCTCTGTAAGCAGAAAATCTGATGATCAGAAAAACACAACACTTCCTCTGCCACTCATATTTTTTTCGGGGTATAGGATTGTTTCAATATGTTTAGCCCGCAAACCATCAGAAAAATAACAGTACATGACAGTACGCACTCATTCAATCAATCTTTGCATGCCACTTGGCTGTGAATGTAACAGAGTTTACTTAAATCAAATTGATCTGCGAGTGAGTATCCATTGTGGGTTGAAGAACTTTGATGGAGGTAATTTGTTACAGGGCTTTGAGCTTTTGTGATTGATAGGGAGAGTCGTTGGCACCAAACCCAGCTGAGTTTGTTTAAAAAAAAAACCTGTGCCATTGGCCATCGTGGTATGTCCAAAATACAAGGCCCGCGTGAAACCTGTTGGAAATTATACAGGTTCTCAACACAACTATACCGCGTTAGATTGAAAACAGGATGTAGAGTAGTGATAGAAACTCACCTTCCAGCTTAAATATATAGCTTCGAGATCCTTTCTCCCATTTGTTGTTATCAAACCCGAGCAATGTTGTGTCAATTCGCACCATCGAGCCTGACAAATGGTAAATTGTCAACCTTTACCATTAGCACCTATTTGAGCTTATAGTGGGGATTAGAATCAAACGGGAAGAAACAGAGAGTTGTAGGTTAGCAGAATGAGTACTCACCACTCTTGTATACTTTATAAGTGTCGCTGGGACACATGCGGGCAACCAAAGGTACTAAAATAAAATACAAAATTACTGATCAACACAAAAAATTTCAGTCAGGCATCAACGTAGTTACAAGTGTAAACAACCGCTTTTCAATTTCACTAACAGTAACATGGGTGGGTCTGCTTTGTTTGGTTTTTCAGAGGAGGATTGCATTTATCACTAGTCTCATTCTCTACACCAATTACCCCAGCTTGTGAACTCCCAAGTCATTTCTACATAGAAGTCAGGGGCCTCTCTCAGTTTTCTAAGTAGTGCGGGAACACCATCACTGCGATGTACTATTCTCTGGTAGTCTCTGTACTGTAACACCGCTGTCACAATCTCGGGATCACCAGTACATGTTGCTTCATGGAGTGCTAAAACAACAGAACACATATTGCAAGTTTTTACCGCATAGTGTTATATACAGAAGGAATGCGGCTGACAATATCTTTGGTGAGAATAACACAAATTGAACTCAACCATGACTACCTATTATCTTGATATGATATCAGACCAACCTGTCCAGAAGTCAGAGTTCTCTGAATTAGCGTTGGCATCATTACGAAGAAGCAACTTTACGCACTCGAGATGACCCAGAGATACTGCCAAGTGAAGAGGCGTTCTTCCTCTTGTGTCGTGCTGCTCCACATTAAACTAAATATGGAATATAAGACGAATAGAGCTAAAGTGATAATATTGTACTTAGGTTGCGATTTGTATCTTTCCTTTTAGATATTACGTCATAACAAGTTATTCTTTAAATTTTCCAGGCGATGATATTGCAACTAATTCCAAGTTAACACCCAAATTGAAGCATCAGTAGCTGTAGTCTTGCTGCGAGGATGCAGCGGCCGTGGGACAGATGTTGTTGTTGATTTGATCACTTTTGGGAGTAATGACTGTATATGGACCTAGTGTAAATAAAGTAGTCGGAGTGCTATATTAGCATTACTACATTGGCGTAGTTATTGAACAACTAATTCATAATTGCTACTGCGTAATACATATATACACAGATACACACAGTACTTAGGGGAAGGCTGTGTAGCTATTGGCACTTCATTTGGGTAGTGAGAAACTATGTACCCCGTACCCTCGAAACTATATACCCTGTAGTCTTGCAACCAGGTACCCATACTCTCGAAACCATGCACCCTGTACCTTTGAAACCATGCACTTCCTCCAGAAATTTGACAAAAAAAAGTGGAATAACCCTCCAATGTTTCAAAACCCTTGATTTTTCAGCATAAAAAATTATGTTTTTATTGTTTTCACTTCAACAACCAGGTTGAGACGTGGTATTCTAAGCCCACAACAAATCCGTAACATAAAAATTGGTGAAATTCTAAGTGATGAAATTGGTGGAATTTATCCAATACATTCTGTCTTAAATTGATTATTGAGAAGGAAAACACAAAAGTGGTTCCATAGTATGCCTCTCTCAGGTTGTGTTATACTGAAAATACAAGGACATGGCTCAATTTTTAAACATTATTGGGGTTATTCCACTTTTTTGCAAATTTCTAATGGAAGTACATGGTATCTAAGGTACGGGGTACATAGTTTCGAGCCTGACATACATAGTACATGGTTTCGGGAGTACAGGGTGCCTGGTTTTGAGAGTACAGGGTACATAGTTTCGACGGTACTAGGGTAAGGGTACGGGTACATAACATTACATAGTTTCTCACTACCCCACTGGCACTTCATTCACACCATTGACTGACCAGTGACTGAGTGGGCGAGATAATTCATTTCGTTATTCACCAGTCCACTCAATGTTAATGCCCCTAACTGATTCCGAATCTGAGTGACTGTCAGACTGAAACTGTCAGACCACACAGAGTCATGCAGACACGACAGAGTGACAGTCAAAGTGGCGAGAGTGCGACTGAGAGACTGACACTTGACACTGACTCGCTGAGTGAGTGTGACTCACTGAGTCACTCACCTCCTTGGATTCCAGATAAGTCCTAAGTAGTTTAGGATTGTTGTCCCAGACGGCCTTATGGAGATCTAGTCCGTTGTCATGGCTAGACGCCATCCTCTATAAGTGTAATGCACAACAACACTGACACCCAGGACGGCAGATCGGTTATCACAACCCGATGAGCAAAATAAAGCACACCCAGAATGATGTGTCGTCAACTTGAGTAACAACAGGAAGCAAATTCCAACGCGAACATTACACTGTTTTTAATTGGGTGAATTTAGAAGTAGGTCGCATCAACTAGCGACAGAGGCTTTACTAGGTCTTTGGTTATTGGAACTTTCACTCGGACATCGGCTCGTTCAGGATGGCGCGCGAGCCTAAATTTGTGTGCATTGCGATCATTTTATCTATTTTTGCCGTAATTCAAGGTAAGTTGGTGATGTAATAAGGAGTGAGAGGTCGGAAAAGGTAATAATATCGAGAGATCGTGATGCGCACTGCATTGGCGGATCAAAACAATGTTACAAACAAAGTAGGTCACTCGACTCAGTCAATCATCGACTCGAGTCAGTGAGTGACTGTGAGTCACACTCGCGGTAAGTCACTAAGTGAGTGATTATAAGTTGGTAACTCTTACTTGTTCGGTAATCAGTTGTCTGCTTGTTAATTGTTTCAATATCTTGGCTGACACCGACTCAGAGGGAGACTGACTGAGGGTTGAACCGAACTTCAACTTCTGTAGACGTAGTGATGTGTACTATGATACTGATAGTCATAGTGTTACTAACTTTTACTATGTATTACTATTACGGTATTAGTGTTACCTTTGAGTTTGATTCAAACTGAGTTTGATAATCAAAGGGTTTGATATCTTGGCTAACTAAGTTTCTTTATCACGCCTATCACGTTCAATTAGTATAACTATGACTATGACTATGACTATGAGTCATACTATGAGCATCAATTGGAGAAACACAATGGAGATTCGAGTTGCTTCATACTCGGCACTCGCGGTGTCTTAATCTTATCTACTCTAGCTACAGCTGTCAACTCTAGTAGTAGTAGCATCAATCACCAGATTGTCTGCGCTGGACTGACCCTTTTACTCTGAATTATGGAAATTGAATTCAGATCTTCTGAGTTATCTTCCGATACAAGGTCCGACATTCGAGTAACTCGTTCTTGGTCAGTCATGCCTTGGAAGTGGGAAGAATGTGCAACCACGGCTTTTACAACTGATAACCGACTAGTCTCAATTTGGATTTTCTAACCCTCTCAATCCTGCTCGGAGTGTGGAATTATATACGTGCAATTGGTTTTTTCAATAGGAAAACTACCAGTCAATGGTAGCTTACAAAATGTTGTTAGCTGGCCCAGCTACATGATTATGTTCACAATTGCTATATGCAACAGACCTCATCAGTATTGTTACAATAAACTATTAAATTACTATAGGTCTGGATCCATCCGTCGTTATTCTGAAGAGTGCTCCGGTGGTAGATGCTTGGCGAGGCAGTACCTTTGAAATGAGGTGTGATGTTGGTAACAGGCCAGATGGTATTTCGGTATGTTCTGACCCACTACAAAGCTTTGCTCTTATTTTAATATAAAGACCACATCATAGCCTTTGATGCTTGTATCAATTCATTGCACTGTTCACCACGCTATAGCTCCGTTCACACGTGTTCACAAGCGCCCACCTCATTTTATTGTTCTCTGCTTTCTGCTTCGTTGACACTTTATTCACCTTTAGACAGTTGAGCGTATTCAGGTAAGACCCCATTTGCATGACCCGTGTGACTCTTTCAGTTAATATTTCCATCTAAGAACTGCTCTATTTTAAATCTTTATGTGCGGTACTCAGATATTTGGGTTTAAAAAACACTCTTAGGCCTGCTCTCCGTGTCAGTATGATAACGGTTCTACCGCACATGGAAGTGAGTGGACCTCATTAACATAGGCCATTTCTACGAATGTCATTTAAATTTCACCCACTGGTCATGGTAAGCAGTTGTGGCTCTTTGGATGTGACGGGATCAACGAACCAAAACATACGGGGATCAAGCTTTAGTGATGAATAACTGATATACTTTGTTGTTGGGACTAGTACGTGTTCACATGTAGTTCACTGTAAGGTATATAGCTGCACTTTACACAGCCTCATCAGGCTGTGCGCGCATGAAAGCTCAGGGTTGGAAATATCGAATACTTTGGTACTCGTTACCGTTACTCGTTCCATTTTGTGGAAGAACAATGGTAACAATTAGCTCATGAAAATTCAGTATTGAAATCGGTATCAGTTACAATCAGAATGCACTCGATACTCTCATTCTCTTAAAAGCTGGCTCACCCGCATTCAATGGTTATACAGTTTGGTAGTACCCGACTAAAACAGCTAGTTACTAGTACTACCTGGTTACTGAGCAAGTATTTTGTAGTCGGGGAAAGTTGAAAACGGCTTTTTTCTGCTGGTGGTCAAACCAATGAGTTTCTACAGTTCAAACTTGACTTGATCTGCTTGCTAATGTCTTGGAATTGTGGTTTTTTAGCATCCAATCGTGTGGACCACTACTACATGCCAGACTCAGTGGTACTAATCCGGAGATAGGTACACTCTGTGTAAACTTTACATTCAACAGACTACTTGTAAAGCCCCTTTCAACTGGGCCTCTAACTGGCAGCCCTCGAAACCTTTGCCTAAATCCCTGTTGCCTACTTAATTCTATCACGAATTTAACAAGCCATGAGTTTTGTTGTCTGTACTAGAGCCTTTGAGTGAGTCTATAGCAGCCATTCGGCCAATGGGCCGAAAAGTTCACAAGAGGAGTGCCTATCTCTGAATTAGTACCACTGAGTTTGGCATGTGGTAGTAGTCTACACAATCTGATATTAAAAGAACTACAATTCTAAAACATTGGCAAATAGATCAGGCTACCTTTGAACTGCAGTAACTCATTGGTATGACCACCAGCAGCAACTTTCCTAACTATATTACTAGTAACTCCATCC
>Ga0224501_10005146_pt1 | contig 10318 bp, 4 predicted proteins | sample SF_Oct11_sed_USG_4_FD_169105 | JGI IMG/M metagenome (GOLD analysis project Ga0224501, IMG submission 169105) | Sediment microbial communities from San Francisco Bay, California, United States - SF_Oct11_sed_USGS_8_1 | ecosystem: Environmental > Aquatic > Marine > Sediment | place: USA...
TCCAGATTTCTTTCTCCCATCCCCCACTGTCCGACCTCCTCACCAAGGGTGGCCTCAAGATGTTCACGAACGTTGGTAATCAGACTGCGCTCCACAGTGAGGACGAGGTCTTTGGTGCCTTCTGCGGCTTCTCCCAGTTTCTTCTTGGCGGCCTGGGAAGCCTGGACAATACCGGCTTCCAGCACGGTTTTTCCGGAGCCACCTGGGTGAACGACAGAAAATTTACGCTCACCATCAGAAACGGCGATGGCCACTGCCAGCATGGCTTCTTCCTGGTGGGAATCAAAAGTGATGGGATCGGAACCCGGAACCCGCAGGCCCTCTGAGCGTTTTAGAAGTTCATCAGCAAATAAATCGGGGTAATTTTCTTGGAGCATGATTTGAGACTTAAAAAAAGTTATACACTTGGGATGGCATTATACCAAATAATGCTCATTAGTCAAGTTTAAAACCCTATGAATCTTGTTATAATGGAGCCACAAAAGCACATATGAGCAAAATCAAAAATCTACATGACGTTTCAGCGCTCTACTTCTTCTTTTTTGCCTTTCTCTACATCTTTATGGTGCTGGCGTTTCGGAATGGGTTGTGGGCGGATTTCTTTTTGAGCCTGATGCAGATTCTGGATATGCCCTTTGCCTTTGTGAGCCTGATGTATGGGGGAACGACGCTGGCGCTTCAGCTGGATTTGGAGCGCGAAGAGGGTGTATCACCCTGGGTTCTGGTGATATTTGCGGGTTGTCTGCTCCTTTTTTCTGTCGTGGCATTCGCGAATTTCGCTTTTCCGGCCGTTTTTTAGAGCTACTTTGATTTGTAGTTCGGCGCGTCCTTGATGACCATCACGTCATGAGGGTGGCTTTCTACGAGGCCGGCGCCGGTAATCTGGACAAATTTGGCCTTCTTTTGGAAGGTGGGAATGTCTTTGGAACCGACGTAGCCCATGCTGGAGCGAAGACCGCCGACCATCTGGAAGATTTCGTGAGCGACGGGGCCTTTGTAGACGATCTGACCTTCGATGCCTTCGGGGACGTATTTGGCTTCTTCTTTAACATCGGCCTGGCCGTAGCGCTCTTTTCCTCCACCGGACATGGCACCCATGGAGCCCATGCCACGGTAGGCCTTAAAGGTTTTGCCTTCGTGATAAATAAGGTCGCCGGGGCTTTCTTTGGTGCCGGCAAAGAGGGAGCCGATCATTACCGTGGAAGCGCCCACTGCAATGGCCTTGGCCACGTCGCCGGAAAACTTAACGCCGCCGTCCGCGATGACCGGGGTGCCTGTTTTGCGGGCCTCCTTCACACACTCTTTTACTGCTGAAAACTGCGGAGCGCCGATTCCGGTGACCACGCGAGTGGTACAAATGGAACCCGGGCCGATGCCAACCTTAACAGCGTCCGCACCAGCTTTGACCAGCGCCTTGACGGCTTCCGGAGTCGCGATATTGCCGCCGATAACCTGCATCTTTTTGTAGTTCTTCTTGATGTATCTGATGGTGTCGATCACACCCTTGGAATGTCCGTGAGCCGTATCCACGACCAGCACATCCACGCCCGCGTTCACGAGTTTCTCGACTCGTTCTTCCATGTTTTTAGCCGGCCCTACAGCCGCCCCCACGCGAAGTCTCTTATCGGAATCCTTACAGGCATCGGGGTAGAGTTTGTTCTTTTCGATGTCGCGCCGAGTAACCATGGCAATCAGTTTCATGCCTCTTTTGTTGTTCACAATCACCAGTTTGGAGTGCTTGGATTCTTCCAGAATATCGTTGGCCTGACTGAGTGAAATTCCTTCGGTGGCAATCAGCAGATTCTCAGCCTTAGTCATGCGTTCTTTTACCTTGGACTTGGCGTGCTTGTGAATGAAATAGTCGTTGGCCGTAATAAGACCTACCAACTTGCCTCCGGGCTGGCCGTTATCGGTGACCGGCACTGCTTTGTAGCCATACTTTTGGCGAATTTCATAAATACGCTCGATCGTATCGTCCGGCTTGGCGCAGATGGGATTCTTGATGAAGCCATTTTCAAAACGCTTCACCAGATCAACTTCTTCGGCTTGCTGGTCCGGCGTAAGGTTCTTGTGAATGATACCAATTCCACCGTAAAGAGCCATCTTGATGGCCAGTTCATGTTCGGTGACTGTATCCATAGCGGCGCTCACCAGGGGGATGCTGAGCTGAATTTTTTTGGTGAGCTGAGCCTTTGTGTCCACGTCCCGCGGCAGCACTTCTGAGTACTGAGGAAGAAGGAGCACATCATCGTAAGTTAAATAAAAAGGTATGTCCGCCATGACGAAGAAATTAAACAGTAATTTAACGGCTATTCTAGCAAAAATGTAGCAAAAGTCAAATGAAAAATATCCTGCGCCTGATTTGTGTACCCGCGGTCTGGGCATATGCCCCCTCGGCATTCTCGAGCGATATATACAATAGGTGGTATATCGTATATACAATGTATATATGATGTATATATTGCTTGAGAATGTGTTTTTCATGCACCGGTCGCCTCGACTGAAGTGGATGGGTGACTACTTTTAGCGGATCGCTTTGTGTCGCTTTATGCTATAATCCGTAGGCTTTCTTTAAAATTGGCTTTTGGAGTCATCCCTCGCGTCACATTCCGGCAGACTTTCCCGCTTTCCTCTAAAGATTTTGGGGTGGGCGCTTGGGCTAACACTGGTTTTTGGAGGACTGGCCCTGGCCTCTTTTCAGGCGCCGCAACTACTGGATTCTGACCCTGCTCAGCGCTATAAAACGGTTACATTTAACGCTCCTTTTACCCTGCATTTCAGTCACAAAATGAGGCGTGATTCAGTGGAGCGAGCCTTTAGCATCAGCCCTTCAGTGGAGGGAGAATTTGAATGGAAGGATGGCCGGACTCTTGAGTTTTATCCCACCGAAGATTTGAACATCGGGGATGAATACCGCATTGTCATAAGTGGCAAAGCCAGTAGTTTGTGGGGCAAGCATATATCCGGGAGGGATTCGCTCAACTTCCGTGTTGGCGGACCTCCCTACGTTCTTTTCACTCATTTTGAAGATGGGGTGATTACCGTTATGTTTGATCGGGCCATGGATTTTGAAGAAGCCGAGAATGAAGATCTGCTGTCTTTGGAACCGGAGCGCGAAGGCAATATTCGCTTGCTAGGAAGAAGCGCTTTTCAGTTTGAATTAGATGAAGCTCTGAATGGGGTCACGCTTTTGGCCACTATTCCCAAGGGTGTCCCTACTCTGGATGGGGGGCTCACACAAGAGTCGCACAACTTTGAAATTCTGCCGCCTGATTTGAAAGTCTCGTGGACCTCGCCTAATAATGGAGACCAGGAAGTCTCCTTGATGGAACCCATTGAAGTCGTTTTTAATCAGCCGGTCGATCTTGGGGCAATCAAGCCGGGTGGAAATGTTCTTCTCTATCCCTCCAACGATCTTGAGCCGGGAGGAAAGCCCAAAATGGATGGCTTTTTTAACGCAGAGGTTGTGTACGGCAAGGATAGAAGTGGTAAAAAACTGGAAAGCACACTTATTTTCACTCCCACCTTTCCTTATACGGAGAATACTGAAGTATTGTTCGTCCTAAAGGCAGATGAGGGACTGGGCCTAAAGGAAGATGTCGAACTTTATTTTAGTACGATGGGCCCCGGCGCTCAGATGGAAACCGGCGGTGAAATGGTCCAAGAAATCACTCATCCGGATGAGCTGATCTTTTTTGTAGAAGGAGAATTCCCGAGGCTACCACTCAATGAGCCCCCTAAGGAATCAACTACCCTTAAAGTCTGCGCCCTTTCCACTGCTGATTATATTCAAACTCAAATGAGGCTGGGTTGGGATACATTTGACTGCAGTACCAAAGCAAGAGATCTTGATCTGGGGGATGAAAATCTTGATCTGGAGCTTAATCTGAATGATTACTTTAAACAAGGTTGGTCCTCGGGACTTTATGTAGCCATCCTTGAAAATCAGGAGGAAAGGATTTTAAAACGATTCCTGATTCAGGATGCGTCTTTACTGATTAAAAAGAGTAACGAAGGCCTACTTGTTTGGGCCATGGATACCAAGTCCGGTGAAGCCCTTACTGAGATGCAAATTGATATCCTGAGTTTTGAAGGTGAAGTGATCCATCAGGGGCGAACCAATGAAGAGGGTCTTTTTATTCTCAAGGAAGCACCTCCGCTAGGATTCTATGTCCGTGGCCTAAAGGAGGAGGGGTCCTATTATGGGTTTGCTTCAGAGCAGTGGATCATGGAATCCGAGCATTCATCTATTTATCTGATTTTGAATCAGGAAACCTTTAAACCAGGGGAAACCCTGATGCTCAAAGGCATATGGCGAGAGGAAAGGCATCATCTTTTGAGTCTCCCGGAAAATGCTCAGGTCACAGTCAGCATTGTGGATGAAAGAGAAAATCGTCTGGCAGAAAAAAGGGTGGCCCTTCGCAGAAATGGTTCCTTTGATGCAGAGCTTAAATTGCCGAAAGACGCACCGGAAGGAACTTATTTTGTCATTGTCTCTGATCTTAATTTACAGCGTCTCAGTGTGGCGCTGGCTCTGGAAGTAAAGTCTAAATCTCCGGAGCTCAACTTGAGCTGGCTGCGGGCGCCGAAGGATTATATGGAAGATCGTACGCCTGTTTTCATGGCTCAAGCCAGATACCCGAGTGGCATTCCCGCAAAAAATCTCACAGGACGCTATGAGCTTTACAAACAGCCATATCAAATTCAGCTGGAAGATGGTGCCTTTTATTTTTCTTTTGCAGGAGCGTCACATGCCTGCCTGGGAAATTGTGACGGTCTGGTGAAGGTGGGCGAAGGGGAGCTGAGCTTTAATCAGGAGGGGGTGGCCAGACTTCTGTTAACAGAAAATGGAGATCAGTTCCTGAAGCCTGGTTTTGAGTACCTACTAAAACTGAATGCCGGGGACTCAAACCTTCATGCCTCCTTTAGGGTGCACCCGGGAGAGTTTGATCTGGGCCTTAGCCTAAAACACACCCTGCTTAAAAGAGGTGACCCCCTTGAGGTGAGCATCGCTGTTCAGGATTTTGAAGGAGTGGGGATAGACGATCAAAAAGTCATGCTTTCTTTGGTTAGCGAAGCCGGCATGGAGGTCTTTGAAAAAAAACTGACCACTCTCCGAGGGCGCGCTGCTTTAACCCTGGAAGAAACAATGGAATTTTCTCCCGGACCCTATATCCTCAAGGCGGAGACAGTGGATGAGTCCAAAAACACCATCACGCGGAGCCTACCTCTGACTTTTTACTCCGATACAGGCCAAGAGCTGGAAGAGGGATTTTTTATGGCAGCTGATCAATCCAAATATTATGTGGGTGGCCGGGCCCACCTCCTAATCAATGTACCCGAGGCATCTGAAGAAAGGCCCGCGTCCATTCTGCTAACTTCTGAAAGGGGTGGTCTTATTGATTATCAGATGCTTTCTGTTACTGAACCCATTAGTCTGGTTTCTATTCCAATAGAAGTTTCTATGACGCCCTATTTCAGAGTAGTTGCCACTCATTTTCAAAGAGGCCTGGAGCCCCGCTTTGAACAAGAGACCATAGACCTATTGGTAAGTAATGACGATTCTCAAATCTTTATCGATGTTGAGATGGAACCGGCATCACCAAAGGCAGGAGACGAAGTCAGTCTAAGTTTTTTCACCTATGATCTGCAAAATCGCCCTGTTCCTTCAGTGATCACCCTTCGGGCAACCGATGGACCAATGATGGGCAGGGCGCTGGACCCTGAAAGCTTCTATGGACCTTTGCTTGCAATGCCAGCAGCTACGAAGCAAACCCAGTTTTCAGATCAGGTTCTGAGCGCGACCCCACTTATCAGTCCGAGTGCTTCGATTTACTTCGATCCCCTGATTGTTAGTGATGAGGGTGGCCGGGCTAGTGTTAGTTTTGAGCTACCAGGAGCTTTGGACCAGCTACATATTCAGGCTCTTGCCACGGCCAGCAGTGATCAGATGACTAGTGCCAAGCTTCAGGTGGATATCGCTAACCAGCTTCTCATTTATCCGGTTCTTCCGGATTATCTGTCTCCCGGTGATCAATCTAGCTTCACGACTCTGGTAAAGAATGTCTCGGATGAAACCCTGAGTACTAGGGTGAAACTGATCGGTTCTGATATTATTCTACAAGGTGAAGATTCAAAGAAGATTACCCTGAAACCAGGTGAACAAACCGAAGTTAGCTTTAAAGGATACGTTGATCCTTTGGCCAGGGCGGAACTCTTGGAAATTGAGTTTCAGGCCGGGGCAGACTCACTTAAGACAGAGTTAACCCTTATTCATCTCACAAAGCGTGAGCTAGTTGCTAACAGCGGCCCTATCGGGGAGCTTTGGTCAGGCCTAATTCAAACTCCTGCCGCTGCCATCAAACCACTGACCGAGCTTCGTGTGTTCCTGTCTGGTGGCATAGAATATTTGGCACAGATCATTGCCCTGGAACTGGAAGAAAGCCCAGTTCGTTCCACCATGGACCTGAGCCTCAGACTGATGATGGTTTCTATTCTTGATCAGGAAGGGCAAGGGCTACTTCTCAATCAACTCCTTGAAAGGATTGATGAGGAGGGGTTGTACCATTTTTGGAATGAGGAAATGCCTGATTTTAGGCTGACCGCCTTTGCGCATCTGGCTACTTGGGAAGCTCTCGAGGACGGACTCGAGCTGAACGATGAACTGGCCACCAGCTTCAACACGCTGTGGAGTGAGCTGAGGCGGGGAACCCTTCCTCCTGATGACCAAGCGCTCATTTTATGGGTCATGGGGCTTTATGAATACTATGACACGGAGCTCACTCTAAATCTCTACCAGGAGGTTGAGGCGCTGAGCCCTCAGGGAAAAATGCTACTTCTGATGAATATGGATCAACTGATTCATGCGGGACAGAGAAGTATCAGTTCAGCCATGCAAAGCCTCAAAGCTCAACTGCTGGATCAGGTCGTTCAGGAGGGGGAAGCTATCGCCCATTTCCAAAACAAACTTAAAGAAAGTGTCTTGTTTTTGGTAAGCCTCAATGCACTGGACCCTGAGGACCCTCTTTTGAAACCCCTGCAGAATTATATTAGCCTGAGCCCCATCGGCCTTGGCAAAGAGCTTGATCCGGAACTCGGCTTTTGGCTTGCCCTAGTCTCAGATATCAATCTGGGTAAAAACAGTGAAAACTCCAACGCTATTTTTCAACTGAAAGTGAATGGTCAATTGATCATGGATCAATCCATTACTGATCAAACACAAAGTGAGGTTTTTGAGGCTGATCTGGATGCGCAATTCCTGAGTGATTCAGATCAAAGCGATATATTTCTACAGAAGTCAGGGGACGGAGTACTTTTTATGGGATCCCGCTTGTTAACCTATTTAGATCCAAAGCGAATTGCAGCTCAAGAAAAGGGATTAGTGTTGACGCGAGAGCTGGTTGAAATAGATGCAAAAGCGGGAGATTACTTACAAAATATTGCGCTCATCGTGCCTTCGGAACTACTTCTTGCTCAGCTTACGGTGCCTGTACCAGGAGGAATGCGTGTCGATCCGGATCATCTTGTCGGTAGTAGTATTTTTGATCAGGTGATCAGGGTGCCCGGTGGGCTTCAGCTGGAAGCGGCCCACATGCCAGCCGGGGTCTACCTGGTTGAAATTCCTATGGTGGCTAGCTTAAGCGGTGAATATCACCTTTTGCCTGCCGAACTAGGCAGCCTTCTAACGCCAAGCTTAAAAGCGAGAACAGGTGGGGAGCTGATTCAGATTAGCCAGTAGCAGTTAGAAATTCGCCTAAAACTCTTGCAAAGCTGCCTCTTTTTTGGTATAATAATAAGATTGCAATTAACCAATATCAAATGGAACCAGCAAAAAAAATTCAAGAAAGTTCAGCCGCAGAGCAGCCTCTGTCTCTGAATAGGAATGAAATCATGCAGCTGGCCTCAGAGCCAGGTCTCAATATTGCCTTTTCGGAGGGGTCTAAAGCGAAACTTGTCGATGTTAGAGATCGTGATGGTTTTGTAGTTCTGAAGTCAGAGGGTGACAATCTTCAAGCTTATCGTGTTCCTGCTGAAGAGATTTTTGCTTTGAACCCAGGATTGCAAGAAAAGATTGGTGAGGAAGTAAATATTGATTTTGTGATCAGCTCCGCTCGTGAACAGGCGACCTCTGTTCTTGAAGACTTCAGAAAAAAGGAGGAAGTCAGCGCAGAAGTTGAAGAATCCATGCAAGAAATTCACAAGATGCAGGATGAAAGAGTAATCAAGGAATCTAATGCTGTTGAACTCGCTCAGCGAAAAGGAATTGATATTCAATTTAAAGACCGAATCGGCGAAGCAAAGAAAGGAAAGCTCGTTGATATTAGTAACAAAGGGACTTACACTGTATTGAGTCTTGCTGGTGATGGCAAAACTGTCTCTCTTAACAAAGTTGATGCAGCAAAGATCTTTGCGGCTAACGAAGGCCTTAAGGAAAAAATTGGTGAAAATACTGATATTGCCGCGGTCACCGCGGGTGAATATCATACTTCTTTCCTTGAAGATGCTGAAAATGCGGATGAGCTACAAGTATCTCTTGCCGAGATAACCGCTATGAGTGCTGAAGCTGCTATAGCTCAGAAAGATGAGGAAGCAGCGAAGGCAGAAGCAGGAAAAAGCGAAGTAGATGAAGCGATGGCTGAAGTTATAGCTTTACACAAAGAAACTGTGGAGAAACAGGCTGCAGATGATCAAACTAAAGCTGCATAAGCAACCCTGTTGGAGACACATTTTCGATTGACTTCATAAATTAGCACTCTATAATAAAGAGTGCTAATTAAATGTGACTCTATGAACTTTAACAAATTCACTGTTAAGTCAACGGAAACGCTTCAGGAAGCCCAAAGCATGGTCCAGGAACTCAATCAGTCTCAAATTGAGACGGGACATTTACTGTTTGCCCTTATTCACCAAAAAGAAGGCATTGTGCGCCCTTTGCTTGAAAAATTGGGAGTGGATCTGCCTGCGATTGAGGAGAGCCTGCATGATGACCTCCAAAAACTGCCCAAGGTAACCAATGCGCGTATTGTGGCAAGCAATGAGCTGGCCAAGGTTCTAAAACTGGCGGAAAAAGAGGCCAAAGAACTCAATGATGAATTTGTTTCCACGGAACATTTGCTTTTGGCCATCGTCGATGAGACCAAGCTTCTTCAAGTTTCTCATTCCGATGTACTAAAGACCATGAAGGAGCTTCGCGGCTCGCATCGGGTGATAGACCAGGACCCGGAGAGCAAATATCAGAGTCTGCAAAAATATACGATTGATTTAACAGAGCGGGCACGTTCGGGCAAGCTTGACCCCATCATCGGGAGGGATGATGAGATTCGGAGAACCATGCAGATTCTTTCCCGCCGCACCAAGAACAATCCTGTTTTAGTGGGTGAGCCCGGAACAGGTAAAACAGCGATCGCCGAAGGGCTGGCTCAACGGATTGTGGCCGGTGATGTGCCTGATACCCTGAAAAATAAGCAGGTTTTAGCCCTTGATTTAGGGGCATTGGTGGCCGGCTCCAAATTCCGCGGAGAATTCGAGGATCGCCTGAAGGCTCTTTTAAAGGAAATTGAAGACAGCGCAGGACAGGTTATTTTATTCATCGATGAACTTCATACGCTAGTGGGGGCGGGAGCGACGGAGGGGGCGATGGATGCGGCCAACCTGCTCAAACCGGCTTTGGCTCGTGGCCAATTGCATGCCATTGGCGCAACCACACTGAAAGAATTCAGAAAATACATTGAAAAAGATGCGGCGCTGGAAAGGCGATTTCAGCCGGTAATGGTCAACGAACCGACTCCGGAAGACACCATCGCTATTCTGCGGGGCATCAAGGAGAAATACGAAGTGCATCACGGAGTGCGCATCGCGGATGGGGCTATCGTGCAGGCAGTGAATCTTTCCACGCGATATATTGGCGATCGATTTTTACCGGACAAGGCTATCGATTTGATTGATGAAGCGACGAGCGGCCTTAAGATGCAACTGGAGAGCAAGCCTGTGGAACTGGATAAAAAACACCGCCGCCTGATTCAGTTGGAGGTTGAACGGGAAGCTCTTAAAAAAGAGAAGGATCCAGATTCTCAGGAGCGCCTGAAGAATATCACGAAAGAAATCGAGGAGCTTTCTGAAAGCTGTAAGGCCATGGAGCTCAAATGGCAGGAAGAAAAAAGCAAGATCGATGAGCTGAGAAAGGCCAGCGAAGAGCTAGACCAACTGAAGATCGAGGCAGATCAATTGGAACGTGCGGGAGATCTTTCCAGGGTGGCAGAAATTCGCTACGGCAAAATACCTGATCTTGAAAGAAAAGTCGTGGAAATTGATAAGAAAA
>Ga0224501_10005147_pt1 | contig 10316 bp, 4 predicted proteins | sample SF_Oct11_sed_USG_4_FD_169105 | JGI IMG/M metagenome (GOLD analysis project Ga0224501, IMG submission 169105) | Sediment microbial communities from San Francisco Bay, California, United States - SF_Oct11_sed_USGS_8_1 | ecosystem: Environmental > Aquatic > Marine > Sediment | place: USA...
GAGGAGGAGGAGCAGGAGGAGGAGGAGGAGGAGGAGGAGGAGGAGGAGGAGGATAAGTAAGATACATGCCTTGGTTACTGCTTGTGGAGATGTTAGGATAGACAGAGTCTGGTGATCTGGTTATAGGTGATGGTGGCATTGTGCTGTGGTAGGCATCTGCATCATCATGGTAAAGACTATTCAGCGGAGAAGCAGATGGTGAGATAATTGAACCTTCTCTGAGTGATACGAATTGAGACCCCTCGAGTTCTACCATTTCATAAAGGAGTCTAGACAAGTAGCTGGGCGACCTCATTACCGATCTCTTACCCTGCCCTAACTCCTTGGCCAGCCCGGCTGAAGGAGGTTGCTCATCACTGGTAGGTGAAGCACTGGCTCCACCAGATGGAGCGGCAACATCTGCTGCCAGAGCAGAGTTAGCGGCAGCAACTGCAGCAGTCATACTGGTCACATGTGCTTGAATCGTGGCGAAGGTGTCTGCTGATGAAGACTGGCTGGCTGGCTGACTTGGAAGTTTAGATGCATGCTTTACAGAGTCTGCAGATTTGGTTGTTCGCCCTGAAAACAAAAAAATTTAGTAAAAGAGAGTTTGTGCAACCACTAATCCCTTGAAATGGCCGCGCATGTCAGAAGTAAATCTAAGAATGAACAGTTCACCGAGAAGACTGTCCCCCTAAATTTACTTCCTTGTAAAGGCGGCAAAGTAACAAATCGAAAAACAACATATTTAAATAAAATGAGATCAATATTTAAAATCGCTTTGACATTTGGATCATTATTTACTTGGTAACTTGATAGCCCATTCTCTCTCTTCAGATCCGGTATGAGAATCCAGCAGCAGCACTAGAACCCTCTTGTCATCTTCATCGGAAGCATCGGTGTTTGTGATTGGAGCCGCAGCCGCTCCCGCAGAGCTGTCCAAATCTATATGAGTGAATGACAAAAGGTTTGGCTCGGTAATTATAGCGCCATGTTTATTTTACCCCATTCTTATATCGTTGTGTAAGGACGAGCAATTGTTGTCAAAACATTGAGAAAAACTTTGCTATAATTTTGTGAAAACTAAAAGAATGCTCATTCGCAGTGGGTTACCACACTGGACCTCTCTGTATGATCCTCCACTTAGTCAGGTGGTGTTGTCACCGTTCCGTTGGCACCTTACTTACTGGTATTTGTGAAAGAATTGCTTAAAGCAGAGAGACGACTTTCTGATGTATCGACATCATTTTCTCCGAGCATGGTTTCCATATCCACATCATTCTCACCATGAAGGATATCAAATGAGTGAGTCTCCCCATCATCAGTGTCATCCTGTGAAGGTCAGATATGGTATTGAGTAAACTATCACTCAGTACTACACTGATATTATATTGTGTTACCTTAGATTGTGACACAGACGGTCTACTGGACTAAATGAATGATGGTTTGATTAAGACTATTCATGTAAAATAAAATATTCAAATCAAAATTAGATAAAATTGAAGTATGACACTGGATGGTCTACACAGGTTTAAACTATTTAAACCAATAACAACCCGTTGAATCACAGTATTCAGATGAGTAAACTTGGGATGCACATGTGGCTGAACGTTTACAGGTCACAGTTCAAAGGGACTCACTCAAGGAACAGAGTATCAGACACAGTTTTATAATTTCAATTTAAATACACCACGCATTGATGGTAGAGTATTCACTCCCAGTAGAATGGTAGTCTAGAAAACAAGGTTTCAGATGGCAACACCTCACTCAAAAAAAAATGCTGTCATGATTGAGACAGTTTCAAATCTTTGTGTTTCTGAAAGTAACTCATTTTGGAGATGTTTTTCTATCTAGGTAAAGTGATTTTTTGATCCATTGATCCTGAGAGATGATGAAACATGATATGGGCAGGATAATGGAGCAACTTATTTGAATCTCAGATACGTAGTGATGGGATTGCTATCTGATGAATGAAGATCAAGACTTACCGTGGCCAGTGTGAACTCCTCATCAGTGTGATGTCCTGGTGAGTTGTCGCGATTTCTGCTGGTAGCATCTGACGGCAAGAGATGAAGACTAGAAGAATCTGACAGAGAGGAATGCAGTGATTGGGCAGAGTGGATAGATAGAACGGAGTCACTGTCACTGTCTCTATCACTGTCTACATCATGCTCCTCAGTGTCCTCTATATCCTATAAGATATCACAACGAGTAACAGTGGTGTAAGTGAGCTGAAATTATCGGGACATTCACGTCTGCTAGTTGCTAAAGTAACAACAAAATGCAAAGGTTAAAGGGTTGGAGCCCTCCTACATTATGCCATCATTTATTTCGGTAATCTGCTGCTTACCATGAACAAATGCCTTCCAAACCCAACTCAAAGGGAAGGTCAAATCAGGATGGAGGGAACTGGGTATTACTTAGAGCCTTCCCATTTCAGCTCACGATAGTAATGCATCTAGAGCTGTACATGTTTTGGCTAGTTTCTCAGCTAACGTGCTGTTGTTTTGAACAGTTGCCGGTTGCGATATTCCCAACTATGTTTACACCATTGATATGAATACATATATGAATCGGCAATCAATCCGCGTACAAGACTTATCCTGCGGACAGTTTATTGAGTCCTGATGTCATCAAAACAGAATGATTTCAACTGGACTCACCTTTGAAAAAGGAAGAAAACTCTGTAATTGAATGAAGTTCGGAGTTGTTTACTCTTTAATACAAAAAAGTGTTTCACACTTTTGCTGCCGTATTTCCCTATTCAGTCTGATGTAACCATAGACATATTACATGACATACATATAAAGCGCAAAAAACGATGAATGAACCAAGGGGCAAACAGCTATGTTGTAAACTAGAGCTGAATCAGATTGCAGTGACGCTCTGAGGAGGGTGTCAAAAGGGCTCTAAGCTGTTATACAGTTTGTCATCCCAAGAGTGTCGGGTTTTTATTGTCTAGTATAACATAGGCGGGATGGTAATGCAGTCTTACCTCTGGCGATCCTGCTTTATGCAGTTCACCAGTAGAGATTGTGTTTTCGCGTTTAGTAGGCGGAGGATGCGGCCGCATTCGTGGACGAATTCGTGCCGTCTGACCTCTGGAAGGACTGCATGGATCTGATGAATCACCTGAGGAAAGTAATGGCAGGAGATGAAAAGAAACTACCAGCCGATATGTCATAATGACATCCTCACTGGATTAGATACTCGTTTTTTTTATACCAATTGTGGCTCATTAATGGTATAACGGTATATTAAATCAATCAAAAGAAACTAATCTAAAGCGTTGATCTAACAAAATGATCTCACTATATAAAATGAGTTTCTCCTGGATGCATTCGAGCTAGCAGAGAGAATTCTGTGCCTGAAAGTAGGCGTACTAGTTTATAAAGTGTCACGCTTTTTTGTTGCGAAACAGACGGCACAACTTTTTTGTCATTAGACACGCAAGACTTTGAGAGAGGACAACTCCAATGTGCCGAAACTGCATCCGAAACCCTTGCGGTTTTTAACTGCGCCTATCCATTCAGGTGCTCGCATTTGAATTTTTTTGTCTGGTGACGGAAAGCATGCGCATAGACCTGTTATCACAGGATTGTGCACTATATACAAAGAGTCATAGATTGGCAGTATTCATTGCCAAATACCCGTATTTATGTATTTCCACATTGCCTTACCTGCACCGTAATCATTCTGCCTTCTTCCTCTGTGTCTTCTATTAATGTCACACATTTTATAAGAAGATAGTTCATACTCCAATTGACAAATGTGCAACTGCTGATCTCTAGCTTTTTGGTAGTAAGTAGGTGCTCGCACATGAAACCTATACAGAGAACCATGTTAAGATCGCACGAACGTACACTACGAGCAAGTTTACTAGTATTCGCTATAATTATGAAGTCGGTGCTAGTTAATAGTTTGTGAATGTTTCACTGACTGTTCTCATGTTGCGACTTTTAAATTCAATGGCAGGCGTGAGGTCTTGGTGGGCGGGTGGTAACGTAGGAGGCATGATTTTAGTCAGGCAGCTGCCATTCAAGCCTACATCTATCATCTTGCCCTTCTTCTATCCACTATTGGCTCCAATCTAAATTCTGTTTAGTAGACAAAAAATATCTTCAACTCAAAGTGAAAGAGTCAGTTTATAGAAATACCTGAGGACTAGAGTGTCACGATGAGGATCGAGATAACCTTCTGTCGCCAAAAGGTCAAGTCTAAAAAATCGATTGTATCCCCAGCATTCGCCAACCTCAAAGTCAGAAGCGAACTCTCTCACAATATTCTTACTTCCGTCCATACAGCTGGGATGAATCAGCTCGACTCTGTACTCGTATCTATAATAGAGAAGCTAAGACAGATAGAAGAGGAAAATGTAAAGATAACAGGTGGGATTTTGACACAGTCTTCTCCCTCCGTCTGAAGGACCGTCTACTCAGGGCACAAAACCAGCAAGAATTTTTGCCAAGGATCATCACCCACTTGGAAAAACTCTCCATGACCCCAGTTAAACATCAATTTTTTATCAGAATTCGCTGGTGCAACCCCCGCCGCATACCAGAAAACAGAATCACCTGGATATGGTGTAAGCGCTCAAATGCGGAGTTATGTTACATTGGTCCATTATTTAAAAATACGGAGATTTAATGATGATTATGAACAAGAATACTTTTTTACGTGTTGGTCCATTACAAAATACGTGTTAAAACAATGAAAAGTTCAAGGCCGTTGGCTTTCTTTTAGCTGTAGAGTATAAAGGCCACACCAGACAATACTCGGCTCAATCGCCATCAGTAGAAAATGAGCCTTCCCGGCCATGTAACTCTAAGCAAGTTCTAATGCATTTTCGAGGACTGAATCAGACAGGGAAATTGGTCCAAACTGCTCCTAGACTAAGTCTATCAACTTACTTGGAAGTTTCACAATATCCATTACCGAGTTCAATGAAGACAGACAGATAATTGCCACGTACAACACCATTCCCATCCTGAAATACAATAACCCAGTCTGAGAAGTTAGGCTCAATGTAAAGTAACACATCGAAACACTGCGAATCAAGTACCACACATCGGTGGGCAGCAGATGTTAAGTTCAGAGCATGTTACAGGTACTTGAATTTGCTTGTTCCGCAGTAGGCTTACCTGAGATTATGAATGTTTTGGACACATTTCCCCGAAGAGCTGTTTTAAAGCACCTTCACTATAGAATGCATGCGCAATTAGTCTGCTATCTTACATACCGGGTATACTTTTAGTCTCCACATTATGGAACCCACATTCATCGGTTTACTATAAACTGGGTCAGCTCGTTGTTGAAGTGTACTGAAGTTTTTCATGACGAAGGTGCTGGAGTCATAGTTTGGTACGATTTCACTACAATGAGTGAACAACTTCATCATTGTCCTCATTGTCACCATCATTCATAAGTCATTTCTGTCCCACTGCGGGACGAAAACCTTTTTGCTGTCATGTTATTTGCTCTCTCGCTGCTCTCATCTAGTTGCGACCGATCGCTCCGTGACGTCTGTCACTCATCTGGTTTTAGGTCTGTCTCTTTTATCTTTGTCTACCGGACTTGAGTCGGCATAGGAACGAATAATGATGATAACAGACTGTGTTAGTAAATAGTGCCAATAGAATTTATGGCATGATCTCAAGGCCAAAGTTAAAACTGCCACATTGAACCTGATTGGCAGGTACATTTACCTTATAAAGTCAGTGGGCACAACCCGCGTGACTAGAGATGGCATGGGCTGGCGGCAGAGTCGCTGAGCCAGCTCCATTAACGAGTCAAACTGCTCAAGGAATTTCGATTTGCTCGCTCGCCTAGCGTCACCTTCGATACGGCTTATAACTTGATCCAGAACTTCGGTTTCCTGGGCTAATCCATTCTTCTCCTCTGTAATTAAAATTATAGAGGTTAAAAGATTGTGGGAATAATTTATTTTTAGAAAAATTATACAATCAGACTACTTGTCGACTCCCCAACTGAGCACTGGACCTCCGAAATACAGATATTATATAGGGATCAATGTATGAAAATACGCTTCTTTCAGCTTTAGGAAAGGCTGTGGTACTCTGCAGTAATGCTAACTTTTTTCTCGTTAATTAATTTAATGGAACTCCAAAGGCTTGTTGGAGCGGTACAAGCTAGGAATTATGCAAGGAGCTCATTTTCACAGGAGGCACTCAACAGGATGAGGTCTTGTACTCGGGATCTTTCGATTTTGATCCCAACACTCTAGCCATTGGGCCACATATCTCATTTATTAGTGGATTTAATTTCAGCACTCACGCATCAGTGTCTCCAGTTTACTCGATAGCTGATTGTCTAGTCGGTGAACCATCTGCTCCACAGCGTTCCGAATCTCGCGCACTTTTTCATCTTTAGCCAGCTTGACGCTTTCTACATTCTTCTCCTAGCAATCGCAAACGGCACAGGGTTAAAAGCCGTTTCACTTCCATTAACTAGGGAAGGGTTTACTTCGGAATTTTTTAGTCATACTTCCATCGGAAATTCAATGCAGAAACTGGCATACTGAGCCTCTTAATCAGTGGGTCCCCGGGTGGGAGTTTCAGATTGGTTGCCCAATAATGAAGGTAAATCAATTATTTGACTTCGGGATCTGACTCTGACGAGGATGAAACATAAAGTTGTGTCCAAACTAGACCAGAGATTCCTTATTCTAAGTTTAAGGCACCGTTCACTAATCCACCGCTGCACCACTCTAATCCACCGCTGCACGACTCTTTTACCTTATACTGAACTTCTTGCTGCAGGGTCTATATACTCAATTCAGTTGGTTAACAAGGGTAAACTGAAGTCTGATCTGTGAATTAAAATTACCCATCAGGATTGCTAGGTTGCCCCACATTTTCCAGCGTTACTGGGCCTGGGAGCTGGTATAATTCTTAATACCCCAGTTAGGCAGCTTTATGGTTGTTTCGTTTGAGGTTTGTTATTGGGGAAAAATCTCTACAGTTGATAGACAAATTTGTCCTGATTGTCTATGCGAATGGCATTAGTAAGTCCACATTGTCGCTTTGTGAAGCGCACATATTGGATTTTATAGTCATACTGTTTAGCACCCGCTGTATGGTGCCGCATCCAAACAGAACTTGTAATTATTAACACACGTCATTGGATGTTATAAATAAATCTATGATATTTATAGAGCAGAAATGTGTGGTGCATTTGTACGCTCACTTTCTTCAGAAATTCTATGGATGTGAGTCAGCGTGGAAATAAGCCAACGATTCATGAAATTCGCTGCCTTATTGCCTTATTTACTATAATACATACAGCGTGAATCCTAAACTACATGAGTAACAGAGTGATGATGCAGCTAGGTTATACAGCAAACGCGTCCCATGACATTGTGGAGTGTTTTAGGGTGTTTAGATTTGCCTACAGAGTCTGGAACCTACCACATCTTGCATTAAACTGATGAGTTCCACATGTCTCCTCTTCACTCGGTTCGTCTCTTCTTTGATTTTAGCACAATGTTCCTGATAAATCTCATCCAAAGGCTTAAAAGTGTGTCCAGAATGCTATAAAAATAGCACTACAGTTCAGCCAAACTAATCATTATTATGTAGCTGTTGGCTTTTATTCATGTATAAGAAATTCTTCACATTCCTTCAAGCCGAGGTTCATTTAATTAAAAAAATGACGAGTCACCGAAGTATTTGTGCTAGAGCAACAAGAATGGCTTACCGTGCCACCCCACAGAGCACATTGGTGACATATAGCTTTTTTGCAGGAACTGCAGTACACGGAAAGCTTGTCATTGTGCGTTATACACCTACAACCAAATATGACATAATATTAAAACATGAAGCGTAATAAAGATCATCTATCGGCCAACTTTTGCTACACCTCGAGGTCAGACCTCGAGTGCCCGTCACGTAGGGCATTACTCCTGGATAACCAGTTATGGCGGCATCCTTGAACACAGGCTACGTCTATCACATTTAATCCCTTTAGGCTGATATACATGACTTGGCGATGAATATCTAAAACGCTCAATGTAGGATCTCTGCAATGACACAGGACACAGTGGATTCAGACATACATGCTGAACATATGTCAATACCGGCCACATAATAGTGACAGGTCAGAAACATATTTGATATCCCAGAATCCAACAAAGTCAATGGCATGCCCATCAATGCCTCTCCGGTTTCCATAAGAAACTTCCGTATAATGTGGCTTTATAGTGCAGGCAAGTTACCTGAAAACTCGCCCGCAAATATGGGATCTAGAAAAATAGCTCCTTTTTAAACCGTTTGAAGGCTTAAAATATTTGTGGACGATTCTCTCTTAAACTTTAGCCTCTAGTCGGATTCTAGGATTTTGAGATTTTATACAACCTTACCGTGGCATCTCGTGCCAGAACCGCTGCACAGCTAGATGTATTCGCTGTAGCATAGAGTGAAAGCTATGAGCTCCAGATTGTTGATGACATTGGTAGACGTAAATAGGAAATTTGACTAAATACTTTCAAAATGATTTATCACTTATTTTTGTGCTGTTTGGCCAACCAATAACCGTCTTTTGTAGAATCCATGCGACCATGACAAGAGCTCTGATATTTTATAAAGTAGGTTAGGAGATGGGTTTCCAAAGAGTACAGATAGGTAGGCGAATCTTCAATGTACATGTAGACCGAAGGATGATAACGAGAAAGCATGTACAATCAGAGAAAAAAACCTTGACTCACATATCAGTCGGAGGGGCATGACTGGTAGCACTTGGCACTATCTGCAGAGAGTCCAGCTGCTGTGTCACCTCTTCGGCCCATCGGCAATTTACCAGCTCATGCAGATGGAGGGAGGCACGACAATGAGGACACTGAGAACGCTGCTCTGTCAACCAGCGCTACAAAGCCGAATTCATCCGTCGTAGAGATATGGATACTTAACAATCGAGACGAATTTAAACTGTCAATAATTGTGTGATAGGGTCTATGCCAGATAGACTCACGGAATAACTCCATATTATACTGGCACGTGGTTTGAGCCTCAGAAATTTAACTGAATGTGTGCGCACGCATGTGGCGGGCATGTGAGATACGCAGTCTAGTGAAATGCTTTTCTGGAAAGATTGAAACCCGGCTGCAAATCTCATTTGAGGACTATATGTGAACAATCCTAGCAGCAGCAATGCCAGACTTTCAATAAATACAAAGTCACATGCTTAAAGCGCATGCAGATGTCTATCCTACCTATATGAGCTCATATACTTTGGGTTATAAGTACAGATAAGGCTTCCTTAGCATAAATTTGTAGCCTAAGTAAATGAAATTGTAGCGCAGGAACCCAAATTTCTAGGATACTTACGCGGATGCAGGGAAAGCAGCATAACTTAGAGCAGTGTGGACAAAGTCGCGCATCTCGAAGTCTTTCCATGCATATGAAGCATCTAAACACTTCTGCCAAACTCTACAAAGCACAGATCTTTTTTAAATACAGACCAGAACGTTTGAGACTCAATATAACCTGGCTGTATAATTAAGAAACTGCACCCAAAGCTGTTACAACTATGAAAATCATATATGCTAATGGGTTCTTCTATGCGGGATGTGCAGAGTGTGCAAAAGGTTTTGAACTGCATTAGATCTAGATAATTGTATCTGCTAGTGGTGGCATGTTGCTTTTATAGTTCACTTCGTGTCAGGCCTGCCTCGGACTGGACGTAGTCCGAGTTCAGTCTGGCTGCCGTCTGAGCCAAGATTCGAGGACTCTTTTACGCTCCAGCGGGATCCCTCGGACACCCGATCCCGAATCACTTTTGAGCCCATCAATAGTGATGAGGTTGTGTTTCCGGTCCGAGGCGGACTGGACGCGCCGTGAACTATAAAAGCAGCCCGAGTGTTCCACTCTCACGATAATGATAAATCTCCTAGTTGTGAGACTGAGAGCTATCGAGCTTCCAGTTTGAGTATTGCCACTACTACTATAGTATTGCTACTACTACTAGTACTACTACTAGTACTACTATAGTATTGCTACTACTACTAGTACTACTATAGTATTGCTACTACTACTAGTACTACTATAGTATTGCTACTACTACTAGTACTACTATAGTATTGCTACTACTACTAGTACTACTATAGTATTGCTACTACTAGTACTACTATAGTATTGCTACTACTAGTACTACTATAGTATTGCTAGTACTAGTACTACTATAGTATTGCTAGTACTAGTACTACTATAGTATTGCTAGTACTAGTACTACTATAGTATTGCTAGTACTAGTACTACTATAGTATTGCTAGTACTAGTACTAGTACTACTATAGTATTGCTACTACTAGTACTACTATAGTAT
>Ga0224501_10005148_pt1 | contig 10315 bp, 4 predicted proteins | sample SF_Oct11_sed_USG_4_FD_169105 | JGI IMG/M metagenome (GOLD analysis project Ga0224501, IMG submission 169105) | Sediment microbial communities from San Francisco Bay, California, United States - SF_Oct11_sed_USGS_8_1 | ecosystem: Environmental > Aquatic > Marine > Sediment | place: USA...
ACCGGATGGTTTCCCTTGCCAAATTCATAGGTATTATTCACCCAGTGAGACGGTGGTTTATGCCCGTTGGCATCGATGAACTTCTTATATTGGCGATTGGTTACCTCATAGCGGTCGAGGTAGAAATCTTCCACCCAGACCTCCCTGGCTGGCTGCTCATTAGAGAACATCTCCTCCTTCCATTGTCCAACAGAAGCGAGTCTTGTTACCTGCTCGGGCGATGTCCCCATGGCGAACTTTCCGGTGGGAATGAGCACCATCTCCGACAGGGTTATCTCTCTTGAAATTTTAAACTGAAAGAGCAAAAAGGCGGCTACTACGACCATAAGTACAGCTACTCCCTTCAATAACCCTTTCTTTAATCCCCACCACTTCCAGCCTATCAGCCGTGAAAGGATGCGGTAGCTGCCAGCGATAAAAAAGGTCAACCCCGCCAACCATATCATCTTCATATATAATGAGCCCAGAGGCATAAGGTAATGGTAGAAGCTCAGCTCCCAATCTGGGTCGAAGATATGGCGCATCAGAGTGCTTATTCCCACCCATGATACCGCCCAGGAAAACAGGCTAATCGGCAGATAGAGAAGGCTCCATACCAGGCGGCGGCTCATCAGCCCCAGCACCAGGGCGAGAATGAAAAATATTACCCCTTGATTGTGCACGGGAACTATCTGTTCTCCTATGGGGAGCAGATAAAATCCAAATATAAAAGACCAGATAAGAAGAATAATATCTCTATATTTAAGGGAAAAGGATAAATATCCTTCTGCCTCCGTCCCTTTTTTGGACAGGGTGACTACCGCGGAGATTATCCCTATCAGAGCACCTATTCCGATGATATCCCATAATCCTCGCTGAGAGATATAGCTCTGAGACATTCCTTCGGCAACCAGATAGGAGCTGGAGACCATCAACCAGAGCGATATCAGGCTGACCAGAAAGTAATCGGATATAAGCCCGATAATTACTCCCTGTACAATAAAAGAGAGCAAAAGACCAAGCTCCATCCACCCTCCGAGCTCAGGCAACCGCGGGAGGAGAATAAATCCCACTGCTACCGCCCATAAAATAAGGAGGAGGTGCCGAGAAAGGCTCAAAATACGGCGTCGCCTCATCAGCCGGTCTTCCCTCTCCGCTGCTTTCGGCCGGGCAACCTTCTTCTTGCGAGGTTTTAGCCGGGAAAACAACCTACGGAAGTCCCACCAAATGGCAAGCTGTTTTATCACCTTCTGCTCTTTAACAACGGGGATTTTCCCCTCCAGAGCGAGACTGAACTCTGAAGCGTTCTTCCAGCGGCGGTTCCTATCTTTCTGCAGACCTTTCATTATGATGGCGTCGTTAATATGGGATGGGATATCAGGAATGGATTTGGGTGGTTCATTGGTAATTCTAAATTCTACAGCCCCCTCCCGGAAAGGAGGACTCCCGCTTAAAAACTCATATAGCACCACTGCCAGGGAGTAGATATCACTCCGCTGGTCAAGAGGTTCGCCGAGAAGCTGCTCAGGCGACATGTAGATTGGGGTGCCTAATACATACTCGCTGGTAATTTGTTTCAAGGAATCGGATATATTGGCTGCTATTCCTAAATCTGTTATTTTGATGATACCTTCCTTTGTCTTCATCAGATTGGAGGGCTTGATGTCCCGATGTATTACTCCCCTTTGGTGGGCATATTCCAATCCCATACATATCTGCTTAGCATACTGGATGGTCTCATCAATAGTGAACTTCTTCCTCCGCTTCAGCATCTGCTCAAGATTCTCCCCATCGATGTATTCCATAGTGATGAACTTATACCCCTCTATATCCTCAAAGTTGTGAAGGCGGACAATATTTTGGTGGCTCAGGAGCATACAGGCTTTGGCCTCTTTCTTCAAATCCTCAACTGCATGGGGGTTATTTGTCAATTCCTGTGGTAAGAATTTTATGGCGATAATCATTCCCAGCTCAAGGTCTAGTGCTTGATAGATGACTCCCCTACCCCCTCTCCCTAACTCCTTGATTATCTTATACCGGTCGCCGATTACTATATCAGGCTTGAAATAAGCCTGAGTATCGAAGATATGGGGTTTATGGCGATATTTAGGAGGGGTTAGAGCCTGAGTCAGATCGGCTCCGCATTTTACGCAGTAGAAACTGGTATCCGGGTTCTCGGTGCCACACTTGGGACAAAACATAGCCCTTTATCTGTAAATGTCAAGCAACACTATAATTTAATTAAATATTAAACTATCAGATATTTATTGTCAAGAATTTAGTTGTCCGCTCTTGAGCAAGGATGTTGGGGATGGAAAGGAAAAACAGAATCTCGGCGATGAGCTCGGGGGTGGGCTTATGGTTATTTTTTTGTCATAGACCTCACAAACCATATAAAAAAGGCGGTGCCCATCAACCCGAAAACTCCGGCAAAGCAGTAAACAGCAGGGATGTTGAGGTAATCATAAATAACCCCTCCCACCATCGGTCCTCCCGCCAAACCCATGCTCATGGCCATATTAAAAATCCCCATAGTAGAGCCCATCCCGAAGTTCCTCCCTTCGATCACCGTGAGGGCAGTAGCTGACGGCAGGGCAATAGCTCCTGCTATCCCCATAATGGAGTTGATAATAAACAGCATGGAGAAACTACCCGCCAGGGGAACCATAAATAGGGCGAAAGAGGCGATCAGACTGCCGAGAATAACGAGCTTCTTCCGACTTACTCTATCCGCCAGCCACCCGAAGCTTCCCTGAAGAAAGGAGGTCAACAGGAGATTAATCGATATCAAAAGACCGATCTGAGTGCTGGTCAATCGGAGATAATTATGAGCTAATATAGGTATAAAGCAGGCATTGACACCCCTTCCGAAGGAGTTGGCAATCCTGAAGGTGGTCAGCCCTTTCATGGTGTTGCTTCGCATAATTACCCGATAGCGGGTCGGGGGGACATTTTCCTTCCTTTTGTACAAATGGAGTTCGGGAAGGAAGAAGACCACTAACAAGAAAGAGAGCAGACTCAGCCCCCCCATGGCGTAAAAATTGGCGTTAATGCTGAAATACTGCTCCAGGACACCCCCCATAAACGGACCAAAGCCGAAGCCTGCATACAGAGCTATATTGAAACTCCCCATATAATAACCTTCGTGCTCTTTGGGGGAAAGCTCACCGATATACGCCATAGCTACCGGCACAGTCATAGCGGCGGCAAATCCCTGTATTAGCCTTACCACAATCAGCTCCCCCACATTTCGCGCGACTATGAATCCGAGGGATATTACCGCATAGAGAAAAAGCCCCAGGGCGATGGATATCCTTCTCCCCTTCCGGTCTGACCACCTTCCAATCAGCGGCATGAAAAGGGCGCGGGATATGGAAAAGCCGGAAAAGATAACTCCCAACCAGACACCCTTTGCCCCCAGGGACTCGGCATAGATGGGTAGAAGGGGAACTATCAGGCCAATACCTATCATAGAGACAAATACTGCCATAAATAAAACTAAAAATACCCTTTTAACCATCTTTGCCTCGGATGCCCATAAGGAGCAAAAAAATCTATTATGAGTTAGCCTTTTACCATATCTTATTCTCCTTAAGTAGGTCAAGAAATTTTAGCACATTCTCACCGTCCAAGAGATATTTTTACTTGATTTTTATTGCAATTCAAGTTATTCTAAGACTTCTAAAAAGCTTATAGTCTATTGTGTTTAAATAAATCTTTACTAAAAAGGAGCTAACGTTATGAGATTTAAATTATATCTGGTTATCACCCTTATCCTCTTTATAGCCACCTCTGCCAGCGCCAGACAGGAAGTGCTCAGCCCCCAGGATGTTCTCGGATTTCGGGTGGGAGAGGACTACAAGCTCGCTGACTGGGAGGAAATTGTCTCCTACTTCCGCTCCCTCGATGCTGCCTCTGACAGGATTATGGTCCAGGAGTTGGGGAAGACCACTATGGGTAATCCCTTCATATTAGCCATCATATCCTCCCCTTATAATGTTAAGAATGTGGAGCACTATCGTGAGATTCAGCAACGATTAGCCGACCCCCGGGGCCTCTCCCCCCAGGAAGCTGAGAAGCTGATAGCGGAGGGTAAAACCATTGTGCTTATCACCTGCTCTATCCACTCTACCGAAATCGCCAGTTCCCAGATGTCGATGGAGCTGGCGTATCGTTTAGCCACTGAAGAGAGCCCACAAGTGAAGGAGATATTGGATAATGTGATCTTTCTGCTGGTGCCCTCTCTCAATCCTGATGGGACAGCTATAGTAGTCGATTGGTATCGCAAGACCCTGGGTACTCCCTATGAGGGAACCTCCCCACCCTATCTCTACCATAAATATGTAGGGCATGACAATAATCGCGACTGGTATATGATAACCCAGCAGGAGACCAAGCTGGCGGTAGGGAAGATTCACAATGTGTGGCACCCTCAGATTGTCTATGATATGCACCAGATGGGGAGCCGAGGGGCTCGCCTCTTCATCCCCCCCTTCATTGACCCCATCGACCCCAATGTCGACCCCATCCTGCAAGCGGAGATCGTCTGGATGGGCTCTGCCATGGCTACGGAGCTTACTGCTCAGGGAAAAAGTGGTGTGATTATGGCTTCCGGGTATGACGCCTGGACCCCTGCCAGGGCTTATCAGCATTACCATGGGGGGATTAGAATTCTCTCCGAGGCTGCCAGCGTCCGCATCGCCTCTCCCATCAAAGTGAGCTGGGACCAGCTCGAAGAAGAAAGAGAATACAGTGCTAAGGAATCGAGCTGGAACTTTCCCCTTCCGTGGAAAGGAGGAGAGTGGCATCTGCGCGATATCGTAGATTACGAGCTGACAGCCGCCTTTGCCTGCCTTACCCACGCTGCTCGTTACCGCGACCGCTGGTTGACCAATTTTTACACCATCGGCAAGCGAGCAGTAGAGCGGGAGGAGCCACCCTTCGCCTTCCTGGTTCCCCTGGAGCAGGATGACCCGCCTACCGCCATAGCCATGCTTCAGGTGCTGCGAAAGGGAATGGTGGAGATATACCGAGCCACCCAACCCTTCACCGCCGATAGGGTCCCCTACCCGCCAGGCACCTATGTCATTCCTCTGGCACAGCCCTACGGCAGTTACGCCAAGACTCTTCTGGAGGTGCAGCATTATCCCGTCCGTTACCAATACCCCGGAGGTCCACCTATTCCCCCCTATGACACCACCGCTCACACTCTCCCCCTCCTGATGGGAGTAAAGACCATAACAGTGGAATCTCCCTTTACTGCCGAGCTGGATATGGTGGAGGAAATTTCCCCCCCACAGGGGAAGGTCATAGGAGGAACTGCTAAATACGCCTACCTGTTGAGTCACAAGTTGAACAACAGCACTTTAGCCGTGAACCGCCTGCTCAAGGAGGGCTATCACGTATACTGGTCGGCAGACGATGTCACCATTGACCGACAATTCTTCCCCGCTGGGACGGTAATCATACCCAAAGCGGACGGCCTGGAAAACAGGATAAAAGCTCTGGCGAGCAAGATTTCGCTGGACTTCTTCGCCGTAAATAAATCCCTCCCGTCACGGGGCTACCTGCTCAAGACTCCCCGCATTGGTCTCTATAAGAGCTGGATGTCTTCCATTAATGAGGGATGGACCAGATGGGTTCTGGAGCAATGGGAATTCCCTTACCAGAGCCTTTACGACAAGGAGCTGCGGGAAGGGAAGCTGACCGAGAAGTTTGATGTGATTATATTGCCCGACCAGCGCTCATCGGCTATTATCGATGGGATACCTCCGGGGAGATATCCCGCCGAATATTGTGGTGGGATAGGGAAAGCCGGTCTGGAGAACTTAAAGCAGTGGGTCTATTCAGGGGGAACTCTCATCACTTTAGGCTCTGCCTCTCAACTTCCGATTGAGCAATTCTGGCTTCCGGTTAAAGATTCCCTTGAAGGAGTCCCGCGGGATAAATTCTCCGCCCCGGGGTCCATCGTTAAAGTGGTGCTGGATAGACTTCATCCTATTGCCTACGGATACGATCGGGAGGCCAATGTGATGTTCTGGCAGGGATTAGCATTTGAGCTCAGCGGGGGAACTGCTGTGGCTACTTATCCTGCTGTTAATCCCCTGCTAAGCGGTTGGATAATGGGAACTGAGTACCTCTTAAATAAAGGTGCCCTTGTTGACATCCCCCTGGGAAAGGGGCGAATCATTCTTTTTGGCTTCCGCATGCCCTATCGTGCCCAATCATACGCTACTTTCAAGCTCCTGTTTAATGCTCTCTATTATGGGACTGCCACCTTGAGCACACTCCCTTAAAGTCAGAAGGTGAGAATTTATTTGCTGAGTAGATAACAACAGCCTCAGTCAAGGGGAAGACACAAAATTCTGTTTCTAAGCTCTTCTCAGGCCACTCACTAAATACCCGAAGAGCTTCGCCTGGTCCTCCTCTCAACATTCGCAGTGCTGCTGCCCTCGCTTATAATAGTTGAGGAAACAGCAAACAACCCGATGTATACCGAAGCACACTTTGCCGATTTTTGTTGTAAGTCCAATGAGCCTTTTCTGCAAATAAGAGGGGTATTAAAGAAAGAATTACAAAGAGACGCCTCTATCTCTGAAGATTAGAGATAATAAGGTAAACTTTGATTAAGAGTGGGCAGAGTCTTAACAGTCCTTAACCCTTTTTAGAGCCCACAAACACATTATAAAGAAGCGCAAATATCCAGCCCACTACAAAACCGTCAATAAATCCATAAATGAGACCCAGGAAGCTACCCCCAAAAGATACCGAATAGCCTATATAGAAGCGGTCAAGCAACATCAGGTGCTGCCCACCCCCACCGCTGACTATCACCCAGATGGTTACAATGAAGACGGTCAGACCCCAGATTATCCCGGCTGCCAGACCACAGGCCACTTTGTTTAACTTCATCTCTTATCACCTCCTTATAAGAATTATGCTTTCCACTTTTGCGCAATAGGAAGGCAGCAAAAAAGCTTATGCTTAGCTCATTAACTGGTCTATTAGAGATTGGTTGTAGACTATCCTTTTCCGCTCTCTCAACCTTGTAATGATAGCAGAGTACCGTTGAAGCTGCTTTTGCTGCAATAGAGTTTCTTTAAGCGTTTCCTTCTCTTGAGCGAACTCCTCAGAGGTAGGTTCTTCTTTAGCACCTACCTGAAACACCACGAATCCCTTGTCAACAGTAACCACCTCACTAATCTCCCCCACCCCCATAGCGAAAGCCCTCTTTTCCACCTCGGGCGTCATCCCGAGCTCTTCTATCTGCTCACCCCGTTTAAAGGGCTTCGGGGATTGAGGCTCTATCTTCTGCTGGGAGGCCACCGCCAACAGGTCGGGATTCTCCAGCAGCAGCTCACGCACCTCCTCCGCCTTTCCCCTAGCTAACTCCTTTCCCCCTTTGTCTTTGAAGTCATTGATGACCTTCGTTTTCACCTCCTCCAGGGGCGGGATAGAGGGAGCCTTCTTTTCCATCAACTGGAAGACACAATAGCTCCTGCCGATGAGGATAGGCTCGCTGATCTGCCCCACCTTCAGAGAAAAAGCAGAGTCGAGCAAAAGGGGGGGCGTCCCCAGACCCTCAATCCTTTCCTCTTTGGCAAAGAAGCCCGAATCCTTTACCTCCAGGGCGTATTTTTTACCTGGAACATTAAGGTCATGCGCTGAGGAAGCCTCATTATAAACTTCTTCCGCTAATTCATCTGCTTCCTGATTAGCTTTTTCTGTACGAAGGGTCTTTTCAATCCTATCCCTTATATCCGCATCGGAGAGAGGCAGGTAATGTGCCCGCTGGATATCAGTAAGCTGGATGATGTGATAGCCAAACCTGGTTTTAATTACATCGCTGATGTCATTTATCTCCATGGAGAAGAGGACATCGTCCAGCTCCTGCACCATTCTACCCCTGGAGGAGTATCCCAGATCACCGCCATTTTGTGCCGTAGTCTCATCCTCTGAATACTGCCTGGCGAGCTCAGCGAAATCCTCCCCCACTCTTGCCCGGCTGAGAACCTCTTCGGCTTTCTTTCTTATCTCCTCTTCGTCCTCAGGTGTGGCATTAGGGGGTATTCTGAAAAGCATATGCCTTGAGCTTCGTTGGACGGGTACCTTGAAATCCTCCAGATGGCTCTGATAATAGCGCTGAACCTCCCTTTCGGAAACCTCAATCTCCCCACTTATCTTCGATTCTATATTAATATAAGTAATCCTTCTCCTTTCAGGCTCTCGGTAGTTTTCTTTGTTATCTTTATAAAATTCGGCTAACTCCTGGTCTGTCGGCACAATAAGGTCGGTGAAAGTAGCCGGCTGGAAAAGGAGATAATTTATGCTTACCTTTTCCCTCTGCCTCTTAAATTCCTCTTTCAGCTCAGCCTCGCTAAGGGCTATCCCGTCAATTATCAGGCTGCTAAACTTCTGGAGATAGAGTTCTCTGCGGATAGCTACCTCAAATTCGCTGGGGGAGATACGATTAGCTCTGAGGATCTCAAGATATTTCTCCTGTCCGATAAATTTTCCGTTCTGCTGGAAGACCTCGAATCTTTCCGTAATGTGGCTCCTTATTTCCTCAGGAGAAATCACAATACCCCGGCTTATCGCCTCCTGGACAATCATCTCTTCGTTTATCAGGTCATTCAGGGCCTGACTGGCTGCCAGCTGCTGGAGCCACTGCTGGTCGATATTTCCGGAGATAGACTGCTGAAACCGATCCAGGTTGAGTTTGTAAAGCCGAAGGAAGCTCTCGGCGCCTATCTCCACCCCACCTACCGTGGACACGGCGGTGGAGCTCCCTGAAAGACCCTGGCTACCTCTGCCCCACACCAAAAAGATGGTCAGGATAAAAGAAATGACCACCATCCACAAAATACTCTTGATCAGAAACGAGCGGGAATGCTCCCTTATTTCCTTAAGCATTCAATCACCTCTTCCATAAATTCGATGCCACCCTAAAGTTCTTCATTATTTTAAAACAAAAAGGGACCATTGGCAATAGATTTCTGAAATTTTTCTTTCTCCTATCCCCCATCTTCTTAGACCAGAAAAAATCTTGATTAATTTTCTTACCTATGTTATTATTATATTGGAGTTTAGTAACTATGAAAAAGAAGTATAAATCTGCTCGCCTGGGTATTGATTGGTTCACGGTAACCTATAAAAGCTTAATAATATGGTCTATTGTAATATGTATTATCCTGGTAGTTGGTGGGTATTTCATCTATACCAACTTCTACGCTAAGGAGGACCTTTCCAGGGTGGCACTGAAGGAGATTTCCAAAGCGGAAGACCTGATAAACAAAATAAGAAAATGGGAACCGAAAAGGGAGGATTTGGTCGAGGAACCCATGAATTTGGTAGTTCAAGCTCGAGATAATCACCGCCAACGAAAATTTGAAGAATCTATTGCTCTCGCCCGGGAATCTCAGAGCCTCTCTTCACAAACCTTAAAGGAGTTAGAGGCTGAAGAGTCAAGCGAGCGACAAGCTTACTTCACTGCCTTAGAGGGTGATGTCAGAATGAGACCCCGCGGGGAAGTGGAGTGGCTCCCAAGCAAGATAAGAATGACCTTGAAGCCCGGGGATATGGTTAAAACAGGAGTCAGCTCATCGGCACAAATAATGTTCTTTGATGGCACCACTTATGTTATTGAGGCTAATTCTCTTATAGTCATTCAGGAGAGCTTTGAGGACCCCTTCTCCAATGAACGAAGAGTATCTGTCAAACTCGACTCAGGAAAGGTCGACCTCTCTTCCCCACGAAAGAATGTGCCCACCTCAGCCTCCGCCATCACCTCCTCCACCACCCGAGCAGTCCTTGGTGAGACCTCGCGGGCAGCCATGAGCTTCGAACCCCAACTCAAAGAGACAGTCCTTGAGGTCTACAATGGCTCAGCTGAGGTGTCCACCAGAAAGGATAAGCTCACCGTTGGCTCCCTGGAAAAAGTTACCATAGACGACAAACAGCGACTCGCCTCGAGAGGGAAGCTTATCCCCTCACCTCAGCTTATCGTCCCGGTTTATGACCGGCAGTTTATAGACAAAGATCCCGAGAAGCTAAACATAACCTTCACCTGGGAAGAGGTCTTCGAGGCAGCGGAGTATACCCTGCAGATCTCCAAAAGCTCCCTCTTTGCCAATCCCTATCTCATTCGGGCTCACATGAAGAGTAACTCCATCGGTCTGGATGGATTTGCCGAGGGAACCTATTACTGGCGGGTAGCCGCAGTGAGACCAAATGGTGAGCAAAGTAGCTTTAGCAATTATTACAAATTCAGGCTGAAATCTTTGATAAGGAAAATCCAGAGCGGAGATACTACGCCGCCAAATTTAGATGTGGATGA
>Ga0224501_10005149_pt1 | contig 10315 bp, 6 predicted proteins | sample SF_Oct11_sed_USG_4_FD_169105 | JGI IMG/M metagenome (GOLD analysis project Ga0224501, IMG submission 169105) | Sediment microbial communities from San Francisco Bay, California, United States - SF_Oct11_sed_USGS_8_1 | ecosystem: Environmental > Aquatic > Marine > Sediment | place: USA...
ACCAAGTGAGTCACTCACTGACTCAGTCAGTTACTAGAAGTCTAGATTAGTAGATAGTAGATACGATAGTAACTAACTAAGTAACTAGTAAGTTACTAACTAAGTTAAGTTAGTTACTTAGTATGTAGTTAGTCAGTGGACAATCAGATCAGTGAAATGATAAACATAGATTATAGAATAGATAGCTGATTGGTTGATTCCTACTACCCAGTCTGGCCCAATGTGACAATGTGAATCACCAATTGACTGAATGTTACTTACTGGAGCTAGTCATTCTCTATCATGGATTTCATCTGAAAGGTGGGTAGAGTGACTTCTGAAATGATTTCTTGCTTTAGAGTTAGGCCCTTGACTCTGGCATAACCTTGAGTGTATTTTGATTAGTCACTAGTCAGTGAGCTGATTGAATATCTCTTTGACTTGAGTATTACTTATTTGCAAAACTATGTTATAATAAAAGTGTCTTTGTCTAACTATTCTGCGTCTGTTTTAGAATGAAAATAGCCGTTGAAGGTTGTTGTCATGATGAGCTTGATCTAATCTATGAAACTGTCCAACATATCGAACGGACGAAAAATACCAAAATAGATCTGCTGCTGATATGTGGTGACTTTGAAGCCACCCGAAACCCATCAGATCTGTTATGCATGGCTGTACCTCCAAAGTACAGAGATATGAAGTACTTCTACAAGTAAGACATAAACGGCCTTTCACTCTCCCCAGTTGCAGTAATCTCTAGTAATGGATGGCTTAGCCATAGGGAAATCCCTTGGTCGATATCATTAGTGGACTCCATTGATATGAACATATGGATCGGCAATCAGTCTGCACTACAAGGTTGACCTCACCAACAGTCTCCTTGAGTTGTGATGCCATTTAAAGGGACCAGTTTCATTGGGCTCGCTGTAAACTTTGAGAAAAAGTAGAAAACTTTTGAAATCAGATGCGCGTTAATGCGGCGTTGTCAACCCTTTGACATAAAGATCACTAATGGTAACTTGTGATATTGTTGTAGTGATTCCTGCATAGTTTTTTTGTAACTTCTGAACCGGATCAGTTTGTTGCACCTTGAGATTGGTGATTGTCTCTTCATATCATCAGTTGAATTTGATATTACTATTTTCAGATATTATAAAGGAGAAAAGAAAGCGCCTGTGCTCACATTAGTGATCGGAGGTAATCACGAGGCATCCAATTATATGCAGGAACTACCCTACGGTGGATGGCTTGCTCCTAATATATACTACATGGGTAAGTCGACTGAAACCGCACAGATGGGGTGGGGTTATTTATACTTTGTATTCATTGTGCCGTTAGAAAAACATGTCTCCTATGTCAAAGTTGACATAATAAAAGCTACATCCTTACAAGCGAGTGTTTAGCTCAATACATTTCTCTAGAGTTCTATTCAGTCTCGATATGTTTACTATTTTACAGGTTATGCCGGCATTGTGAATGTTGGTGGAATTCGAATCGGTGGCTTGTCGGGCATTTTCAAGTCTCAAGACTATCACAAAGGTTTGAAATTTCAATAAAACATTTAGGGGGTTTTGATAAATTAAAAGTCTGACAGCGGGCTGATGCCATAGGATTTAGATTATCACTTTGTATGACTCCTTTACCCCGTGTTTTGCCTAGTAATCCCCATAAACAAGAATTGTTTATTCACTGATCATGGGATGTTCTGATGATTGCTGGGGAGTGGAGTAGTCTGTCCTCCCTTCCGCCAAGGTCTGTCAGCGGGAGCAGGGGTGCTGCCACTGGTAAAAGTCTATGGTGTGCTCGTAAAAACTATTTTGAAAACAATGGTTTGCCTTGAAAATGTTATCCACATAAAATCAAATACATATAGTTGACCTAGCCTTATCTAACTGCCGGTTGGGATGTCCACAAAGCCAGCAGCCGCTATTAAATGCATACGGTTGCCTACCTTCATGCCAAAATATTATTGTTAAACATTAGACAGTAAACATTACATGATTACATAAATGCGCTATCTTCCTCTTTAGGTCACTTTGAGAAGCCTCCATACTCCCAAGCCACTATGAGATCAGCATATCATGTCAGATCTCTGGAAGTGTTTAGACTCAAACAGGTTGGTGGCATCAGGTAACATCTACTGGATAAGGGGCTGTGTTTGGGCAAGTAAATAGTCAAGTAAAAAGCTTTCATTAGTTTACATCATGTGCAAACAGCCTGAACTACAGCTGTTCATATAGCAAAAGCCAGGAAATCCCACTCCGTGCCTATTCTGAAAAACTATAAATCCACTTAATATTCGGGCTATGCATTGTCAGCGACGAGATGACGCTAATTCTCAAACTATTGTTTTGTTGTTTAGACGAGAGGGAGGGTTGACATCATGATGAGTCACGATTGGCCACTGCATGCCGTTCATGCTGGAAATGTACAGCAGCTGATTCGAAGGTACCACCGGATCATCTCTGCATTTCATATGCTCTCCGGACTGCCACAGGACAGCACAGGCCCTAAAATAATGCCTGGTCTTCGCCTAGAAAATTATTATCAAAATTATCTCTACCTCTAACCCCTTCATTAGTCATTAGTTCCAGGCCTCTCCGTCACTCAGCTGAGATTCAGTCTATATTGATCAGGCGGGCATATTAAGTACGTATGTAGTGTCACTTTTTAGGCCTGTCACTTCCCACACTATCTAGATTAAAGGGGCTATGACGCGGCCGATGGTAGGCGCACTTTCGGAGTTGTGTTCTCCATTCGTAAAGAGAGGCAACTCCGCATTCATTGCAGCGATAGCGAGTGGTCTTTTTCCACAAATAGAAATAAATAGAAAATAAATAGAAATAAAATGGGATCTAATTACCAAAACTTAGTAACCTAGTGAACTTCCACCATTTATAACATCGAGTAGATCTTAAAATTGAACGTAAGACTGGATAAAACTTAAGTTATAAGAAGTGCTTTGCCAGTTTTCTCTAGCCCTAAATAGAGGCCATTGCGTTCGGGCCTCTATCATTTCACAATAATGGCACTAACGCTCGCTGACAAGAGGTGAAAAACTGCACTCTGAAACCTTATTGCTATATCTTTGTTGAATATTTTCTCTATATAGACTTATAACTACAAGTCTAGTACGCACCTGCAAGAGGATTTTCCAAACATCAGCGGGTAAGCCGAGAAATCAACGCCAACACCAACAGCTTTGTGTTATTTCCTATCTCGAGGCGAACTCTGGTGTGTTGACGATCCGAAAAGTGCATTGCTGAGGGCTCTAAGTATGCGCATTGGATAGGGCTAGATCTAAGCTTCCATTTGAACTGGGTATTGGGCCCATTTGTCCATGGTAGGCTTCAGAATCTACAAGTGAAGCCACTTTTGCCCATGTCATAACCCCTTTAAACGCCTATTAGTCTACATTGACAATTTGAAACATTTCAAGAGAACTGAATTTTAGCCTATTTCGAGATGGGAATTTCCCCAAACTTTCTGATGGGAGTAACTGCCTTACACCTCTAAAGTCATTTGTTTTTTATATCCGCCCATCAGTTATACACATACATGATCATACACTGCAACTGTCATACACGCTGCGTAAGTGCGATTTAGTCTGATGTTGGGTTGTGTTTGCAGGAAAGCACATTTTAAGGATGAGATTGCGTCTAATCAGCTTGGCAGCGCTCCGGCCCAGGAAGTACTAGAGCACCTTCAACCAGACTACTGGTTCTCCGCTCACCTTCACTGCAAATACCCTGCACTTATACAACATAAGGTTGGTAGACTACCATTAAAGGCGCGCCTTGTAGGAGTCTAGGGTTTGAAATGGGTTATATACAAGTGTATAGGTATGCGCTAGTACTCATAGACATACCTATTATTATTTTTCCTCAGCTATTGTCTGTTCATGGTTGGACTTTAGTTTTCCTCCTCGATTTCCACACGCTGTGTGGTACCATTGAGGGAAGATTGAGCCATTTTCTGCCACGCTGGCTAAGGATGGGTTGGCAAAGTGTGATCAACCAAAAAAAATCCCTTGAAATACTCCGCCACGGCTGGGAATTGAACCCGGGTCTTGGGGAGGATAGACAGTGGGATTCATTCATTCTTCCACTGAGCTATCGTGACTGACTACCTATTATAGCCCTGCTATTTCAGACATGTGCCGGCTGCGAAAAGCTAACGCGGTTTATTCTGTTACTCCTGCTGAAACATACTATCATATACAAAGGTCAAGGGTGCTGGTTACCATTATAATTTAATGCTGTCTCTTGTGTAAATTTGTTTAGGTGGGACCGGATGGTGCACAGAAAATGACAAAGTTTTTAGCACTCGATAAATGTCTACCTCATAGAGAATTCCTCCAAGTAAGTTTACAGAGAATGACTTGTGGTACTTGGGCACTTGGTTGTCCTGCCTAACAGACCCCCAAAGCCAGAGGCTTATTGAGGCAGGAGGGGTTGGGAGCTATGCGAGAAGCTCATTCCAACAGTGGTGCTTAGGATGACTAAGGCCTAACGCTCTAGCCGTTGAGCTATCCCGCTACCCCAATTTATATGGGCATATGGTCAGACAATTGCCAAGACAGACCGGAACAGCCCGGATTGAGTTGAGATGTCACAAATCAATATGTACTCTGGGGAACAGTAAGAAGCCAATTGGTTTTTTCTCCAAAGGGCAAACAACCCCAAACAACAATTGAGAAATGCGGAGTTGTCTACTTTTTACGCAAAATGCGCGACCACTTCTTGATAGCATTGCCATTGTGATGTTCTATCTCAATAAAGCTGCCCACAGGATAGTCGAATAGTCATAGGTAACTGCTCCTCTATTCACTCATGCTCATAGCCATATCCATGTCCAACACGCATGACATAGTGTGGTTAGAGTTATATACTGTAATTGAGCATGCTTCTCCAATCTGTTTTACCAGCTATTGACGATTCCTCACACCAAAGGCGAAGCTCCATTTTCTCTAGAGCTGGATCCTGAATGGCTATGCGTCTTAAAGACTACCAATCATTTACTAAACATTACTGAGAACTATCGCTATATGCCAGGAATTGGCTGCAAAGAGAGGTATGCCAATGCGGAGAAGCAGGGGTTTAGTGGATACCGCATTTGGCTTCGGACCAGGTGACCCGGGTTCGAGGCCAATCTAGCGCATCACTTTGTGCTTTCTTCCTCGTCCGATTCAGATTTCAATTTTAAATAAAGGAGGTCTACCCATAGAGTACTTACCAACTCTATGGGACACGTCACGGACCATCCCGAAAACAAACTATTGGCTTTGGCCATACTGTCTATGCAAAACATAATGACCTTATCTGACCCATTGAATCTATTTAAAGGACAACCAACTTTGGTCACTAATCATCGTATTAATTAAAGTCTAGAAGAGGTTGCGTCGGATTCACCTTGGACAGTCGGTAAAAACACGGCGGGCGCGAATCAAACTCTTTGTACGCTCCGGTCGAAAAGTTGTTGACTTTGCAAACTAGCGATGTTTTTTCTACCACCTGCAGGCTGGCATTCATGATGCCTGGTGGCTAGGGCGGTGCCTTGCGAAGCGAGATCAATTGGCGGCCATGTAACTCCAAATTATGTTTTCATATCTTATATTCTCATCAAAAACCACAAAAAGATCGCTGATATCATCAATACATTGTACATTGAGTAATTTTCTAACAAATTGCTAAAACAGCAAAAAAACTGGATTTTTTGTTTAGATCATATAAGCCTACATAGTGAGTCAGCTGCTTGACTACCAGATCCGTGTTTAGATAGGGACGAAACCGACGGGAATAGCTAAGCTCCGCCCACCATCGTATTGTGTCACCTTGTCAGGCATTTGAGGCGGCAGGTTTTGAGCAAAATCTTTCAAGAAATGAGATCAAGGATACAATGCGAGACCATGTTTTTCAGTTCACTAACACTTTAATAAGAATTAAAAATTATTTGATGAGGTAAAATGGATCTGAAAAGGCAAAAATATTAATAATTGGAAAAATAAACAGTGAGCTTTAGTATAAAGATATGTGTATCTATAAAGAACAAACCATGCATCGGTGAAGAAGTGTTTATGGATTCCTGTTAGTTGTTGGGAAGGAAACATCTCGAGTGAACCATGCGACGGGGACGTGACGGAAACTGGGTGCGGCAACACATTCCGAAGACGAACAACAATATGTTAAGTAGCCCTGTGCACCCATTGTCTGGAATGGGAGGAAGGTGCGAATGCGGTTTTTTAGACCAGCCACTTGACTGTGTTTTTTAACTAAGGACACTTCGGACATTATGGAACACGCGTTTTCGTAACGTGACAGTCATTGGAAAGGTTTTTCCGCAATACAAACTATTCGCACCTGAGTATTCTATCTACACAACTTGTGATTCTCTGATCAGCCACACTCCATCACCCGGTGAGAGACGTTCTAGTTAGGTCATGTAATTGTGTAGGCGCATGCACTTAGGGCACAGCAGACAGGTGTCAATGTAAGAAGAGCATAATTAGGTGTGAGCATGCCCTCCATCTTTGCCTGGGTGTCGGAGGGACCCCTGAAGCATCCCGCGTGTGCAGTTGAATATTTAGACAGTGTCAAGTTAGAGTAGGAGAAATCATCACATGCAGTTCAGTCCCGGCTAGGGAAATTAGGGAAACCATCGCATGGAGTTCAGTCCCGGCAAGGGAATTAAGGAAACCATCGCATGAACCTAGACCCGGCATGGGTGATTAATCATACATGCAGAAAGATATAATAATAATAAGTTATATTGTTATATAAGAAAAAACAAAACACGCTAAAATATTCACTACATATTTGTCAAGCAATGTTGGTTGTTCCAGTTCCTTATCGTCGCCTTGATGTGATCACACTTATCTACGCCCTGTTGACATTGAGGGAAATGAGTCAGCTTTATTGTAGCACCACAGCACTCTCTCAGTTCTTTTTGAGTGGCTTGATGGGGGGGGGAATGCACAGTTTTTACACTGTAAATTGTTGGCAAGTCTAGACACGTTTTGGCATTGCTTGTATATCGCAACGTATCTGGTCTTGACGAAGATATAAAAACATGTATTCTCAGAAGGTTCTTACCAAGACATCATTTGGTATCAAGTTCGAGTAGTACGGTGGAAAATGAGCAAAATAAACATTTTACTAATCGTCAGATAGAGATGACTTTTTGGTAATAGAAGATTTGGTTGTTTCAAAATATTACACTACAATTACTTATGTATGGTTACACATCATAATGTTGGTTAAGGTTAAATTCGTTTTTAGATATGACTTTTCGGTGTCCGAAAAAGAGAAAAAGAAGCTGCTAGCTGATTTTGGAGGGGACCTGACTCTACCGGAGAACTTTGAGATCACAGTTACTGCATATGATGGGATAGGACCGAAAAATATCAACAAACAACCCACATGCCAGGTGAATGTGACATTATCTTTCTTCTTTTTTACATGAACCTGGGGTTGCTACAGTACCTCATTCAGTCAAGGCTCAAAGATTACAATCTACGGTTTATGAGTTCGCTTCCTAGTACCCAACACCAGGTTGACGTATGCCACCATAATGGGGAACAGGGCCGCTTGCTCTCTTCACTAGAGCTGACTCAGCTCCATTCTAGGGCCCAACGTACTCACTCTGGACACGTTTTAGGTGAATCCGCAGACAACACTACTCTGCCAGATGCTTGGCATCACTGATCCGAATGCTGTCTTCTGCGGACAGCATGCCACAGAAAATCCGGAGGAAATCAGCCTCGATCTCGACTCCGACGAGGAGTCATCAGCGACCGGCTCGAAATCTCAGGATGAGACCGAGGGCATGACTTCAGTGGCTGACGATGATTCTCAAGACTCTGATGAGCGAGAGCTACCGAATGCTAGCTGTTCTGAGAACTTCCCCACATTCATTCAAAATGAGACTATGAATGATTCGCTAATGAATATGACAGAGTCAGACGTGGACAGCTCTTTTGTCACTAAACCCGATTTGCCACCTCCGAAATGCAGCCACAAATCCTCAGATGATGATATGATGGCCAGCGTCGAGGCAAGCGATAGTGGGCTCGGTGGGGCTGCTAGCGGTGAGGTGAAGGACACTTGTAGTCAGAGTGATGAGCAGATTACGGAAAGCAGAAGACCCGAAGCCGAATCTGCGCCGGACGTTATGGGCAAGCGACCCTCAAAAGGAGAGGAGGATGAGGAGGTAGGGAGAGCTTCTCTCTTCAGGGACGTGTGCCAATTGTGAGGTGGTTGTGATCAAGCAGAGGCTTGCCAGATAACAAGTGTGCTGGGCTTGAGACCAGGAGTCATTGGCCTGCTTCTTGGTATGCCGGACACGTTGCTTGTTCACGGTCATATGATGCGGAAGGTCACGGTTGCCAGACCCGAGTTGCAATGTTCATGGTCATATGATGCGGAAGGTCACGGTTGACAGACCCAAGTTGCACAAGTGAGGCAATGCAAAGTTCAGTTAGGAATTTGGCAGTGTTGGCGCAGTGAGGGTTGCCAAATGATCCGTCATATTTATTGTCATAGTTACCTTTGCTTATGGTATGTATATATGAGGGCTCGTTGATTGCAGGAAATCTCGGACACTACAAAATCAACAACGAAGAAGTTCAAGCGCAGGAATGTTGCCATGTATAGCATACTAATGAACCAGACAACAGATAGCAAACCTGCAGAGACTGATAGCACTCATGTCCTACCCCCAACACTGTAACTCCATGATAGTGATCAACCCGGTGGCAGCTGCGTTGAATCCTGGTACTATAGGGTCAAACTGAGTGGCTAACTTCCTTATTTACTTGACTAAGTGCTGGTTTTCATCTTTATGAGAGGTCAACTGACTAATGTTTGTGTCGGCATGAAATAAATGCATCGGTTAGCTGAGCACATTCTATAATTATCAGTGGCGTGATATCCTGATTGGCCTCATAGCATGACTCACTGTACCGTTGGGGGGGCACTATTTTGCCCTGATCGATCTGAGCTGATGGGAAGTTTAGAGTCGCACTAAATGCCACATTAGCGCCAATTCGATCGGTTATGATGGATACTGCTGATGTCTAAAGCTACGTTGGACTCTCTTTTCCCACCCAACATTGAAGATAGGATTGGAGAAAACTCGAAGTGCTACTTGAGTTTGTAACATGCCCTTATATATTGGTCTCCTTCTGGAGACCTGTTATACATGCACTGTTTTCACCTGTACAGGTAGAATGACAACACCCAAGTGCAGCGTATTGCGTAATCAAATCCCGTCTCAGAGGATGCTAAGATTTTCACAAGGAACCTAATATGCCCCCATCCAATGATAGACATATATCGAGAGTTTGGATTTTTGATCGTATTGAATGAGTGGTCTGATTGAGAAATGATTTCAGAGGTGTCATCCTGATACATGTATAGACACCCTTCGGCCAATTTTCAGCAAAATCAGAAAGATAATTAAACGCCCTATTGTTGCCTATGCCCCAGCGGAGCCCCCTCCCTGTAATTAGTAAACTCAACTGCACATGACCAATCGCAACCATAAATCCAGAAACATGAAAACAATGCCAGATACCATCACTGACTGTTCAATCATGATCCACACAGAACTTAAGTATCCCTTTAAGTTATAAGAAGTGCTTTGCGGGTTACAGCTTACTGGGAATGATGGAGTCATCTGGTTGAACCTTGAATAGCCAGAAATTAACTGGGTGAAATCCTAGCCTTTGGGTGTGCCCGATGTAAATCGCACAGTAATAGTTGCTAGCCAAACAAGTAAGTAAATAATTTAAGGATTTTTCGCAATGCTCGCCTCACCATGATTCAGCATAAGAACATTGTTGCTCCCTTGTTTGTAAAATGTAAAAGAGGTACTCTGGCCGAAGGCAGATTTCTCATGGCTTGTCATGGTGTCGTGGGATGCGATGGTTTTCTGTTGCCTTCCTCAGCAGCTTATATTTCAACATGATACATATACAGCTAGCTTTGCCATGTGGACTGGTTATCATTTTATTTATTACACAGCTGGTGGTACTACCCAAAAAAACTCATGAAAATAACATCCTCTCTATTGTCACATCACGATAACCAAAAGACATTTGCGTCACGTACTAAGAAGCTGGGCTGTGAGCTATCCATGAGTGAGGGAGTGGCACGGAACAATGGGTTGTAGTTACTAGCAGGGCTCGGGGATAAACTTCGAGGGAGCCAGGGGAAAAGAGGGAAAAGGGGGGAAAAAGGAGGAAGAGAAAGAGGAAGGGAGAGGTTTTCCCCTTAGAAAGTACAATGCTCTTCTATTTCAACAAGGTTCAAGTTAGGGGAGTTGGTAGATCTGTACT
>Ga0224501_10005150_pt1 | contig 10314 bp, 9 predicted proteins | sample SF_Oct11_sed_USG_4_FD_169105 | JGI IMG/M metagenome (GOLD analysis project Ga0224501, IMG submission 169105) | Sediment microbial communities from San Francisco Bay, California, United States - SF_Oct11_sed_USGS_8_1 | ecosystem: Environmental > Aquatic > Marine > Sediment | place: USA...
CTTAGTACTCGTAATAACTCCATGACTGGTGAGTTAGCGAGCTCCATGCTCTGAGCGGGGTAAATAGCCATGCCTTGAAGAATTTAATGCCAATGCAAACTACATACAACGGGTGACGCCGAGTAATAGATCTATCGGGCGTATCATAGTAATGTACCACTGGTGAATTTTAGACTAGGAGTATGAGTATAGGAGGAGAACTGAAGATACATCAATACGGATCAGGCACAGAATCTTTGCCATATACCCATAAAATATCATCTCTGAGAAGACACATACTGTAGTTGTTTCTGAGATACGATGCGAATGTGTCAGCCTCCCTCCCATAGTTTCAGTGTCCGGAATATAATTGAATTGTTTTTTCTCTGTCCTGACAGTAGGCGGGGATCGAGTTGATCTTGTACTGGTCTCAGACAAAGCTCCATTGAACTTCATACAAGTAGTTTTGACTGTGGGTGGCTGAAATGAAGCAAGCACGGGTAAGCCACGCAACACAAGCTGGTAGGGAGTGAGTTAGTGATTCATTAGTCTATGGGAACTCTGCATCGGGGATGTTCGAGGCTCACTCAAATCTTAATCCGATGAAATACCACGAGAAAACTGAGGACAACAATAATGTTGGGTAGCGTGCAGTGCAGTAAAGTAAAGACTTGACACTCATGCAGAATTAGTTAGTTTGTGACTATGAGCTACGTAATCAGTACACGGCGTGTAGTGGTTAGTTCATGCAGTGCAGGCCAATCAGTGTAGAAACTCACAGGGGCGTTTAGTATCGCGTCCGTGGGATTAAAAGAGAAGCCACTTGCCACCAGCAAACCTAGAAACATACCACCTCAATTCTAATGACCTTCTCAGCTCGCTCCGATGTGTCCAGTTTTACAGAAGTGTCCAGAGCTCCCGTTGGCAGTATTCCCGCTGACTCTAATCCGAACAATGGCATCGGTAGATCACCAACACCGAAAGCACTTTTGGAAGGCGCGAGTTGAATATGACCCGTTGGACTAGACTGAGATTGAGAACCAGGGTCATATCCATTCTAAAACAGCACGAGTACCGGGATTACCAGAAAGAACAATGCTGCAATAGAACTGACATCGCGTAACGAAAAATGGTCTCATGAGAAATGACAATTTGCGACGGTATTAAAAGGACAAGTTTCGGTAGTGTGTCCCTCGTACCGACTTACACTGTATTTGCATTAGTACATGTGCAGGGGTAGGTGGTTTACCAGTCCTAGGTAATAAACGAACCTGCCTGGGTGCTGGTACAGCTGAATTCTGTACGTTGTTGCTCTTTTGGCGCGTGATGTCATCATACGTCTCATAGTCGTTTTCAGGCTGACGCTTCACCCTCTCCGGTTCGCGCATCACACTACCAGATTTCTCAGCAGCAGCTGAGTCCTGAGCTAACTGTCCGCTTTCTGGGTCATAGTTGCCGTGACCATTGACAAGATCTTCGTTTCCATAGGCAGTGTCATCATGGGTAGGATTTCTGGGAGCAGCGCGCGGCGGAGCACGAATGACGCTGTCGCCATTGCGTGACATCCTCGAATCATCCAGATTCTCATCACTCGGTACGCCGTTAGGATTATAGGAATTCTCAAATCGCTCGTTACCTCTATGCGCCCGCCCCTATAGGAGAAGAAACGACGTCAAAAAATCTGCTGCGTTGCAGTGTCTGTGCCACATACATAATGATGACAGAGATTGGTGTAAACAATCAGTATTCCGTTAACCGGACACTCAAGTCAAACTGTTGCCTTCACTTTCATTCTATTGGTCCACATCCAACAGTCTCACTCAGGATAACAATAGGACATGGAAATGACACGCTTCTAATAACAGGTGCAGTCTCGAGGCGGAACATAATGCACTACAAATTAAACTGGAAGGAAACAGATACTGATAAATTAAGTATTTCTTCTGAATGATCATCGCCAATCTATACACTTATAGAGAGACGAGATCAGGCTTTAGATACCTGCAGAGATCACCTGACCAACCACCATAGTATGAGCTATGGACCAGATGGCAGCAAATAAAAAAAACCCAGCAGTAGCCCTGAGCGTAGGGGTCTGGCTTCACCAACTGTTACGAAGCAGCGAGGGGCATAGTAACACCAAAATGATAATCTCGAGCGGGTTTCAACCAAACATAGTTGTTAAGAGAGTGGCTAAGCCTTTATTAGGTAAATATGCATGCAGGACTGGCGTCGCAGAACTAGGACGAATATGGCTACCAAGGTGCATACTGAAAGGGAAAAGTGACACGCATGCTAACAACCTCCTCAGGTTCAGCGACGGATGGGGTAGCCGTGGTAGGTTTTACTCTCCTCTTGTTCGGCTGAGCATAGATTGGCTCAGGTCTTGGTTCATGGTCCTAGAATAACGAGCATGCAGCATGGCATCAGTAATCAGCCAGTTAGTAAATGCAGCCGTATATCAAAATACTTCATATCCATCCGGGCTGTAGGCAAACGTTGTTTGACAGAATGTCACTCAGAGTGTAAATAGTGTGAGGTTAGCCTGAGGTGTGAAAAAGTGTAAGAGGCTGCAGACCTCATTCCTTGCCTTCATGCCCGAATATTCCAGAATATCATATATAGCCCTCGTCTGGAGAAGTTCTCTACTTGCGTATGCGCCATTCCCGGGCAAGGAAACAGTGAGAGGACAACTCTCAGCATTCAAATTATGGCCACATCTAGGCTTATCAAATTGATGATGATGAGCGCATTCATTGGAAATCTGGCTATCATCGCTTTATAGCCAACTTAGCCTTTTCACTCCGAGATTGCAATCTAGCCATGCATATAACGGGAGTATAATGCGAGGACTCAATAGGCTTAGTGCAAAAACTGGGGCTTCATTACAATACTACCTCAAATATCTTCCTGCGCTGAAACCGTTCAAGTGAACAATTCAGAGTTGAGTAGCGGTGGGATAAGTGAAGTGATCGAGCTCAATAAATTTCACAGAGTGATTGAAGTCCAGCTATACAATGAGATGATGTGACAACAGGTGGTAGGTCAGGCTCAATTACGCACAGCATTTCATGCGACTAAAAGATTTGAGGGCTTAAAACTCAACAGATTGGGGTTTTTTAGTAGATTTATGGGAGTATATGAATGCATGTTAATGCTTGAGCAACAGTTAAGTTTTACTGATGAGACCGAAGAATATACAACTTTTCACTATCGGGCACAAAATCCATAGTACCTCTCTAAATAAGAAGTTTAGTGTTGTTATTTCGACTAACAAGCTGCCGGAAGTTAGACTAGAGGCTATTACCCTTGGCTACCCGTGGCAATGTGTCAAGTACCTAAAATGCTGGGAATTCTGTCACCCACACTGCAAGGTGAAAGGTGTAAAGTCATGCACTGTTGAATCTCTTTCTGCTAAACCTATAGATTGATCATGTTTTTACAACTGGTCAAATCTTCATTCCGCATATAACTTTCTACTTAGCCAGCTGCCGGTGGAGGGCAGTGTGTGAACTCACCCCGAAGGTATGATACTGCTCAGGGCTATCCATATCCCTGCGGTTACCGGGCAGTGGCATCGTGCCGGCAGCAAATGGACTGTGTCCGAATGTATCCGATGACATGATGCTGTTCGATCGGGAGTAAGACTTCCTGGGAGTGCCTATCAAAGTGAGGAGATATTACAGCGCAGTGACAAAACTGCTGGGCTTAATCCATTCAGAGCCCCAAATTGTGAGGCTGGCCCCTCGGGTAAATACAAATTACTGCTTATCCTAGATCAGGGATAGGCTTTAGAGGTTGGCCTAGTGCCCAGATAGAACAGAGTACACAGATCTGTTAGTCATACAAGTCTACGTTCAGAGACAATTCTGTAAGCAGAATCGTATGCCACAGTCATCCCAGTCTATAGGCACAGGAACTCACCAACATTCTTTAGTTGGGCCTGAGTTCGTCCTGACATTCTCCATCTTCTGGAGCCGAAACCGCCGAGACTGCGAGTATCTGTCAGTTCGGGCTGATTCAGTCGGAAAAACTGGTGGCTCTCCACAGCATATCTCCATAAACGTTTAGCCAATTTCATAGATGGTAACTTAAAGCCATGCGTGGACTTGTGCTTCTCAAACTACGAAATACAAAGAAAATTAATTTGGACCAGTATTAGTCTTCCAAGTAAGAACTGCCGGTCGGGGCATCGAAAACCATTCCGCTACCACCACATCCGATGCGCTTTCATGGTCACACAAGTGGAACACCGACTGATGGTGTCTACATGGCGGCTGGAAACACTGCCCAATGAGCTGTACCCAAGAGTATGAGGTGAAGTGTATTGGCAATCCAGTATCCACTGGTTACTGAGCCATTAGCTGCCTTCCCTAGCTAGCTACAGTTCACATCAATCATTATCTTGGCAGGTCTTTCTTCAGTGTTCAGATTTGCACGCAACACAATTTGTACTATCACAGCATCATAGCCGTGAGGGGAGAAAATTAGCATATATTTAGCCGTTATTGGTATTATTTAGCTGAGCCCAACATACTCAGCATGTACTCATACTGTTTGGCAGCGCTGTCTTATGAAGATAAGCTCTTATACAAGCAGTATCAGTGGCCTCAGGCATTGGGCAGGTCACTGACAGGACCATCTCAAATTACACAATGTGAAAAAAACACAAGCTGAATGAGCATTCAGTAGTCCAGTCTAATTAGCAGTCATCAGTAAATAGCGTGTTCTCATAACAAATCAGCCGCGCCGCGTGGGATACAAAGCTACAAGGATAGTAAGTCATGTGTCGAGTCAAAACTTGAGCCAAATGGCGACTTTTCATTTCCACCACGGTCTTCCTTTTGGTCAAAGCACCGTCTTCAACAGGCTTGTGGCTTTTATGGCTACCAGTGGTCTCTAATCTGGTCTTCTGGCTTGTTAGCCCAACCACTAGTAGCGCCAACAACCCAGCTTCCCTGCATGGGTGACTCGGGGAATTTTTACGTAGGTGATCACCCACCTCGCCTGGTCTTACAGCCACATAGAATATGTTCCTCTTCCAGGAGATCTTGATAATTCTTGGCCATTTTATGTTGTCCATACGGAGTTTACCATCATAAATTGCCAAGCCACTGGCGCTTACTCCAACCTTGAGCTGTGATAGAAAGATAAAATAACAGCTTACCAAGCATTTTAATCAGGAGCGGGTGGGATGCCCTAGACAGGGGAAATTACTGATTCTGGGGAAAATGCATGGAGACAACCCCCAAGAGGGACACTGCCAACTGAGCAGCTGACATTATGTGTGTGGTGACCACAAGCAGTTGGCAGCAGGAGGAAATTACTGATTCCATGGGAGAGGGTGAAGCCAGCTGTCAGAAGTAACAATCCCAACTGACCAATTTCTATGATTTGCATGCGTCGTCGCCATGCAACAGCAAATACCACCATGGGCAGGGTTATGATGGTTCTAGAGGTACCAAGACACTGTGTAACCTTAAGAGAAGAAGGTAATGGTTCCCTACCTCTCGACCCTTTGAGTCCTTGACGGCGTACAATTCCATTCCATATAAGGCCATCTTCTTAGCATTATCGAGAAAATACAGATCTGCCTCCGCGGGATTAAGACCTCTATTAAAGATAAAAATATTCATTATACTACTATCCCACTACCTTCACACTAAGACACTGATGACAACATACCACCAATTAGTCTGAGAGGCTTACCAATACCTACTTGTGTGTTCGATGAATGTCAGATATTCTTTGTAGGAGTTCATCACTTTGCTTTGGCGCGAAACTGTAAGACCTCAGATATTCCACTCCGACAGTCCCCTTTTCGAAATCGCCAAGTTCCCCCTGTGCTGTGTATGATCCCAGTAGAGCTGATGTCTGGAAGGACGCGGGCAGACGTCCATTGAACAGATCTTGCCGTACTTGCAGTACAACAAGGTAGCGAGTGAGATCCTCGTTTAGTTGTTCGGGTGCAGGCGGATAGAACTTTACCTCCCAATAGAATACCATATCTCTCGCTACAACGAAACATTCCAGTGTATAATTAGGGTCGCTTACCACGGGAGACAACTGCAACCAATCACGTGTGTATATGAGATGAGGAACTTTGACAGCCAGCCTATGGCGTGGATTTAGCAAAATCAAGTATTTTTGCCAACAACACAAATGTATATGCTTCATATAACTCCCGCCACTTGTGCCCTAAATTTGTTGTGTCCAGCCCTACTAACTTGATCATTAATTGTCCATTTTTGTTGTTTGTATAAACATTGGCAGCTTGGTCAAAGATCATGGAGCCACAATTTAGTCCAGCAACTGATTATATGGACGACAACAGCTTCCATGGAAGTAGTCCTAGAGGGACCATGCAGTGGCGTGAACATCTACTGGTGCCAGGTGAGAGATCTGACAGCGCCCTGATCTGGATCACATGTCTAATGGACTTTTAATCAACCACAGACCCATAAAAGCTATAATAGAGCTTTAGATACCAATATTGAGCAACCAAAGGAATGCCTATGTTTACAATCTGATAGGAAACAGCAGTACTGACTGGTTGGGCTGGATCTATAACTAATATGTCAGTTCAATGCTAGTCATGGCACAGGTATTCAGGATAAAACCCCAGCCCACTAGAATTTCTGACATCTCATTCCATTCTCCTATCAGATCATACCATAGCCGGCAGCCGGTCAAAAAATCATGAATCCGGACTGACGAGGAAGCAGAACCGAACGCATCAGCGGGACTGAGTTTCCATGGGGATACTATTGCAATCGAGTCAGCAGCTCCTCCTCGCAAGCACTGAATCAATCTCTGCCAACCTCAACACAGACTGCGACTGGTCATTGAAATTGTGATTGAGTCAAATTATACTACCGGGTTTTGTGTATCAATGCAATTACACCTAGATATCAATCATAATGGTGCCTAACTATAGAAGAAGGATGGACGACATGATTGATATCGACAGGAGGTCGCGATACAGCTGCGAGACCGCAATACTGCAGCTGGATTATTATGACTAACCATTTTCAACTTGCTTGTCAATGCGTTTCTCCAGGTTCAGCCAAAACTACAAGACAAACACAAAACATATGCTCCATACTACCATCATTCGATGACCCACTTGTTTAGTTAATAGTCCATGCTTTCCAGGTAGGCCATGCTGCACAGTTGACAGTTGATGTATAATTGACATACTTGAAGTGTTTTCTATGACTGCACTAATCTCCACCATATTATGAGCGCCTAGTGGTGACTGGCGAGATCTACTGCTGAGAGCAAAGACCGCCTTATGGGAATTCTGAGTATACATTTTAATACAGCGAGGGTATCTGGTGAAATCCATAGATGAGTATTTTTAGGACACACTTGATGTTGATGGATGTCTTACCCTGAGATTTTGTGGGTTCCGGTATGACAGACCGAAATAGTCTGCCTCTTCCAAGCTTAGCTTCTGTTTAACGTTATCAAACAGCTCCCGGCCAAGCGCTGACTTCTACACCGTGTTTAAGAAGAGAGGATTACCATTGGAAACCAATCAGATCACTTACAGAGGACAATTATATTATTGATTTAGTGAGCTGAAGAGTGATACTCGTCTTACACCTGCACAGTTCATATGGTTTCATTTCAATTAGGAATTTCTAATTGATGTGGATACTATTGTTCAGACAAACACAAAAACATACACTGTACAAATAAACTATTTCAAAAAATGCATCGAGTCTAACCCACGCGGTATCCAAAGCATCGCGACAGATTTCTCACTCACCGAAATCTCTGTCTGAAAGTTCTCCTGGTCGAGGAGAACTATCCGAACCGCTACCATCCTGTGTGCCTGTTTCCTGAATCGTGACAGCAGTGAGGTCTGACTGAACGCTCGTCTGGGTTGCCGTGGTGGGCTAACAGGCTGAAAATAATCCTCAGATCCGATTCCGTATCGGTAGGAGTTTTTATAATGGAAAGAATCTGACCCTTCGTCTGCCTCCTACAAATCAATCCAGACAGTTAGCACCCTGGTCATCACTGATGTGCTAAAGGAAGCATGAAAGTAGAGCCCATAGTAACCTATTTCAGTGCATGATGCAGGGTATAACAGTCAACATGATATAATCTTACTCAAATAATGAGTGTCTAGTGTTGTGACTAGTTTGACATTCAAGCAATAAAACATGATATTTCATACCTTAGGTACGCCATAAACCTATCCTATTATCTAAAGCGAGCTGACAGTCCAAGATGATTCAAGCGAAAGCATGCAGAGGGAACTGTTGTGAAGGAAGGCAGTTGTAGCTGATACTTGTGGGAATCATTCACCCAATTTAACAGAAACTATTTTCTATGTATGTAGTCATGTCGTATCAGAGTGTAATGCCATATGATGTGTGTGGTTGGCAGAAGTGTGGCAGCAATGATTGGTGGATGCAAGGTTATTTTGACCCAGCAAAGCCTAGCCAGGTATCTAATTTGGAAAGTTTAGGTCTGACCTTTCAATTTTCCTCCAAAGGCGCCAAGCAAAGCTATGAGTAGGTGTTTGCAGCTGCAATGAGAGCCACATGACCAAACAAAAAATAATCAGATTTTTCAGCATATTCACTAACTATACGCGCTAATAGTATTGAACCCTAACACTTGACAGTTTTCCCTGCCTTTCAGGTGCGCGAGGGGGGCATGCAGCATGCCAACTTAAAAATATGTTAGTAGACTATGTGGGATAAGGTGTGGGAGAGGTATCCTATATGCTACCCCAAACTCCAGTCACACTTACACCCTGCAGGGAATGCTGATTGTGATACATGGCCTATTAAGAGAAAACTATTAGAAAGTGTTGGGGATGGACAGCACAATGAAATCTGAAACCAAGAAATGGGGCACAGTAACAATCAGTAAAACACTAGAAATACAAAGCGAAGTGTAACACTATTGCAACAGGTCGGTGCGAGACTATCTCATATCGCATCTGTATTATCCATAGACATCTATTCTGTCTTATTCGCTCGAGCCGAAGTAGGGGAGACAGTACGGCACGTCTTAACCAAAAGTTGGTGTTATCGGATGACTGATAGTGATACAGTAACATATCACTCGCACAATAACTGTAGAGTAAACATGGATCATGCATTTAGTGAGAAATGGATGTCTCAGAGAGGCTCCACTCCACTCTCCAGTAATTGAGAATGAGTGAAAGACTCAAGGAGAGGTGCATTCATGATTGAGTCAATCAGTCATTGACTGAGAACAAGAATGCATGAGATTAACTGTGTGACTGTGGTGAGTGATTAACACTGACTAACGTAACTTAGTAACTAGCAAAGTAAGTAAGTTAGTAACATTCAGCGTCTGTATATCTATGTATATGAATTATGCTAATATGATTATGACTCACTCCACTGACTGAGCCAGCACATCAGAAGAGCCTGGGCCATAAAATAATCGTTAGTATTGCTGCATCACCCATGACTAATACCTAACTCCTAAGCCAGTCAGCGTAACAGGCCAACTAAGAAGAGACTCACTAACGTAACCAATTACTACCTCAGTACGGAGTACCTGTCTCGTATGGGGGGGGGCCAATTATATACTATACTATTACTAGAATTATTTTTTAGACTTGAGTTGAGAATGACACTGACAGTGACAGTGAGTGTGACTGACTAGTCTCGACTCCGCTCCAAGTCCAACTCGGTCGGCACTCTGAGTGAATGAACCTGATCTTTCTTACCTTATGGGAAGTATGGCACACTTATCCTCTTGTACTTAGGTTTCAAAATACAGACTGCTTGCGTTTTGGTTGCATGGAATCAACCAAATCGATCCGGAAGAGTGAGTCACATTCCAGGTGGGCTCGTATTTTACAAACCTACCGCCGACTGTCAGGACCATATTACCGTGAAAGATCTCAGGCTCATCCGCAATAAAAATTTCGACGGTTATAAATTGCTACAAGTAAAATGAAGAGCATTGGTCACCGATTTATGCTTGAATATTGTTTTTATAAAGTTTCACGTGTTTTACTATTAGTAACTTGAGTGCAATTGACTCTAAAAATCCTTTTAAGCCATATAGATATATCTACGCCAGAAAATGTAACCTTTCAGACGATACCGATTCGACGAGCTGACAACTCCCAATTGTGAGGAAAGCTATAGCAGGGTGACCGGGTTCTTTGGCATGTGGCCCCATATTATCCCCGAAACGCGCATTTGAGTCAATGCTTCTTGCTTCTTTCAAATAAGTTGTAATGTATATAATAGGATATACTATACAGGAGACGTTCTCTCAAAAGCCATATTTCACTGACAGCAGAGGGTCGTCCTTCAGGTTAATAAACAT
>Ga0224501_10005151_pt1 | contig 10314 bp, 7 predicted proteins | sample SF_Oct11_sed_USG_4_FD_169105 | JGI IMG/M metagenome (GOLD analysis project Ga0224501, IMG submission 169105) | Sediment microbial communities from San Francisco Bay, California, United States - SF_Oct11_sed_USGS_8_1 | ecosystem: Environmental > Aquatic > Marine > Sediment | place: USA...
TGACTCTAATGTTGCTGAGGCAGTGAAGGCGAGACAATGCCTCTTACTCACCAAAGGAAGGATCTCGGAGCTGCTCGCTGAGTGGCCTGAGCACCCCTTGCTACTGCAGGTACACATTTCTCTCATCAATTGTGACTTTTGTAGCCACCGACTTTGTGTAATGCATTGCACAACAAAACTAAATGCAAAGACCTTAGCCCTTATCCACTGGCTGTGACCTCGATAGTGACTCCAAGCCGCTGTAGCCAGTTGGATTGAGAAGCTTGGGCCTTATCAGAAGCCCCGCTAGCAGTGAAGAACTACCTTTGCCTACGAACTGGATACCATTTTTTGTCTAGCCAACCTATTTAAGAGACTTCCAAAGCCTGAGGGTTGTTGAACATGTGTAAGCTAAAAATTAAGTGAGAAGCTCAGAGTCTAGAGATCTTGAGCCAAGCGATCTAGCGATCTGGCCACCATATCCCTTGACACTTCCAGCACATAGGTGGTACGCTGCCAAACTCCCTTACCACTCTGCTTCTTGTTTACAGATTATGAGTATCGCAGAGAGGGTGGAGTCCTTCTCAGTCACAGAACCGCTGATGAAATTTGCAGCCGGACTCGAACTAATACTTGAGAAACTTCAAGAGTAAGCAATGGGAACCTCTCCAGACAGCTAACCGGGACTTTCCTGTGCTAGTCTAGGCTTGTGGTTTACAGCCCCTTCGTGTTATAACAGCTTTTTCGTTGTGAATCTATTGTTACAATGTGGACTAAAAAAGCTGTTGTCAGTTAACTGACCTTGTATGAATTGAGCGAAACAATGGTTGATGTCTATGATGACCCCCATTTACCAGATGGGAGAATAATGCTGCCAGATTTGTGACTGTGCTGCCGGCAATGACAGCGGTTACTGATGTGCTGATCGCGTGGAGAAAACTCGAGCTGGAGAGATGGAAGGATTCGCTCAGTGTACTCGCTCACCGACAGATAACTAAAGCTAGCAAATACTGGTATGCTCACCTATCCCCAGTGCAGGCACCGATTACCAAGATGGAAAGTTTTCATTAGCAGGTTGGCGATAATATGAATTCAGACATTATTCAGTGCTCGAGCATTCACCAACCTGGACATTGTGGTGCATGACGTTGAAACTCTTGGCGATAATATTTGAGGTAGCGAGTGTAGAGTAAGCTCCTACAAGAACTGTCATTCTTTAAGAGTGTGCTAACTATTTCACTTGCACTTTAGTTTGACTCACATAGGTATGAACTTCAGTCCTGTCACTGTTGCAGGTTTCATCTTTACTCTGTTCTGCTTCCATTACTGGAAAATAATCAGAATAATGAAGAGAACACAACTCCTGATCGGGATATACTGGCCACGCTTACTACCTTCCTGGAGTCATCTCCCCTGGGAGAGTTCTCTTACCGACTGAGACTGCTACGCGCGTTTATAATTCATCTCCAACTGGTCGCCGGCAGACATAGTACGTACCAAACTATACACGAAGTGGCTCTACACACAAAGAAACAATGTTCTGTTATGTAGCTAATTGATGAGTAAATCGAACAGCTGTAATTGTATTACATGAAGGGGCTGCGGCTAGAACCATCAACATTGAGGCCCTATTCACATTTCGTATATTATTTATTTGTGAATTCTTTTATGTGGGCAGTCAATTGTCCCATTTGGCAGACCTCTTAAGCTTGAGGCTCCCTCTTGAGTGGCTCAGTTCGCCATAGACCATGTTGGTGGTTGAAATCTTCCCTGACGACCGCTTGTCGGATGTGCTTCCCGTAACCCACCTCTCCACTCTTTCTGGTTGTCAATTCACTCCGCTCTTCTTCCTCTTCTACCTATACCTTCGACTTCACCCTCAATAGATCCCACCACAACGCTGTCACCTCTCCTCTCCTAGTGGCCATACTTACAGACCCTTCTATGAGCGGTATGAGCCGGGAATTAACTGAGATGCTCATTCTCGCAGTGGGCGCCCAGCGTCTCCAGGGCTTGAACCCACAAGCTAACATTCTCCCACTAACCCTCACTTTGAATTTATACATTTGTAAAAGCTTATTGATACTTAATTGATAATGTATTATATTTATTAATTGAATTTGGATTATATTTATTATTTAATTGAGTATACATTATATCGTCATCTGTCTTTGCAGGTGAGATGATAGCCAGTATGTACAGTCTCATGCAATTCTACTCACAGTTCGAGACACCGATTAATGACTACATCACAAGCAAATCAAAATCAATTGAAAAGGAGCTGAAGAACTATGTGAAGATAGCCCGGTGGAATGATGTCAACTTTTGGGCCGTAAAGGCCAGTGTAGACAAGGCGCACAAAACTGTAGCCAAACACATGAGAGAGTATCAAGTAAGACAGCCCTAATTCTGACTGGTTCTGTCAGAGAGTATCATTGTTTTTGGCTTGTCATCTCATAAGGTTCCTATATACTCGCATACTTACATACCCAGCTATGAACCAGGTGACTCTGGCTCAATTCCAAGTTTGTGCCTCATTTTATGCTTCCTCCCTCGTCTGATTCGGATCTCACATTAGATAAAGGCTAAACTTTTTCCTGTTTTCACTATTTGGCTTACGCGTATGCCCCCGGAATTTAAATAATTATAGAACTCCCTCTTCACCTAATGTGCAAGGGCTGCATTGACGTGTCCAAAAACATATACTGCGTAAAGTGCTTGTGCTGTGATGTTCAGTATCCTCCATCTTCACTGTAGGAGTTACTGTCCTCTCCTGCTAAGCCACTGATGACAGAGGAAGTTAGCGAAAGTAATCTCGACTCACAGAACACCACCTTAGATTTCTCTGCTGACCCTGCGAATTATCGAGACCCCGTCAGCCCTGCTGTCACTGTGATTGCTGGGATACCCTCATATTACCGCTCTCCCCTTGAGTGCCTGAATAAACTGGAGCACCTGACTGAACGAGTGCACATCGTCTCTCATTCATTAGCCAAGCAATGTTACAGCTTCAATCAGAGGACTGCTGCTTTAGACTCATTTACAATGGAGATCATCGCCACTGTAAAGGAACTCCAGGGCCTCAAAGTCATTGAGGTAGGTTCGGCCAGACCCCGACCGACCTGGTGACAAGTTTGCTCTCAACTGTCCGTGTGTTTATATATAAACTACCGATTCTCTAGAATCATATTGATATTAATGATAGCGCAAGCCAAAAAGACTCAGTAGGCCAATGTCTGCACTTCTCCGGACACCTGTTTTGTCATGAAAAGGCGAAATTATTATCGTAACTCTAGGGTGAAGACAAAGAAAAGCAACGAAAACAAGCCAAGAACATTGACATGCGAAAACGCAAGGCATTGTCCATGCTGCTTCAATCACTTCAACGAATGGGTAAGTTCACTATATCTAGACTTCTGTGTCCTTAAGTGTCGTGATTTGATAGGAATTGGCCACCAAAACTATAAACTGTACTCAATGAATAAATAACTCTGCCACATCTGATATTAGCGCAGTTTAGATGCTATCCCAATGCTCTAGCTCGGTTTATACGCAGTCACTAAATTCCACTATGAATATGCGATAAAAAAAACCGAATGTCCCCGTATAGCGTTGATCTTCGAAACAGACTTCTATCCAGCTTTTCGACTTGTTTCACGATTTTTCCTGAATCAGTCGCGCTAGAATTTTAGAACAGGCACATTGATTAACTGTTTGGTACACACCACATATACGAGCCGCCTCTTTGATTATCAGATACCATGTCGACCGCGATTCGTTGCGCTATACATGCTATTTTCTTGCACTATAGGAATGGTTGATGAAACTTGTGTTAGTCGATTAATCACTATTACCTGAGCAAGTCACATGGTCTCAGTACATTTCTTTCTTCTACTAGGGCTCTCCTATCGTGCCGGGGCTCTATCATTGAGGACCACCACATCTGATATGAGATTCACAGAGAAAGATCTCTTCAACCTCGAAGTCGCTCTTTCCTACCAACCAATTATTCATCAAAGGTTTGATTTGATTTGATCTGAGTTATAAATTTCCATTTTACATGGAATACTTGAACAAGAACAGAATAGGTATTTTTTACCTTGGATATGTGGTTATCAGAGACTCTATTCTGTCAAAATGAAGATGGCACCAGATATGGTGTCCCAGTGAAGTCCCTGTCAAACTCTAGGGCAACCAAAAAACAAAATGTGCTGTCAAACAGAAGTGGGAAGAAGAGTCTTATTATTGCATGAACTAGTTGTATTCTCTATGGTGTGTGCCCTATAGATAGGCCTCCTTTAGTATGTGATGTCTGGATTTGAATCTATTGTAGGTGTGACAAGGATTGGTTAGGCATATGGCCCAGTAGTGTTAACTACTTGGTAAAGGCCGTCACCCGCCGTGCCGTGTTCATCACTGCCAGTACTAATCCTAGCAAGGTCAGTCAGTTAGTCATAACAGCAAGGAGTGCTCGCCAAACGGGAATTTTTTCCTCACGCAATTCTAGTGCAGACTTAATGACCGACATGAGAGGACAACTCTCAGTGAAATTCCACTGTTGGGGCGGGTTGTCTTTTCTGAAGCAATGGAAATGTTTTACAACACAATTGAAAACAGATATGGGGTAAAAGTTGCTCACCGCTTTCACCTTCCCGGCTCCGAAGAGTGGCGCGTTCCCATTCCCCGCTGGATGAACAGAGAAAGTTTTTAGAAATTTCCACGCACATTCTATCTTGGACCCGAGACCTTCAGGACCAGTGATCAACAGTCTAACCACTCAGCCACAGCATCTCCCAAAATTCCACTGATCATTGACATATCTGATACTGTAAGCGGACTTACGGGTTGTGATCCGAGTGTGAGCATGACATCTCGAGAATTCCTGCCATTTTACCATTTATGTTAAGTGATCTTTCTAAGGTGTGCGGAGTGCTTGGAGGGTTGATTCTTCAGTGGTTCGCACATTGTGCAACTTCATCCCAAATGAATAGAGATCAGACTGTTAGTTTTCTGTTTATGCAGGATCTTGGTGTTGCTAACATTGAGAAGCTCAAAGGCTATACGGAAAACCTCATGACAAAACTGGCCTCTCACAAGTCAGCGCTAAATGAATACAGCGGCCAGCTGATCAAACTACGACGCCTGAGTGCTGCCGGGCACCTACTGGTATCCAGTGAAAGGTTGCCTTCTAGCGTTAAGCTAGCCGAAGCTACTGTCGAACTCGAGGCTTCATTACCAGGTATGACCGTTCAGAGTTGGTGTTTGTAATATTAGAGATTTATTCGCATGATCATTGGATAGCTCAGCAGCTACTAGCGAGGGTACTTGGCTCGAGAGCTGGAGTTTAAGTCGTGACCATGCTGGGCTCCTGCTGTTTGTTCAGGCATTAGGTTCCCCAAGCAATTTCGAACTTCTATCTCTTCTTACGGAGAAACCACCTCGGTACCCTCCATGACAATAGCAGCTCATGGGAAACCTGCCCTCAGGCGTAACACCTAAGTTACGTTTTTATCTCCAAAGCAGGCCATGCGTCCGCTAATTAGGGTGGGGGAAGGCCCCACATAGGACAATCAAATAAAGATCCTATCACTGATTCTGGTTTTGGCAGTGTCTTGCATAACAAAAACTGTAACAATTAGTAAGAGCGTGTGTCCCAGCCTCTTGAGTTGGATGAATGAAGGGAAGATTGGTAATGCTGTAGACATACACATCAAAGTGTAGATGGTTAATCCAACTCGTTTGCAGATATCATAGAACACGTGGAAGAGCTGAAATTGCTTATGGCTAACTGCTCCACGGAAGGGGACCTTCCCAGTCCATGTGAGAGTACACAACTCCCACCGGCGGCCATTATGCTGCGTGGAAGGTGAGTAGTAAGGCACCTAGTGGCGTTATGTCGCCTGAATCAGTACCCTTACTTAGATTTCATGTTTGGACAACAAGGTTTTGTGATGATGATGGCGATCTTTATTCTTTCTGCTTGTTACTTTTCTGTTGTTGAGGCTCCATGTACAGGCTAGTCTCTACTTGCCGATGAATTTGCAAAATAATTTTTGTTAGCTATCATGCCGTGATCCTCACTGATTACAGCGATGCCTGGAAGGCTAATATGGCTGAACTGGACGAGGTTTTGAAGGAATTAAATATCTCTGTAAAAGTCCTGGCAGGACTCAATGGCCGCCGAATCAGCATCTATACGATGGCCGATCGAACCACTGTCTCAGAGTTGCTGGAGAAACTGCAGGGGGCCTCTAATAGGCTAGAGAAAATCATCCAACAATTTGAAGGTTTGTTGAAATCCTGATAAGATTACTGTGTGATATAAGACACCGCCAGGTGCTTAATAAAATTGTTGTATTGTCCTCGGTGTTTCAGCTCTACAGAGCCGGTCTTGAATCTGTTGCTTGGTTTATATGTGGTTGACTAACGGATGAAGTCTCTTGACAAACATGCGACCATTGGAATTATAATCTTAATGGTTGTGGGTGCGGACCACGGTATAAAGAATGTTGATCCCAACCAGTAGATAAAGTTCAGGTACTCTCCGCAGTTCAAGTGCCACCATTTTTCTATTTGAGAAAAGCAGCCGAGTTAAGCAAATAGCCTAGGTTGACCAACACCCAGCCAAGAACTTGTGGAAAGCAATGAGAAACCACCTCTATACTAACCCATGCCACCAGTCATGGCAAACTTGCCTTCTACATTTTACCCCCTCATCATCAATGTCAGTCATGATAGCTCAGCGGTGGGATAATTGTACCTCACTGTCTGTCGTCTCTGCGACCATGGTTCAATTCCCAGCCGTGGCGGAGTATTTCAAAGGATTTTTCCCTGGTTGATCACACTCTGCCTACCCGTCATGAGTCAGCGTGGTAGAGAATGGCGTAATCTCACCTCAATGGCACTACACAAACTGTGGACATCAAGGAGAAAGGCCTACGTCCTACCACGGCCAGACAATGGCTGAAAAAAAAGATCCTAGCCGATAGCTATGAATAATTTTTCATGATTATATATTTTATTGGATGAAGGGAATAGATACTGATTTGAACGAGAAAAGAAATAGTATAAGTAGAAGGGTATAAAGGTAGCCTGATCGCCAGTAGGAGGCTTGAGTGGTGGCTGCCTGAACATAACATTATATTGCCGTATACCGCATTATAATCATCATACTTCAGGTCCAGATGGCCAGTTTACTCTTGTTCATGGTATCCGGATTGCGGTTGGTGACTTCCGTGGCAGACTCAGCGATGCCACATCGGATTATCAGCGGTCGGAGGGTTCATGGTCTTCAATAAAGGAGACATCAGAGAAGGATTATATTAAGCTCTGTGATGAGCTCGTCTCTACTGTCCTCATTTCTTATCAGAATCTACTCTCTGCAAGCGGTAAGTGTAATGCGTATATTCACTCTTGGTAAGCACGTATATAATTATATATTTATAAAATTATAATTATATATTTATAAAATTATAATTATATGTAATGATATTCTCCGATGTTCTGTGCTATCTTATCCTTCATTGTATCTTTTTTTGTAATTATTCAGTACTCTATTCTATTTTACTGTGTTTTGTCATTATTCTGTGCTATATGGTATTTTCTTCTATTTTATAATTTGTTTATTGTATTTAATAGTGTTTTCCTGTGTGTTAATATTTTTGTGTAACCCGTATTACGCGCTTTCCCACTTTCCATTGACACCATTGCACTTAATGTTCCGCTCTAGATTTGAAACATGCAGACATAAATGAATTCATAGCGCCTTGGTAACCTGTTGGTAATTGGCTGGTTTGCTTTTGCTAGTTTCAAACGACCCAAGTTTTAAGCCCGGGCCATCGACTCGCCGTGTTAACATCGAAGGCTCTGGGGTTCCGCCGAGACTGGCCTGGGTCTCTACCCGTGATGCTTGGCCAAGCGCGCACAAAAACATTGGAGTCACTATCCGCAAATACAATGTCATGCATGACAAAAGGCATTGTTCCATTCACCAGAGTTGTTCATTCGTGAAGACAACTCCTGACAAGATTAGACTTGGCCAGAGCCCGAGCCAAAAGCCCGGGCGCGGGTGATCCAAAAGCTTTGGCCAAAAGATCGGTTATCTAGAACCACCATGTGTTAACTAACAGCATATAATAAATGTAGAGAACCTGCAGCCTAGTGAACCGACCCAGACAGGGGACCAGGAGAAGGTGAAAGAGGATGAAGGTGGCGAGATAGAGGCCAAGCATCTTACTTCAGGCATGCTCGGACTAAACTCCATCATTGGTGCTGCCAAGATGAGCAATGTTAGTACAGCTAGGATAAATTTCGTAGCACGCACATATATCTCATTACATATTGTATAAGGGGTGATAATGTAGAATTAAATGTTGGTTGGGCCTATGGCCTAATGTTTCTGCTTTAAATCCCCGGGTATTGCCGTGTCCCTCATCTCTCTCAGCAGATTTGGATCGTGAAATTTAATAAAGATCGTATCATCCTTCTCTATGCGGCGCACAAAGAAAACAATTCATTGGGTAAGTGATACCTTCCAAGTAAAGGAAGACAAATATATCTATTTGTCTAGTGTTTGATTGAGAGACACTGCTGTAGGTTCTTGGCAAGTTGGAAAGCATAATTGAGTCTATTCGATTGGATGGAGATGCTGAGAATAGGCTGTATGGAGCTAGGCTGCTTGGTTCTTGTCTGACTATAGTTGACTCATACGTGATGAGCTGTCAGTACGCACTCACGCTGTCTTGGTTTGCACTCCGCACCGCTCTGAAGCTTCTGACCATTCTTTATAACATTTTCACCCAGCTCCTTACCAAGGTGAGTGCTTGGCGTCTGGGAATGTTGTAAAGAAGTCCTCTGCATTATGGCCAGCCATACCAGCGTCTCATATAGCGCGCCAGTGGGCCAATAACGATTGAAGAAGGTCAGGAGGATCTCCAGCAAAGTTGGAGACCTTGCGCAGGAGAGAATGACTTCGAAATGAACATGGTTAAGGGATTTGGGTTGCCGCAATGGTCTAGTAATGGGAGTCATGCATTGTTTTACACCGTTTGCCTTGAGGGCCCTATGTAAGCATTTCGCTACGGCTGCGTACAAAATTCCCAGAGGATGTAAAGGCTCTATCTAAGCATTGAAATGTTTTCTGAAGTTTCGAAAGGCTTTGGTTATTCTCTCATTGTATACTTGTAAGCAACCTTGCGATACGCTGTTTTTTTACCAATGTTATTGCTCGTAGTAAGGTGACTCAACATCATCTATAAATTTTTTCAAATCTCCGCTACACTTCCGCAGGGTAATCTGCCATTCATCTATCATGGTGCGGATTGGGAAACTCAACTCACACTCAGTATGATGAGCGAATCGTTAAAGTTTATAGTACCTCAGCGTTTCCGAGCCTAGTTGTCCTGGGTTTTGGTTTAGGAATCAAGTAGGCTCATTTGAAGGTGAAAGACTGACAATTTGTCAAATCTATGCCAAACCTGCAATAATGTGGACTTTGGGGATTCAACTAATAAAAGATATATATCCGAGTATCGAATATCCAGGCTATGTGTCGCTCACTCTGATCACTGTGTATGGGATGGGTCATTTGTGTGTATCACTGTGATTGGCCATTTAGGGATTCTGCTTACCTGAGGAATACCAGGATGGAGAGGATGGTGAAGGTGAAGGCCAGTTCAGCACCACAGAGGGCGCCGGCCTCGGTGATGGGCAAGGCGCAAAAGACGTCTCTGATCAGGTTAGTTACCAATCGCTAGCGTTCCAGTAACCACACTACTTTTCTGTTATTCTGCATCATCACTTTGCCATCCTGCATTTAGCCAACCTTCTAAGCCCAGGAAGATCGGAGTTATGTGTAGAGCTCATTCTCACAGTGGAAGCAGTGCAATGCTAAGCTTTTTCTATTAAGTTCATTTAAATAAGAATAAAACCTGCAGCACAGTTCTTGCGACTCCTATGGGGCGCGTGGGTACAAGTACAAAGTGTCCTTAGAACGCACCCTGGAAAAAGCTGAGTCAAAAATTCACTAGGCCAATTTCCCTAAACCCCTGACTTCAGTCAGGAAACGAATGAAAGGAAAATATAGGAATACGAAACATAAATCAGTCACCGAAAGAAGCGAGTGAATGACGTCTTCACTGTTAGAGTGAAACTGTTGGATACTTATTTTACACCAGTTAAATGGTTTTTCATGGAGCACCACGAGAGGGTGCCAGGTGCCCTTAGGCAGACAGCCAGGTGCCCTTAGACAGACAGCCAGGTGCCCTTAGACAGACAGCCAGGTGCCCTTAGGCAGACAGCCAGGTGCCCTTAGGCAGACAGCCAGGTGCCCTTAGG
>Ga0224501_10005152_pt1 | contig 10314 bp, 7 predicted proteins | sample SF_Oct11_sed_USG_4_FD_169105 | JGI IMG/M metagenome (GOLD analysis project Ga0224501, IMG submission 169105) | Sediment microbial communities from San Francisco Bay, California, United States - SF_Oct11_sed_USGS_8_1 | ecosystem: Environmental > Aquatic > Marine > Sediment | place: USA...
GTAACGTAGCTAACCTGGGTCCTAGAATACTTAGCTAAGCAGCGTGTAACGTAGCTAACCTGGGACCTAGAATACTTAGCTAAGCAGTAGACTACTACTGAGTTTGAGTTTTTTTTATATTTCTCAGACTAGAATATAAACCTAAATTTGTTGAAAGCTTGCGTTGTGCAGAGATGCCTCTGTATATGATCACGAGTCAGCATCTGTTTGTTAATGTTTATTCTATCTTGTATGACAATTCATTTTCGGAATTGTAGACAAATCTCGCAAAACTGATGGCTAAGGCGCAGGGAACGCTCACAAAGCAATACAGAGATAGAGCTAAAGAAAGAAGACAAAAGGATTCCACGTTTAAGTAAGTTTCCGTGATGCACTATTCCCCATCCGGCCGTCCCCATAGCATCCACTCAAACAGCTTTAAATGAAATCCAAGATCAAAAGAGGTGTAATCGCGGTACCCTCTGCATCGCGGTACGCGCCCTTTCTGTGAATGTATGCCTTTTGAGTTCTATCGTCTTGGTTCTGTCGCCTGATAGGCTAGTCATTTCTACGTTTAATGTATAGTCGAATGTTTATGAAAAAAGCTCTTCATGTTGTAGGATGCCAGGAAGTATGGACCCCCCGGGGGGCTTTAAAAGGCCTCAGTTCACGTGACCTTCACCTCCTTATGTACATATCGCACCATAACTCACTCTGTACATTCGCATTATTTTATTGAAACACAATACATATAAAAACAATACAGAAAGAGTCTCCTGTAAACTAGCTGTGGAAACATACACACACGGATAGGCCTTAGTTAGGAGTGATCATAGTGCTGTGCACGGAAGCTGGACGGAGTTAAACTTGATGATTTATAAACTGTTAGTTATCCATGCTCCAAGCATTCCTGGCTTGTCTCCTCCTCTTCTTCTTGCTCTTTGGTTTTGGCTCCGGAGGGGCTCCAATTGGTTGCCATGGAATCGGGTTGTAGTAGGCAGGAGAGGGGCTAGCGCAACCGTCATAATACCCTGCAATAAACACCGAACGCTTATCCAAGACAACTACATGGAGAACACAACTCCATACAGGTAATGGGTTCAGACTGATGAATGCATCATATGGTATAGCGGGAGGGCTCCCACTGAAACGGAATGAAACCCGCGAATTGCACCAAGCTTTTGTTAGCTTCTAGCCTAATAAGAAAATAGATCACTGCCTTCCTTGTAGCCGTATTTCCGTGAAAAAGATCCAAATTCACTCTTCTTGTCAGAGGCGAGAGGCGTTCCGAGTTAGAACTGCGCCAAGGGAAGAACCGGACGCAGCAGGGACATGAGCAGCACTACGTTACTCCTCTTTCCGGCCCCCGCACAAACTGTGTTCCCGCTGAGAGATTTACCAGTGATAGCCCCGTCACATCTGGCATAGGTATGAGGTATGGAGCGCGGCCGGTTTGAGATGGAGGCCACCCATTTATTAAACGCCTCGTCACTCTGTTTCTTTTTCTCCTGTAGCTGCAGTTCCTTGAGGCGCTGCCGTTCGGCTTCTAGTGCATGCTGCCGAGCGTCCTCCTGCTTTTTCTGCTCCAACCACTCCTTATATCTGAAAGGATGCCAAATAACAACCGAATGCCTAATAGCAACAGCCAATACTTCGCTCTCGGAGAAGATACCAAATAACATCAGTCGGTACTTCCTGTTGGGTGAAAATATTGGATAACAACAACCGGTACATACTTCAATTCAAACAATGCCTAATTATCTACCTACCTACCTACCTACCTACCTACCTACCTACCTACCTACCATATTTCAATTGGTGTTTAGATGGGGTCACTTGAGACCGTTGAAAGAGGCCAGAAATCGTGTGGTGGTCGATTTCCACTATTAGGCCTGTCCACCAACCTAGTACCAGCCTCAAAACATTGAGACAAACCCCAAAAAAATCGGATCTGGAGAGTAAAAGTTCACTGAGAATCGCAGTTGGGGAACTACGGTGGCTCGAAACTACACCATTTGGTGGCAGTGAATCTTGGCGCTAGTTATCCTCCAACTCTATGGTCGTGGCATTGGGGCTCGAAACTACACCATTTGGTGGTAGTGAATCTTGGGGATATTTATCTTCCAACTCTCTAGTCGTGGCATTGACCGCTGACTTACTTGGCTTCCGCCTTCTCCTCCAGCTCTTGTCGTTCCTCCGCCTCCTTCTTCTGTTTTCGCTTCTCCCTTATCATCTGTCTTCTCTCCAACTTCTCCTGCTGAACTCTCTTCTCCTCCAACCATTCCTAACAAACCATCAGATATGCCGAACGCGTGATTCGCTTCACCAACATCCCAACTTCCAGAACTTTGCTAACTTGCCCTAATTTTTTATAATTTAGATAGATCCAATAACTTTCTTATCCAAACGATCCTTAGACTCCCTGTGGCTACTGTTAGATGCAATCTGAATCTTTAAAAAGAGTTTTGGATTCTGTGTTAACCCAAACTAGATAAGATAGGTTTCCTTTACCTGTAAAGCCCTAGCATTTGAGATGCTATGGCTCATGGTAAAAAATATAATATATAATAATATATAATTATAATATGTATAATATATAAAAATAATATTTATAATATATAATAATAATATATATATAATATATAACAATATATATAATATATTATAATGATATATATATAATATATAATAATATATATAATACATAATAATATATAATAATAATAATATATATAATAATATATAATAATAATATATATAATATATAATAATAATATATATAATATATAATAATGTATAATATTTTGCCATGGTTGGTCCTCATCAGGACTGGTTTATACTGCAAACCAAATGAGACAAAGGTGAAGAAAACAACTCCAGTGTGTTGTCTTTGCCGAGGACCTAAATATCTGCTGGGAATTGAACCCAGAACCACTGGTTTACAAGACCAGTCAATACTTCACAACTGAACTACAGAGGCTACCCAGACTCTGTGACAAAGATAAGACTGACTGAGCAATGGACTGACAGGCCAACCGACCAACAGACTGACTGACTGACCTTTCTCGTCTGTTCAGCCTTGGCGGCTTTCTCCTTCTCTTCTTGTTCCTGCTGCTTTTTCTGCTCAGCCTTCAGTCGAGCCAGTTTCGCTTTCTGAGCCGCGAGCTTATTCGACTCCTTTGCCTACAAGACACAGTAAATTGATTAATCACCCATGGCTTTATGGTTAGAAGACACGATTTGCGCGCAGTGAGTCGTGGGTTCGAATTCTAAAAAAGTCAAAGGTGGCGACACCCAACCTTAATTCGCTCTTGAGCAACAAAGTCCCCCTTTTAAAAAGAACTCCACGATCCCTTATAGGGAATATCGGGAGTATAAACTGTTCTAGGCGCCCCTCATGATAATATTAATAGCAGCGTATATAGGTTATGTGGAGATAACTCCACGACCCGTACAGGGAATAACGGGAGTATAAATAGAACAAACAGTAATAATATGACGGTATATCCGTAGTCTTCTCGCGTATGGCAAAGTTACCGAATCGGATACTTGTTCTTTTACCAGTGATGGCTTAGCATGGAGCACCACGTGCGGGTCAGTATCATCGCTCCAGGTTGGGAGTCAGTCAACCTAAGTAAGTTTACACATCACCCGTCGAAATTCGGCTGCTCTTATCGAGAAGGGAGAGGTGGATCTTTAACAACCGTAGAATGATTTTCGACCCTAATTATCCACTAGTTGGAACCTGCATTTTTTACCGTGGTGATCCGAACCCACGCTAGCAACGTGAAGTGATTGGCTTGCTAAAGGCCAATACCAGTCAAACACCCCGCCGACAGTGAGGCTCGAATCTGCAATCCTCAGATTGCGGATCCAAGCTTTTACCAACTGAGCTATCCTGGCCCCCATATTTCCATAGTGAATGTAGAATAACTCACGGGCGAGCATTAGATATAAGGGAACCAACACATGGCTGTACTCCAGTACTTACCTTTTTCAGCATCCATTTTTCCCAGGCGCTAAGCTCAGTTTTGTTATTTGTCAGTGTTACAGTGGGTTCAGTGGAGGTGTCTGTAATCGTCTCAGTTTTAGACTTAGTTGCACTGAAATGATACAGGAAAATGAAAACCTGTCGAATGCGCTGTGCTTTAAATAACCCCACACCAATTCATCAATATGGAGGGGTTAATGGAACGCTATGGAACGTTAATGGGGAGTTAATGCTTCATATTCTGCTCTTAATGTGCTACTTAAGTTTTTAACATGCCCTTATATATTGATCTCTCTCTCTCTCTCTGGAGACCTGTTATACATGCACTGTTCTCACCTGTACAGGTGGAGTGACAACACCCAAGTGCAATGTATTGTGCAATCGGATTCGGTGTCAGAGGCTGCTAAGATTTTCGCACGAAACTTAATGTGCCTCATCCAATGATAGACATATATGGAGCATTTGAATTTTTGATTATAACTTTTAAATCGGTGATCTGATTGAGAAAAGCTGTCACAGGTGTCATCCTGACACATGTAGACACCTTTCAGCCGATTTTCAGCAAAATCAGAAAGATAATTAAACAGTCTATAGTTGTCAATGCACCAGTGGGGACCCTCATAATCAATAAATTCAACTGCACATGACCAATCACGACCCACAAACCCCATGAAGACATAAATAATACCAGATACCATCACTGACTGTTAATCGAGATCCGCAGCAACTTAAGTATCCCTTTAAGTTAAATAGAAAGGCCCACCCATGGAGTTAACTTGGCATATGATACACCAGACGGACGTAAATGTTGAGTAAGCAGGTTTCTGCACTACTCCGGAAGCATACATCAAATTGATGCCTTGCAGTAACGGCAAGCGTAAGTTGACGCACTACATAGCTAACCCACCTGTAGGAGTAATCCGATTGGCTATTATCCTTTTTCTCATCATTACCACTTTTATTTTCCTTGCGTGTGATTGGCTGATCATCAGTTTTTGTCACCTCTGTTTCGCTGTCGCTGCGTACGGAGGCGTCATCGATGCCGGAGAGCAACGACTCGGTTGAACCACTACTTGAGGACAATAGAGAGACGTTTTTCCTGGGTCTGTATGTGCCAGATGGTGGCAGCTTTCCTACAGTCGCTGTGACAGGACGAGGCCGTGGGGCTGTACCAGCACTGCTCATCGCTCCAGCTATAATAAAACATCACTGGTAACATAGTGATGCAATAACTCCTGCTGTCGTCATGAACGACAACGCACTGTAAGTGTAACATATTCTTAAAGTTAAAGAGAAATTTGACTAGAGTTGGGGATGTTGTACTTGTACTGTAGTGTCTACCTTAGCCACTCATAGGCTGAGCCTAATCTAATGACATTGAACCCTTATGCTATGGATCTCTTCGATATAATTGGCAGTGAATTGACTGAGATTGAGTTTTGCCCGTTGACAATTGACTAGTATGTCTATGGCTACTCCAAATTATTCATTTATTGACTTGAGAGTTGAGTCACTTAAGCCCAAGGAACTAGGAAGGCTTGCAAAGAAGGTCCCTCACAGTCACTAACTGACTAAGTAACTTGTTAACTGACTAAGTCTAACTCGCTACTCGGATTCACTGGATTGGTTCAGTCAGTGCCTTACACTTACTCGGTTACTCCTTGGTGGAGGGGTGCGTGACAAAAACCTATACATAAAACCGTGGTCCCTGCTCAATTGCACGCATTCATAGACATCATTTTCATGGGTATCTCGTAATTAGTGACTTACTCTACTGGTCTGGTGCTTTCAAATTTGGTGAATCGGAATACTACAAATAAACCAGCCGGAGTCGTTGTGCGCTGTAAACACTGATCATCTGCAGAAAACTAAAGCGAGGAAAACGAAACGCTTTACGTTTCTTTCAACGATTACAATGCAAATATTTCCAGCGGCTTGCATTACGTGTAAAAAGGTGTTATCAGCGGACAGTTCCAAAATGGTGTACATCGACTCAAGTGGTAAGAATAAGATCCTCTCTACATTTATGCTGTATTGGCGGCACTGTTATCACCCGAAGCTCGTAAGCCTCGTATGGTGATTAATATCAGCTATTACCAATGTTGGCAATGTTGAGTCATTAGTTTATTGCAACAGGAAAGCTATAAACAAGGTCGTGATGATGGCAATATTTGTCACGAAAAATTAAAATTACACTCACTGAGTCATTGGCTGTCTGTACACTGACTGAGTGAGTGACTATGTAGTGTGTGTACTGTCTCATGTCTGTATGATTAGGACAGTACACACACGTGCTACACGGCCAGTCAGTGACTCAGTCGCTGAGTGAGTCAACCCAATGTTGCTCGCTGACGGTTCATTCAAGAACTTCGATTCAAGAACTAATTAGTAATTACCCTATCAGTCATGCTGTGCCAATGACTGACTCCCTAATTAACAGTATTGCAGTAGCAATGCTTGTACTGCTAGTAGTAATGAGCGATCTGGTGACCTGGTGACTGACCGGGTCTTGAGCCTCACATACAGTTAATACCCCTGCTGCACGTCTGCGTTGCCCATTCACTCATTTACAGACGCGATTGTTGACCAGCATTTTATTTTTACAGGTCAGGTGGTCTCTGGCCGGGCGGCCGGACTCAGTCTGGGCACTATCCCGGATATGTTCTGGGCTCTCGTCAACTTTATCGTTCTATTGTAAGTAATAATCTTTTCGCACGGGCCACCGATAATCAATATTTAGCCCTTTTTTCAAGTTGACTACCACAGGACGTAGCTGTTTGATTTAGAAGTAGAAGGATCTTTTATAGAGGAATCCCGTTGTGCCACATTGAAGAAACCTGTCTGCTACTATTGATACTATATCTAAAGTCTGTAAAGCCTCGTACCACATGACTGTACCTTTCCGTGTCTGATCCTGACTCGGGCCATTTGCTTGATTCTGGTTCTGCCTGCTGCTTCAGCTTGACTAGAATATGTATGCATGATCTTGTCTACTCATAGCCATGGGTTTTAGATAATAAACTGAACTTAACTTGTTGAAGCAACGAAGTTTTTTCAGCTCCAAAACGACACAATCTTTTCACACACATGTGTGTCCTTACGCAGAATCAAAGCATTTGCTCTATGGCATTAGGTAGTACCCAAACTTGGGAACCCATGGCCAAATCTTATATACTTGTCTAAGTTAAACAAGACGCATCAAATAAGATTATCCAATCATACGATTGTAGTTTCCGAACGTTAATCCATCCAGACCTGACAAGTAAAGGAAGAGGTTGTGATTCCACATACAGAGCTGGACCCGGTGGAGGTCCACCACCCGGTCCCAGGAGAAGGATGGGTGGATTTGGTAACAGAGGTAAATATATTTACTTACAGTACACAGAGGTAAATACACACCAACAGTATTTACCACTGATCCCAAAATATATTCCAAAGAAAGTCCCCACACATGATTAAGCTTTAATCATTCTAAACATGATTAGGGTGAAGCACTTGGTTAGTGGATAAAGTACAGGCCATTGATCCTGGTGACCTTGACCCAGTTCAGCCAAAAACCTTTTTATTTTACAACGCCCTCACTGGTTTCGGATCACCACATTATATATAGGAGGCCCGAGCAAAGAATTACCTCCTCAAAAAACTTGTTTGGCCAGTTTCTGCACGCTCCCGATGCTTGTCATGATATGAAAAAGGCGGGGTCACCAATATAGAATATAAACCAAGTTCTTGGAGTTGTCTTCCCGCATATCACTAATTATTGCTTCCCAGCATTTAATCCTCAGCATAACCATATTACTACAGTCACCAATCACTAATTATTGTTTCACAGGGTTTAATCCTCAGCATCAGTATATTACAACAGTAGCCATCTGTCCCCCTGTCTTATTATATTCCATATATCAACATGTTTGTTCTGTAGGTTCGGGTCCGAGTTCTCCGCCGATGGGAGGTGGCGGATGAGGAAGGTAAAGGCCACGTCTGGCGCGAGATGACCCTTGTCATCCCCGGATAGTGGCCCTTCATTAGGCATCTGGTGACAGCTCGGCTCCTCCAATCACAGTGCTAGTAGACATGGAGTAGACAAGCTCTTCCTGGATGCCGGATAAATCAAGCAACAAATACTTCTCAGATAGGAAGCTAATGACGCGATGATGGTCAGTTCCCAAGGGAAACCGTCTTTGCTGATAACACTTGTTGCTAGGTCTATTTCTCTCATTATGGTAGTAAACCCATTCGTTATGGGTCAATCGTGCAAACCACTTTGTTGGATATTTAATGAACTATTAAATGAATTATTTTTTGTAAAGTTTATTATTAACAAAATAGCAAGAGATATACGAAGCGCAAATGATATCATTAAATTCGGGTCGACTATTGATTGTAAAGAAGTAGTTAGAACACGGACAGAGTCTAAAGTTAAATACGAGTACTAAGCTGGGTGGTAGACACGTCCATCAACCTGACCCGTTATGGTGCGCGCTGCATTCATCAAGACAATTGAAGACCACACAAGTCATATACCCAACTGTGGAGATAACTCCTTAATCGGTCAGGTGGGCCTCCACGTGCTCTTGAAAGGCGGTGGGGGAAGTCAAGTAATAAGCCTGGGCCGCTCTAAGTGCCGAGTGAGATAGGAGGCGAAAGCCGCCCAGGGGTGGGTACAAAATTCTCGACCGCCAAGCACCTGGGCTGTCCGTGCACTCAATCCCCATGAGCGCACTCCGAAAATTCCGTCCGCTACCTCTCGCGGTCACTACCCGACTCTCATCAGCATGCGACAATTAGTGCCAGACTTTTTGGGTGTGTAGTAATAATACTATTATATAACAGGAGCCGCTGTATTGGTACAGCCTGGTCATTATTACCGCACCACGCGAACTCAGCAATGCCCACGGTCTCTCCATTTTCGATACCCTAGCTGAGTTTTGGTATGTGAACTGACTCGCCCGGAACATGGAGCGCTGGTATTAACCCGCACGTGGTGCTCCATGCTAAGCTGTAACTGATAAAAAAAAGTATTCAACCGGGAAGCTTTGCCACGAGTGAGAAGAAGACCGGAGCTGTAATGCTGTGGGCCGCATTCATCAAGACAACAGAAGACCACGCATCATATACACAACTGTGGAGATAACTCTTTAATCGGTTGGGTGGGCCGCCACGTGCTCTAGAAAGGCGGTGGGGGAAGTCTGTAGCTTGAGGAATTTTTGCGAGCACATGAGACACGTGTACCACTGTTTGGGTGAGTCTCGAGGTGTCCGTTGTCGTTCAAGCTTGACGTTGTCGTTGAAGCTCAGTGACACAACCTCACTCCATATTGCTAGAGTTAATTCAGAACACCACGATAATAATATTGCAGGTCCCAACCAATCGATAATTACGGTTAGGATCAGTTCACGACCACCACACCATCTCTCATTTTTTATATCCCCGTAGCGGAGTTTCGGCAGATGGTGTTTAAACTGACTTAGGTTGCCTCACCCCAAACCCGGAGTGTTGATACGTGGTGCTCCATGTAACTGGTGAAAAGCAAGTATCACATGTATACTGAGAATCTGGGTGAGTCTCGAGGTGCCAGTTGACGTTATTCACTCACCTCTCCGGCCCGTCGTTCTCAACATCACCCTAATTCACGACTCCCTCATCCGATTCGTCAGAAACCCAGCAAGGCATCGGGAAACCATGATCGGATCAGAGTTGTCCTCTCCCAACTTTAACTCCTCGTTAGAGCCGAATGATCGTTCGCGATTTGTTATCCCACCATAGTAATCAAGCCTCTTCGCGTTAACCTTGGCATTTCCCTAAACTACTACGCTAACGACTACTTTTGGTCGCGGAATTCTGTTCGCACGCTTTCGGTCGCAGATCGTGATCAAACGCATTAACATGTAAAGTTGGTAGCACAGGGCATAGCGCTTCCTTCAGCAGGTTTAACACCGCCGTATGGGGTGACGTGGTTATAGATTTAGTCTGAAGATGGGTGGTAATGGTATGATGTAGCATCATCTCGAATTGGGTAATTGAAAATGTATCTGTGCAAAGCTAATCCAATACGGCTATATGTCTCGAGGGTGGGAATGGGCTCGCGCCTCAAAGGTATATGACATAATCCGGTTTGTTGTGAATCCTTTGCAGTATAAATATAGACAGGTATGCTGAGTGTTAGGTATGCGGAGTTATTATCGATTTGCAGAGTGATGACTTTTAACCGATATATTTATATACATATATGTAGGGTTCAGGATTAACCAAAGACACATACTGCAGGTATAATTTGAATCTACTAATATGTACTTTATACAGCAAAATAATAGCTATACCATTGCCGGAGAGGTAATAGATAA
>Ga0224501_10005153_pt1 | contig 10310 bp, 13 predicted proteins | sample SF_Oct11_sed_USG_4_FD_169105 | JGI IMG/M metagenome (GOLD analysis project Ga0224501, IMG submission 169105) | Sediment microbial communities from San Francisco Bay, California, United States - SF_Oct11_sed_USGS_8_1 | ecosystem: Environmental > Aquatic > Marine > Sediment | place: USA...
AGAAAATCTAATCAGGCTGCTATTGCGCTTTATCAGAAGTTCGAGTTTGAACAAATTGGAATTCGTAAAAAATATTACAAAACTGATTCAGGGCAAGAAGATGCCCTGATGATGCAGTTTAGTTTTTGAGAAATGTGTAGGCAGTTGTAGGTAGGGGTGTTTTATATCATGGGCGGAGCAGGCATAGTATATCCCTTATTTGTTCTTGTTATTTTGGATATATTCATATTGTCTGCTTGGGTGAAGAAGGGCGTTGGTCAAAAGAAAACAAGAAAATTAATTTCATTGATAGTAGCTGGTTTGTTTCTATTATCTGTCGGTTGCTTGATGCTGATTAAAAATTTGCCAGCTCTAAAAGATATTGTCTTAATTGTTGTGTTGTTGCTCCCCATTTTGGTATTGTTTGTTCCTTTGTTTCATAGATGGTATTTAAAAAATAATTAATTTAACCTCGATACAATCGAGATTTGCGTAAGAGGAAAATAAAGTGAAATACCGTGGAAGTTTGGCCGGTTTTATTTGGGGTACTTTGTATGCATTGGTGTGTGCCTCTATTTTCTCTATGGGAAAAAGTTATTCTCTGGCATTTCTTGAATTCGTATCAATTGCAATGCTGGTTATTTCACCCATATCAGTCGGAGTCGTGACTGTATTTTTTGCAACACAGGAACAGGCCAATAATAAAAGTTATAGAAGTTTTCATCCCTGGTGGCCTGTTTTGGGTTGGTCAATCATATCGATATTGTTTGCCTGGGAAACTATTATTTGCATTGTCATGCTTCTCCCTTTGTATCTTCCTTTATCGTCACTGGGCGGTGCAATTGGCGGTTATGTGAGAAGAAATTATTGTGATAAGACAAATGTCGGCGTTGTATCCTGTTTTTCAATATTACCCTTGTTAATTTCGCCTTTTGAAACCCCCATCCAATCTCCTGAACTTTTCCATACCGTTAAAAATACTGTTGAAATCAATGCTTCTATCAAGGATGTGTGGGGAACTATCCCAAATATTAAAGATATTCATGAGGAAGAGCTCGAATGGAATTTGTCACATTTTATCGGTATACCCAAACCTTTATCTGCTACAACGGTAGAAATGAAAGTTGGCGGGATTCGTGACTTGTCATGGGAAAGAGGCGTGCATTTTCAGGAAAGAATAACTCAAATAGTTGAGAATGAAATTTTTGCTTATGATGTTATTGTAGATCAGGCATCAATGAATATAGCTGAACTTGATACCCATATTGTGGTTGGTGATCAGTATTTTGATGTGGTAAGTGGTGTTTATGAATTTGAAGAAAAAAATGGCAAGACTTATTTATCACTATCAACCAGATATCGTATGACCTCCAAAGTAAATTGGTATGGTTCTTTTTGGGCCAATTATGTTCTTGATGACTTTCATTCATCGGTACTAGGTTTGATAAAGAACAGGATTGAAAATAGAAAAGCGATATAACGACTGCCTTTATTCGTGAAATTTAATCAGATTGTTATTTGAACAAATTGAATGCTAGTATTTGATTAGATAGTATTGTTTCATCAAACAGGGAGAGTAAACAATGCGTTTGTCAGTAAACTTTAAAGTTGCCATCATTTGGCTTAGCATCTTTTCTTTACTTGGGTGCACCAGTATGCAACCGGTAAATATTGTTAAAGTTCCTATACCGCAATCTAATCAATCAAGTTCTGATGAACAAACTAATAACAATATGGCTGAGCCATCTGAGCATGAAGATAAAAAGACCAGATTATCAACTGAGCCAAAATTAAAAATCAAAGATAATATAATTGTTTATGAAAAATCTGGACGGGTGATAAACATGACAGTCACCAGCTTTGATAATCAAACAATTACAGGTTCTCTGGTCTCAGCACCACTTACTACGGTTTCAGTTAATCTTAATGATGTTCACCAAATTGAAGTTGAGTCGATTGACGGGTTAAAAACAACTGGTGCCGTGGTTGGAACCATTGTATTGCTTCCCCTCGTTATTCTTTTAAGTTTTGTTATTTTAATTGATGAGACAAATGAATTTCTGCGTTAGTATTTTTTTGTAGAATGTGGTGAGGTACGAACCGCATCTTCAGATTTGAATGGTACTAATATCAGCAAAATAATGTAGGGGCGAACCCATGTGTTCGCCCGATTTAAAAAGTCAGCACAAAAATTAGAGAATCACAAAACAGATTTTAAAGCGTTTGCCACATATTCCAATGTATTGGTATTAAGACCTGCAACGTTGATTCGACTGGAGCCTGCCATATAAATACTAAAATCCTTTCTCATTTGATCAACTTGATCCTTACTGATCCCAAGAAAACTGAACATACCTTTTTGTTGGGTAATAAAACTGAAATCTCTATCAATACCAGCAGCTTGAATATGACTGACTAATCCTTCTCTGAGCGATTTTACGCGAGTCGCCATTTCGGCCAATTCGGTTTCCCACATCTGACGCAAATCAGGTGTATTTAAAACCAGATCAACCAGATAACCACCATAAGCAGGGGACATTGAATAAATGGCTCTGGCAATGTCCTGAATTTGAGTTTGAATGGCTCTTGCGTTTTCTACGGTTTTGTTTTGAATCATCAAACAGCCTGTTCTTTCACGATAAAGTCCAAAGCTTTTTGAGCAGGAAGAAGCAATCAGCATTTCATCGACATTTTCAGAAAGATATCTCACGCCTTTAACATCTTCTTCAATGCCATCCCCCAATCCTTGATAGGCAATGTCGACAAATGGGACAAAACCTTGCTTGTTCGCCCTTTGAGCTATGCTTTGCCAGTTTTCAAAGCTTAAATCGGCACCGGTCGGGTTATGACAGCAACCATGAAGTAAGACAATATCGTTAGAGCCCAATTCAGCAAGTTGTTTGTCCATCGCATCATAATTAACAGCGTTAGTAGCAGGATCAAAGTAGGGATAGGTTTTGATCTTGATGCCAGCAGAACTTATCAATGGAATATGGTTAGCCCAGGTAGGATCACTGACCCAAAGCGTAATGTCATCTTTCAAACGATTAAGTAATTCTGCGCCAACTCTTAAAGCGCCACATCCACCTGGTGCCTGAACTGCCGCAATACGATTATCTTTTAAAGCCGATGTACCATCCATCACCAGAGATTTAATGCCACTAACAAAACCTGGTACTCCCACTGGCGCAATATAGGTTTTGGAATCTTCAGACTGCAAGTGCTTTTCTGCTGCCAGATGAATTGCTTTCATAATCGGCGTGTGGCCAGATTCATCTCTATAAACACCAACACCCAAATCTACCTTATCTGGATTGGTATCTTCATTGTAGGCTGTGATTAGTCCAAGTAAGGGATCGGCAGGTAAGGCTTGCAGTTGATCTAGCATCGAATTGGCTCCAAACAGATTTAATTAATAAATTCTTAGTAGTTAATCGTTAATTATAAGTGATAGTTGCAGATGAAACTATTTTTTATCGGAAAATTTATACCAATATTTTTAATATGTCTGGTTGTTAATTTGATAAAACGGTAAAATGTTCGCCAATTTATATCATCTACATTTGGAAGGATTATGCTCAGAATTGGACACGGTTATGATGTGCATGCTTTTGGTGGCGATAAACCATTAGTTCTGGGTGGTATTCATATTCAAAATCATCAGGGTTTGATAGCGCATTCTGATGGTGACGTATTATTACATGCAGTATGCGACGCCTTGCTCGGTGCAGCAGCATTGGGTGATATTGGTAAACACTTTCCCGATACAGATTCAGCCTATGACAACGCTAACAGTCGGGATCTGCTTAAATCTGTTATCAATCTATTAAAGGAAAAAAATTATCAAGTGAACAATCTTGATGTTACCGTTATCGCGCAAACCCCCAAAATGGCACCTCATATTAGCGCAATTATCGAAAATCTGGCCGCAGATATGAATGTGGCAGCTGATTGCATCAATGTTAAGGCAACCACAACCGAATCTTTAGGTTTCATAGGGCGCAAAGAAGGTATTGCAGTTCATGCTGTCGTCTTGATTGCAAATACGGCGGCGTAACAATTTTGGAAAATTCTCAACAAGCTGAATCATCCTCTCACAGATTTAATCTGGACTTTCCAAGCGCAAGCACATCTATTCGTCCTCGTGCATTAATGCGCAAATATAATGAAGATTTTAAGGTAACGGAAACACTTTCATTTGAGCCAAGTGGTGAAGGAGAGCATTTATTTTTACTGATTGAAAAAAATGGCTGCAATACCGATTGGTTATCCAAACAATTGGCAAGGCATTTTAATGTCAAACCTTTTTCAGTGGGTTATGCAGGTAAAAAGGATCGATATAGCCAATCACAACAATGGTTTAGTATTCATCTTCCGGGAGTCAAGGCGTTCGATCTGCCAGAAGCTAATGAGAGTTTTAAAATTCTCAAGACTGAGAAACATAATAAGAAATTACGTTTGGGTAGTATTGCAAGAAACAATTTTGAAATCATTTTAAGAGATGTGACTCAACCATTTGACCAACAAGTGTATGAGAAAATCGGAAGTCAGGGATTTCCCAATTATTTCGCCTACCAACGTTTTGGTTTTGATGGGGAAAACCTGATTGCAGCAGAAAAAATGTTTAACAAAACATTAAAGGTTAAAAACAGAAACCTTAAAGGGATATATTATTCTGCAGCCAGAAGCTATTTGTTTAATTTACAACTGGCAGAAAGAGTTAGAAGGCAGGATTGGGATCAGGCGATAGCAGGTGATTGTTTGATGTTTGACAACAGTCATGCTTATTTCGCGGCTGGTGAAATTGATTCGGATGTAATAAAAAGAATAGAACAGGGCGCAATACATCCATCGGGTTGGTTGGCGGGAGGACAAAATTCCGAAAGTCGTGATTTGGCACTTAAAATTGAACAAACTCAATTAATTGATTATTCAAACTGGATTGATGCGCTGACTGTGGTTAAAATGGATTCGGCTCGACGAGCCTATCGAGTGATCCCGAAACAATTGTCAGTCAGTCAGCAATCTGATTCGATAATCAAGATTAGCTTCAGTTTACCCTCTGGTGCTTATGCAACGGCATTACTCAGAGAGTTGTTTGAAATTAATGATGTGGCACGTCAACCAGATGAAAGATAACGTCAAAGAGCTAAGAGCTAAAGACAAAAGTTAAGTTATAGAGGCGGCAATAGATTAGTATGCAGCAAAAAAACAATGCTCAGCAGAAAATAAACATTTTGATCAGTAACGATGATGGTGCCGATGCACCAGGTATTAATACATTGGCTGATTTTGTTTCAAATGAACACAATGTCACAGTTGTCGCGCCTGATAAAAACAGAAGTGGCAGTAGTAGTGCTTTAACTCTGGATAGACCGCTTAGATGTCGTCAACTGGATAATGGTTATTATGCTCTCAGTGGTACGCCCTGTGATTGTGTTCATATTGGTTCTTACCGATTTATGGATACACCACCTGATATGGTGTTATCAGGTATTAATCGTGGCGCCAATATGGGCGATGATGTTTTGTATTCAGGTACAGTGGCTGCAGCAATGGAAGGTAGACACCTGGGCATTCCAGCTGTAGCGGTTTCACTAGCCAGTTATGAGTGTAACCATTATGAAACTGCCGCTCAGGTCATCCTGAAAATTCTATTTCATTTACGCGATTTAAGTTCAGCATCCAACATTATTTTAAATGTTAATGTACCGGATTTACCTCTGGATGAAATAAAAGGCTATCGTTTAACCCGTTTGGGAAGCAGGCACAGAGCAGACAATATTTTGCCAGACACAGATCCCAGAGGAAATGACATATTCTGGATTGGGCCACCCAGTGCCCCGCAAGATGTTGGTGAAGGCACAGACTTTGATGCGGTTAAGCAGGGCTTTGTTTCTATCACGCCTTTGGTTGTTGATTTTACCGCCTATGAAAGTTTTCAGAATATGGGTGATTGGGTAAACAAACTCGGATTATAAGAAAAACGGTATTAAGATTTTGTATTGGATTAAAGTTTTGGATATTAAGTATTAAGAGAGTGTATTGTGAATTTATCGGGAATTGGAATGACTTCACAACGAACAAGAAGTCGCCTGATCAAACGTTTGAGAGAAAAAGGGATCATTGAAGAAAATGTCTTGTCAGCTATGGAACAGTTACCCAGACATATTTTTATTGATGAAGCTTTGGCACACCGGGCATACGAAGACAGCGCACTGCCTATTGGTATGGGACAAACAATCTCACAGCCATATATTGTAGCCCGTATGACCGAGCTTTTGGTGATGAGTGGGCCGATGAATCGGGTACTGGAAATTGGCACCGGTTGTGGTTATCAAACCAGTGTATTATCAAAACTTGCCAGTCATGTATTTTCTATTGAAAGAATATTGCCTTTACAAAAACAGGCGATTGAGCGGTTTAAAGTTTTAAATTTGTCTAATATTACCTGTCGTCATGGTGATGGGCATCAAGGCTGGAAAGAGTATGCACCTTTTGATGCCATTATTGTGACTGCAGCACCAGATAATGTGCCACAACCACTTGTTGAACAGCTTGCTGAAGGTGGAAGAATGGTTATTCCAGTGACTAAAGCCGGCGGCGATCAGGAACTGTTTTTACTGGAAAAAACAGATGGACAGGTTTCTACAATGAAAATTGAAGATGTTAAATTCGTACCCCTACTGGGTGGAACCGTTGAATAATCAAGAAAAATGAAAACAATCGGAGTAATGAATGAAAATTTTTAGCCCAATGTACGATGCCTGTTTACGCTGGGCAAAACATCAGTACGCCGTTTATTATCTCGGGGTAATGAGTTTTCTTGAATCGGTAATTTTTCCTATTCCGGTTGATGTTATGCTGGCGCCAATGTGTTTATCCCGTCTGGAAAAAGCATGGTATTTTGCTCTGGTAGCCACAATTACCAGTGTGCTTGGCGGTATAGCTGGTTTCTGGTTAGGCGCATATCTGGGACAAGAGGTTATTGAGCCGCTATTTGTAGAATATGGTATGGGTGATTCCTATAACAAAGCGAGTGAATTATTCATTGATTATGGTGTCTGGATTGTATTTATTGCCGGTTTCGCACCGATCCCCTACAAGGTCTTTACCATCAGCGCAGGTATGATGAACATGGCTTTGATTCCCTTCGCTATAGCTTCTCTTGTTGGCAGGGCTGGACGTTTTTATCTGGTTGCAGGGCTAATCAAGTTGGGTGGTGAGAATATGGAGAAAAAACTCAGGGATATTGTTGATACACTCGGCTGGGCTGTGGTGGCGGTTGCCATTTTGGCCTATTTACTGTACAAATACCTATAATTTCCAAAGGCAGGCTGAACTATAAATAGATGAAAGGAAAACACAAAAACAAACTCGCTATATTTGTCTTTGCCATACTGACTTGTGGACTGATGTCGTGTTCACATATAACGCCAGCGCCTGTCGAAAACCTTACTCTTGGTTCTGGTGCACAATCTGAAAGTTCACCAACCAGCTACACGGTAAAATCCGGTGATACTTTATTTTCAATTGCCTGGCAGCATTCTCTGGATTATGAGGAATTGGCTCGAATAAACCAGATTAAAGATAATATCATTTATCCTGGGCAGGTTTTGCAGTTGCGTACAGCCGATGATGGTGGATATTTTGATGTAGATAATCTGATTGCAGCACTTAATCGTGATGTATTAAGAAACCCGATTAGTGCGCCCGCATCAGAAAATGTTCAATCGTCTGGTACTGGCAAATCAGGCTCAAAAGCATCAGGTAAAAAAGGGCGTGAGAAATCTTCAAAAAATAGCAAATCAGGAAAATCTGAAAAAACAGCCAGTACTAAAGATGGTAAGAAAACCACAAACAAAGGTTCTTCAGAAAGAAAGTCTTCAACTTCAGCACAGATATATGTCAGTGATAAATCGCTAAATTGGATATGGCCGACAGATGGAAAAATTTTGGCGACTTTTTCGGATAAAAGCAATGCCAATCGTGGGCTTGATATTGCCGGAAGTAAAGGTCAGGCTGTCAGGGCTGCAGCTCAGGGCCAGGTTGTTTACAAAGGTGATGGTCTGAGAGGATATGGAAACCTTGTGATCATCAAACACAATGCAAACTATCTGAGTGCTTATGCGCATAATTCAAAAATTCATGTTTCAGAAAATGAAATTGTTAAAGCTGGACAAAGAATTGCCGAAATAGGGAGTACCGGAGCCTTAAGAAATAAACTTCATTTCGAAATTCGATACAAGGGAAAACCTGTCGATCCCTTGAATTACTTGCCTCAAAAGTAGCTTTTAAAAAAAGTTTTCAAAAAACCTAAAGTTATATTAGAAACTGCCGATAAACAATACTAAAGCTGTCAATAAATTTATAAAAACATATTTTATAAGGAATGATAGCTTTATAAAAAAAGATGGTTTGACCGTAAAAATGGACATCGGCATCTTTCCTGACAATTTTAGGGACACTTGTCCCCATGGTGGAGAACGAACTATGGCAAAGCAAAAAGTGCTTGGAGACAAAATTTCTTACACAGAATCAAATTATGATGAACTGGAAGTTGAAATCGAAGACGAAATGGAAGACGTTGAGGAAGATGACAGTTTTGATCTCACCTCAGCTGGTAGAGATGGTAATTTTGATGCGACACAAATGTATCTGGGAGAAATTGGTGCATCTCCTTTGTTGTCCGCTGAAGAAGAAGTGTATTTCGCTCGTAAGGCTTTGAAAGGGTGCGAAGCCTCTCGTAAGAGAATGATTGAGAGTAATCTCAGACTGGTCGTAAAAATTGCCAGAAGATACAATAATCGTGGGTTAGCTTTGCTGGACTTGGTTGAAGAAGGCAATTTGGGATTGATTAGAGCCGTGGAGAAGTTTGACCCGGAAAGAGGTTTCAGATTTTCAACCTATGCTACATGGTGGATCCGTCAAACTATCGAACGCGCCATCATGAATCAGACACGTACAATACGTTTACCGATTCATGTTGTTAAAGAATTAAATGTGTACCTGAGAGCTTCCAGAGAGCTTGCACAAAAACTGGATCACGAACCAACAGCTGAGGAAATAGCGGAAAAAGTTGGTAAGCCTGTAGAAACAGTCGCCCGTATGCTGGGTTTGAATGAAAGAATTTCATCAGTTGACAGTCCTATCGGCAATGAAAATGACAAACCTTTACTTGATACCATTGCTGATGAGCGTGAATGCGGTCCTTCAAATCGGTTGCAAGCAGAAGATCTACGTCAAAGTATTGAATATTGGCTGGATCAACTGGGTGACAAGCAAAAGGAAGTTCTAGCCAGAAGATTTGGATTACTTAATTATGAACCAGCTACACTTGAAGATGTTGGGATGGAAATTGGTTTGACTCGTGAAAGAGTTAGACAAATTCAAGTTGAAGCATTAAGACGATTAAGATTTATGTTGGAAAGACAAGGCCTTTCACTGGCAAGCATTTTCAACGCTTAAAGACAGATTATAGTTTATCTTTTTACTCAATAAACTGCATTATGGCGCACACCCCTGCGCCTTTTTTTTGTCCGTAATTCGCGGGAAATTCAATCGACAATTTTTATTGAAAGAGCATGAATATCAGTCTGCATCATGCTGCCGAGTGATTGATATATGGTTTGTTGTTGTCTTACCCTTGTCAACCCATCCAGTTTTGCGCTTTTTATTGTCAGGGTAAAATGACCTTTACCACTTTTGGCACCAGCATGTCCTGCGTGAAGATGGCTATCATCATCAATTTGTAAATGAGAAGGTGTAAGTGCGTCTGTCAGACGCAAAGTCATTTGATCTATACGTTGTTTATTATCCACTGGATTTCCTTGTAAGTTTTTTATCAGGGAAGTGCTTTATTAAAGGGTTTAACAGTAACTTTCTGATAAACATCAGCCTTTATGTAGGGATCCTGATCGGCCCACTGTTGAGCTGCTGCAAGACTGTCAAACTCTGCTACTATCAAACTACCAGTAAAACCTGAATCGCCGGGATCAGAATTATCAATAGCTGGATGAGGGCCAGCCAGTATCAAACGACCCTGGTCTTTTAACTGATTTAACCGAGCAATATGATCCGGTCTGGTTTGTTTTCTTGCTGCCAGAGTATCTGGTTTATCTTCCGCAATAATGGCATATAACATAATTGTTCCTGATATTTTGTGGTTCCAAGTGCTAAGTTTCAAGTGCTAAGTGTATAATTTTTCTCTAACTCTCTAACTCTCTAACTCTCTAACTCTCTAACTCTCTAACTCTCTAACTCTCTAACTCTCTAACTCTCTAACTCTCTAACTCTCTAACTCTCTAACTCTCTAACTCTCTAACTCTCTA
>Ga0224501_10005155_pt1 | contig 10308 bp, 8 predicted proteins | sample SF_Oct11_sed_USG_4_FD_169105 | JGI IMG/M metagenome (GOLD analysis project Ga0224501, IMG submission 169105) | Sediment microbial communities from San Francisco Bay, California, United States - SF_Oct11_sed_USGS_8_1 | ecosystem: Environmental > Aquatic > Marine > Sediment | place: USA...
ATCCGCTGCCTGCGGAATCCGCTGCCTGCGGAATCCGCTGCCTGCGGAATCCGCTGCCTGCGGAATCCGCTGCCTGCGGAATCCGCTGCCTGCGGAATCCGCTGCCTGCGGAATCCGCTGCCTGCGGAATCCGCTGCCTGCGGCATCCGCTGCCTGCGGAATCCGCTGCCTGCGGAATCCGCTGCCTGCGGAATCCGCTGCCTGCGGAATCCGCTGCCTGCGGAATCCGCTGCCTGCGGAATCCACTGCCTGCGGAATCCGCTGCCTGCGGAATCCACTGCCTGCAGAAAACCCTGCAAGAGACACAAACATTGCCAGTCAGTAAGCCCGCATGGGCTAGCAGTGCGTAGTTACTCAGATTATATTGAATTATACGATACTAGTTCATACTTGCAGCAAAAGCATTCTATTTATGCAGAAAACATTAATATGAGGAACAAAAGTTGTGTTTTGCGTTAGTACAGAGAACTACATCAAATCATTTATAAAATCAATGGGAGTTTCAAAAAAGAAGTGAATCTTTTCGACTCCAAGTGCCTTTAGTTGTAAAGTTATTATAATTGTTTTTGTCTCTACTGAATATTAAATTTCCCTGCTCGGGTTCGTAGTATTTAATTGCTCCCTGGTTAGCACGCAGGAAGATTTTAGCAGCATTTGGGACCAAATGAATGTTGGAAGTCCTTCCAGATAACATCAACAACTTGTCCATGATTTAAAATTGAAACTGTCAGTAAGCACGCATACATTTTAGTCAGCGAGATGAGACTACTTCCTGTCGCTTCTACAGAAACTATACTGCAGGAAGTGCACCATTCACAGAGTTCGCACGGAGGCACTTCTGACGGATGGATAACCGCATCATTGCATAACTTATAGCCCACGCTTCACTTCGATGTCAGCTTAAAGCTGCTCATTAACATTTAAATGTTTGCCATTCCATGATCCAATGATGATATTCGCTGAGCTAAGATGGAGATTTTGACTTTGCACTTCCCATAATACTTAACTCACATAATCTATCTGATGCTTCGCATAATCACATAAAAGGTCCTTACATAACAGCTAGCTGCATATCCTGATCAGGTCAATTTAAAGAAAATGGCATGAACTCGAGGGACTTTTGACGTAAATACACATGTTCCTTCGAAATTTCAACAACATCCATGTTTCCAGCTATGCCGAGAGGAACATGTGCTTCATTCATCATTTGTCTTTGATCATATGTACGGCTATATGGATGTGGGGGAATATGTTTTTTTTTTAGTATGGCGTCCATCTCATGGGTAGCTGATTCTCCTTTGTGGAGAATGTTCTCAAGATTTGATTTTGCACTGGTGGGTCCTGATTCCTCTTCCAGCAACACAGTGGCTAGTACTGCGGACCATAGCCCATGATTCGAGAGTCGCACCACCGGGCAGTGGTAGCAGAGCTTATTTGATGGCAGCCTTTACACGCCATGTCACCACAAGGAGTTTGCTATGGGATTGTGGATTTTTGAGATGGCCTTGGGGCGCTACCCCCAAGTCCTCCATCCCCTCCCTATAGCCGCGATCAGTCAGGGAAAAATCCCTTGAAATACTCCGCCGTGGCTTGGAATTGAACCCGGGCCACGGGGAGGACAGACAGTGCAGTGAGCTATCCCACTGAGCTATCATGACCATGGGGAATATGTGAAGCTATAAATTTCGGCACTTTGACTGATTATAGCCATAGATAATTCAAATACCTTGCAACTTGCTCCAGGGTCGAATGGAATGGCAGATTCTGAGCTTTCATACCGGATCTAATGTAGAGAGTTGCTTGCAGACATTGATGTGATCTGCCAAAAACTACACCCTGATATCGCTATGACAATGCCAGAATAACATCCCTTGTGTTGGGTTACGTGGTTAAGATTTGCAGTAAATGTTCACATTCCGAGATATCCAGAGGTCTCCAGTATCCATGCAGTAATCATTAGAGAAATGGAATGCAAGTTAAATACAGTGCTTAGTGGTATAGATGGTTGCTTATTATATGTTTTATAGTAATCCTATAGTGCAAAAGAACGGTTTTTCTGAAAGATTCTGCTTCAGTCTATTAACAATGATAAAATGAGTTCATATACAAGGAGCAGAAGGTTTCAACTTATATAAACTACATGAAATGAAGTTTCTTAGAAAATAGTGAAGGGAGTCATACTACAAAAAAGAGATGCAAATTGTATAAAATGCCTTGGATTTAGGGCTGGCACTATACGCCCTATTATTTACAAGTTACACATATGTGAGGCTTGTTTGACAAGGGCATAGTGGTTTTGTGACTCGCACACCAAGTCAGAGTATGGAGATCAGATGGGGAGGGGACTCTGCACAAGCTCACGATGTTGGGCCAAACCAGCTAGAAAGCTTCTACGCTATTTTAGGATCTTACACAATATTCATGAGAACTACAATCTTTGGGCTTTCTCGTTCTTGACCCTGGCAAATCACCAGCCCATCATGTACACAAAAGATTCTGCCAACTCAAGTAATTCTTTATGCCACATGTGACATTCATGGATTACTTATAGAGAATGTATTTGCTATATTCTTTGTCACTCCATGCAGGTGAAAAGGGGTATTTGACAATTGTATTTTAGTTTAGTACATGGATAACTTAGCTAACACCGTAAGTATTTTCTTACGATCAGGTCCATAAATATAGCATGCAGAAATACTTTAGTCACGGGCAGAAACAGCATCCAGTAGCTGGTCTTATTAATGGTGCTTTTTATTTTGCGCAGAGTATTTGCGCATTTTCTTTTAAGTTTATAGTACGTGGATGATCAGAAGAATTCACACAGAATAGAGATCAAACTGAAACAGCTTATCTCCTTGATACGCTTTGCTATAACATTCTCTTCCAATTCTAACAAGAGATTCAAATGAGTAAAGCAATACTGACGACAAAAATAAATCATGGATTGAGTGTCAGGAAATATTTCGGTACTAGAGAGGTTAAGATGCAAATGGTACGCCGAAGCGGTTTGCTTTACCGGTTTGCCCAACGCTATTGTAAATTCATAGGGAGGTTAAGACAGCAAGTTCCAGTGTAACGATTAACAAGCCCTTTCGAGAAATGATGATTATCCAGCAGCTACAAAGATGAAAATGAGGTCGACGCCTTGGGTTTTCATACAGTTACTATAGTTACTACAGCGTAGAGCCCAGGGAATTCCATGGTAGAGCCTTTTGGAGAAGACTTACCCCAGTGCTAGTACTCGAAGCATCATTAGAAAACTCTATTTACAGACTTATTTTTTATGATGGGTTTTGGGCCACACCGGACCCCGCTATCGAAATAACTAAAACCGGAGATGTTGCTTGAGGCTTCGAACAAGATGTCCGGGTGGGTTTCACCAAGATCCACGATGAGTAAAACAAGATGATAGTATTGAGAGCTGTAACCGTTTTGAGAATCTTACCAGTTTCACTAACAATTAGGAGTCGTCTGGGGAATCCTTTTGGCCACGTGAAACGCATATTTCCATTACGTATACGGCGCGGAAAAGTAACTCTTACCATTTACATCTCAACCACTCTACTTTACATTGAACACCCTTGACTTCAAAACTACACAAAGCATACCAAGAACTTGGTGTTAGTAGCAGAAGGGTGTAATACAACGACATTTCAGGGGGCATTGAATCACAGTTTTCTTCTGGTTTAGGGATGAGCAAGCTTGCCAACTCTGGAATGCTGCAGTCACTAACAAAAATAAGAATGCAGTGGTAGGTGGTCTTTTGCTTACACACCTGAATGTCCATGTCCCTTGAACATGTCGGAGGTGTCAAATCTCTTATGCATACTCGCTGTTGGTGTACGAAGCTGGATGTGCAGATTTTATTTGTTCAGTGAAATGAAGGTCACGGCCTATCGTAATTGTTATGCAGAAATAGAACCCCTCTGTGGCGCCAAGGCTCAATCTCGGAATTACTGAGTTCTCTTTCATCCATAACGCCTATCCAATAAATGGTCTATGTGACCGAGTTCAACACTGAAGATGATTGACAGAATCATGTAGGTGGAAAAGTAATACATTCGATTCATGACAAGAAGCCTTTGTTTCATCATTGTGTCTGATGGCAGATGTAAATATGTATGGTTCAGTACATTGGAAACAAATGTAAGGTCGAGAAAATAAGTAGCATTCGCTCTCCACAGGAAGATTACACCCATTTTCAGAGGCTCTGAAGTGGTGGCGCAACCTGCCTATGTAAACTCTACTTTTGCTAGTGTAAGCTGGTCGTGTAGATGGCCCAATGACTGTTGCCTACAAAATATGTTTTATACACCTTCATGCAGGTGTTTGTTTCGATCAAACAGGATGTTAATGATTCACATAGGGATATAGTTTAGTATAAGTGCAGCTAAATGTGAGTATTAATAAAGATTGCTCTAAATCTTGACGTATTTATAACTCCCCGATTACAGTGTACCTGTCAGTTCCTATATTTTATATCTGGGTTTTATGCCCGGAACTTTGGCACTGATTAGACTTACTACCGGCATATTTTCATTGGCACACATACCTAACGCCTTTCATGTGCAAGGACCTTACACTTTTTGTAAGTGTAAAGTAACACCTTGCCATACTGCAGTCCTCTTCAAACTTAAGTCTGCAAGCTCATCCAGCCTCATTGCTATGCCCGATTTCATTAGGAGTTCATTAAGGAAGCCCCACCGAAATGATCATATCTTTCTATTTATGGAGTTTGGTCTGAGAGTTCTCATAAAACCAGCAATAAAACAGGTCTCTTATGTAGTCCTTATTTGGTTTTGGGGTCCAGTTTGTGACCAGCTTGCAGGTATATTGACTGTATGTTGTCGGTATTATTGTGCTATGTCCATGTCATATTTATCTCAATCTATCATGCGCCGAAAAGTGTGTGGTAGGTGGTCAAAAACTCGGACTGACACCAAAAAGATCTATGATGCTTGCCAAGTTTATCTTTAACCAGTCGATGTCACAAAGGGCAATATGTCGTATTAAGGTGCTAGACAATTGCATTCATTTTCATGTCTCTGTTTATTGCACAATTTCCTTTGTTTGTAGACTGAACTATCATGAGCTGAATGGAAAAGGGGTGAGGATAATGATTGATAAAACCCTTTGGCGCATGCCATTGGACCTGTCAGCTATCTATTACGCTCATGCAGTGGGTAATATACTTAGCATAAAAATTAAAAAGTGGAAATATATAGAAATATAAAAGAAAGGAACGCGAACCTGCAACCCAGATAATAGATTATAATTATTAGGTGTATTCGCGTGATTTCGGTAAACAATGTGAGAAGTTTCGGGCGCAGTTCTGCGCTGATCAGAGTTATCCTCTCTCTATGTCTTGTGTACCACGGGACAGAAAATTGTGCAGTCTGTTTTGCAACAATGAAACGACCCTTGAGCCGACCCTAGAATAAGTGAGTGATCGATATAGATAGCCTTGACATTTTTATGACTTGAAACTGCGCCCGAAACTACTGTGTTTTTAACTGTGCCTATCTGTTCATATGATCTGGTCTGAATTTTTTATCTGTGTCTGACCGGAATCACGCAAATACATCTAATGTCACCTCTTCGCCGTACAACATGCTCTGTTGCTGAAATAGTGGTGAGAGAAGAGGTTGTCGTTGTTGGGAGATTATACAAATACTTCTATCCAAGCAAGCCCCAGCTCGCCATGAACCCAAATCAGAACCCTTGCCAGCCTTATCAACCCTCTCTTCCCACCAGGGATAAACTAAGTAGCTACATGCATTGCCTCTGTCGTGTGTGGTATTTTCGGGGTCGGCGTATTAAGCCTAGTTCAGCTCATGGCTCGAACCAGCTTCCATTATCTTTTAGACTTGGGGTTGACCATAAGACACTATAGTAAGTTCCCAGGTTTAAAACTGAAGCTGCATATTTGGTGCAGTATATCCAGCATAATGAGGCATGGTTGCTTAGCAATATGAGAAACGTCTAATGTCTGCATTATATATGTGAGTATTTAATATTTCTCAGAAAAACCTTATCAGGTATTGTAGTTTGCATCCTGAATGTGAGCTGAGTGAGATCCGGTTTTCAGCAGTTTCAGTAATCCTGCTGTTGTAGGCAGGGCATTTCTGTATAAAAATACTTTATTAAAAATACACAACACAGTAGGCATTTTCGCACAAGCTCATTGCCCGTTGCCCTGCCGCTAATCCAATGCACTGGCAACGTGTCGCACTGCCTGAACATATTCATTGGATTTTTCTGCTCGATTATTTAGTTGCCAACATTCGCACTTGCATGATTGCAGTCTATTTGGCTAACGCGTGGGCCATCCGAATTAAAAGAGAGATAGAGCCCTCTTTGGACACATTAGGGCTATGTCAGCTTGTCCAAAAGTGCCTATATCGTTATAATAGTTTTATCATCACCTTTCTGAAATTGTGAATTCACATTTTTCTCCAGGTGTACCCAGTATTATATATAGAGTAACTTCTACCTCACAACTGAACGGATAGCCATTTTATTTAAGGTAGCTTACAATCCAGTCACTACCGAATCAAAACTGACCACATTATTTTATTTAAATCATCATTTAAATTTATAAGGAAATTGGTATTTGGTCAATTTCGACCTTCACATATCTATTTAAATTGAAAGGTCATTCACTGTACTGTAGGTATGATACGCTTTGATAAATAGGTGTACACTGTAATTCAGATCTAGCATCTGGATAAAAATGAATTGTAGATCTCAGTCAGGCGCCATGATTGACGGATCCCCGTAGGCCGTAGGTTTTAGCATAAAATGTGTAGAATTGTGGAAAGCTGTTGGATTCCTGCGGCTGTTTAGCATACTACAGTGAGTCAAGGCTAACCACTAGATGACTAGATAAAGGCACTGTCTTATATCAGCCAATATATTTCAGTGAGATTGTAACTGCAGTCTAAAACTGCTTCCCTAGGAATATTCTTCTTCATTACCACGGATTAGTTTCCTTTGACAGGGCAGACTGTTTCAGGCCACATCATAAGAGTTTGCTGTAGATTTTACGGCCAGCTTCGATTCCTGCTCTCATCTAGGCCTTCTTTTTCAGCCGGGTTTGGGACAGGAACCAAGTTTGCTGCCTTAGACACCCAGAGTAATAAACCCACTGTCACACGATATCCAGGTGACTATCATAAATGTCTGTGAGGACTATTTTGGATAAATGAAGAAACATAAACCCGCTCACAGGAGTGTCACAATGTGACATACTGCACAAATGCAATATAACAATAACGCAATATGTTTTACATATTGGCCTATTCGCGTGATGTCGGTCAGACACAGACACAAAATCTCAGACGCGATCATGCGAACAGCAGATAAAAACACCAGGGTTTGGGTGCAGTTTCTGGCGTATCGGAGTTGTCCTCTCTCAATGCCTTGAGTGTCTAAGGACAAAGAAGTTGTGCAGTCTGTTTCACGGTCTGTTTTGCAACAACGAAGTGACCCATGAAGTGACCATAGAATAACTAAGCAATCAATAACTAGCCTTGACATCTTGATAACCTTGACACAGTATTAACTGGCATGCCTACTTTCAGGAGTAGAATTCTGTTAGCACGATCGAATTCACTTTCAGATGCAGTCGAGGTACATGCTTTGCAAAAACGAACTTTTTGGGTGCACTTTCGAGCATTGGAACAGAGAATGCGTCTGAAGCCCGGTTTCAGACGCCAAAACTCAAACGCGCGAATTTACCTATTATTCAGAATTGAGAAAAGTCAATTATTGTGTTGCTTGTTTATTTTACTGCAGTTTGCCTTGTGTAAAACTTTCCTTACCAAAATTTTCCCCGAATAAAAAACTTCAATCTTAGGTTTTAATATTTCAGCTATACACTAAATGCTGGGTGCTAGTGCTTTTGTTTACGAATTTCCATCTTGAGATGTATGTTACTAGACACATGTTGCTAGTGCAGGCTCCCCTTCAGTCTTGCCTGACTCTAAAACACGATTCCTAGTAGTGATTAGGAGTTGTGTGTACTTCACCTTCCGTTAGCGTTACCCTCGATGCGCCGTTCACAAAGTAAATCTCGATCTGGTAAAGCTCTAATACTAATGCTACCAGAGATGATGGGCAGTGGATAAGTTTACTGAAATGATTGACAAGCTGAAGTAAACTGTGCATGCATAATTATGGGTCAGACCCTAAAGATTTTTATGATCAGACAAGTTGAAATGACTAGACTAGCACTCCTGAACCCTAAACTAAGTTTGCATTGCAGCAGCATCTTACTCCTGCATATTGCTCAACTCCTCTTACTGTTGGGTTGTTCCAGGCATGCGCTGCAGGGCAGTTCATTCCATTGCCCCATGCAATGATCATCCACAAGCGTTCTCGGTCACGGATGGGCAGCTGGGCGGCTGGGCAGGTCTATCGGAGGGCGTCAGAGAATTCCACATGTGCCTGCATTTTTGTGTGAAGTTAAAATTACACCCTGATAGCAGCCAAACTAAGCTGGGTACTGATAGTGGAGATTCACACGGCAGGTCATACCGTAGTAGAAATGTTGAGGTTTTCTTTGAATAAAATTTCCACAATCTGGGTTTGTTATTGGGTGTGAAATAGAAAAAAATGTGGATGTGAGGTAATATTGTGGTAACGTCTATATCGGCCTGAAAGGAAACCAAAGCTAGGGCGTTCACCATCTAAAGAAAGAATATTTATACAAATAGCTGCCCATGCTGCCGCAGTAAACAACGGCACACCCATCAGTTAACTATAAGCATTCAAATTTTCAATACAAAGAAATAATGCATTAGCAAAGTGCTACAATAAAGGGCCTGCCTCACGATGACGAATTTACGATTTTACTCGAAGCTTATCCCAAATCGCGGAGAAATTGCAATTCGGGTTCCTAGCCACACAATTGTGATCACTAATCACGAACTACTAGGGTTTTCCACAGTCACATCACCGAAGCCATTGAGACTGCGTAGTTGGTGTCGTATCGGGGTCTTATTTCTGGTTGAACTGTCATTGTAAATCCTGCGTGAAGATTGTGCTCATAGTCGGACTCAACTAGCCGGCTAGCTGCAGGTGAATTCGGCCAGGTTTCATTTCATAATCGCCTCTGATGCTCTAGTTCTCATGGATTCGATTGTTTCTTGCTCTACGATGATGACTCCTCCCAAACTGCCTCAAATAAGGTTTCAGGTCAGACGTAGTGGTCATTCTGGCTTTCTACTTGATAGTCTTCGAATTCCCATGGGCTATGGAAGTGATTGAGCCAATCAGCTACCGCCTTGTAAGCGCGATTTACGATTTTATCCAACATGCTAGAACTGTCAATTTCGCGTGAATCACCTCTCGCAAATTCGCAATGGGATTTTTTATATAACATTATTTGTGATTTTAAGAATCTTGACATCATGGATAATGATATCACTGTGTGTTACTGAATATAGTAAGTTAGTAACCTATCAGGACATAGATCAATTTACATGGGTGTGGTTGTCTGCATTTTCATGTGTTCTATTATACACATAAGTGCATGCGCGAAGTTTAGGGTTTATTTATAATCATTCTCTATAGCCACGCCTTTCTCTATGACATGTTGCTATAGTGTGACACAAACTTTTTTTAGATCAGGACAACCAAGGAATGACTTCATTTCATCTCAAGAGATTATAAGAAGCCATAAGAAGCCTTAAAAAACTCATGCAATGATTTATTTTGGCTAGCTTTGAGACATGTGGTATGCGATGGCTATCATGGCACCAAAATATTTTTCGTAAACAAGTTCAGTCAAAACTATATAGTTTAATTCTACCGGCGAAAACTAAGTGACTAGACTGCAACATGTAGACTAGCTGGATATGATAAAAAAATTTCATATGCACACTTGTTCATTCATGACGTGTCTAAGATCACAGGCGGTTCAAATTAGACAGTCACAGTCCTACAATGAAAATCAAATAACACGCCCAAAACTAAATACATCATTAGGTGTTGGTAACAGCACACCAAAGGCCAAAACTATTGAACTATCGCTGATTAACTATCGCTGACTAACTATCGCTGACTAACTATCGCTGACTAACTATCGCTGACTAACTATCGCTGACTAACTATCGCTGACTAACTATCGCTGACTAACTATCACGCCATCCCCCATATAGGATGTGTTTGGATACCTACCGGCTAGGATGATAAAATATTCAAGCCTGTTTAATCTTTAAGCCGCTCACTTTTTGTTATCCAACGGCTTTCTCAAGGCTTAATAGGCTTGAATATTCTCTTATCCAAGCTGCTAGGTATCTAAAC
>Ga0224501_10005156_pt1 | contig 10308 bp, 10 predicted proteins | sample SF_Oct11_sed_USG_4_FD_169105 | JGI IMG/M metagenome (GOLD analysis project Ga0224501, IMG submission 169105) | Sediment microbial communities from San Francisco Bay, California, United States - SF_Oct11_sed_USGS_8_1 | ecosystem: Environmental > Aquatic > Marine > Sediment | place: USA...
GAGTTTTTCTACAACAAATTGAGGCTTAATGAGCGCACTATTACGATCATAACGTAAGCAATCCTTAGAAGCCCATTCTTTTATCTGCTTCCACCAGTTTGTCAGTGCTTTCGCATCCGGCTGGCGCTTGCTTGCTGTAATTGCATTAGTTAATTCAGTTAATACTTGTTTAACATCACCAAGAATAGGGATATCTACATGCACATTCTTTGAAACTGAAGATGGATCAATATCAACATGAATCACTTTTGCATTTGGACAAAATTTTTCCAGCTCACCCGTTACACGATCATCAAAACGTGCACCCACAGCAAACAATACATCACAATCATGCATAGCCATATTGGCTTCATAAGTACCGTGCATACCCAACATACCCACGTTTAATGGATCTGGCTCAGGATATGCACCCAAACCCATTAAAGTTTGTGTAATAGGATAGCCAAGTTGTCTTGTAAACGTGCGCAATTCATTCGATGCATTGCTCAATACTGAGCCACCACCTGAATAGATCATTGGGCGTTGTGCAGACAGTAATGCATCAGCTGCTTGTTCAATTTGAGAAGATTGAACTTTAACTACCGGGTTATAAGAACGCAATGCTATTGATGCCGGATATTCATACGGAATTTTAATATTCGGATCGGTAATATCTTTAGGGATATCCACCACAACAGGACCTGGGCGACCTGTTGTCGCAACATGAAACGCTTTCTTTAAAGTAAAAGCGAGATCTTTAACATCTTTTACTAAGAAATTATGTTTTACGCAGGGACGTGTGATTCCGACAGAATCAACTTCCTGAAAAGCATCACTACCAATAAATGCACTCGTCACCTGCCCTGTCAAAACAACAAGCGGAATAGAATCTAAATATGCTGTCGCAATACCCGTGACCGCATTGGTAGCACCTGGACCCGAGGTCACTAATACCACACCGGGTTTTCCGGTCGAACGTGCATAACCATCGGCTGCATGGGTTGCCCCTTGCTCATGCCGAACCAAAATATGTTTCACATCATCCTGTCTAAATAAAGCATCGTAAATATGTAAAACGGCACCACCGGGATAACCGAAAATATATTCTACGCCCTCATCTTTCAGAAATTGTGTAACTATGTCGTCACCGCTGAGTTCCACGATTAATTAACTCCAATTCTTAATATTGCAGACAAAAACGCCCGTAAGATGGGCTGTGTTTCTTTGGCAAATACCAGAAACACGAAACGCCGTATTATACGCAGCCTCGAAGCAGATTTGCACCATATGAGCCTTATTTTATGCAGCTTTTCCTTGGATTTCACAGGGTTATAACAATCTACAGTCTGAATAGAGATTCTTGTTAAAACAAAAACCTGTCACATACTCATAATTAAGGCTGAATTAAGATCTTTTTACTAATTTACAAGTCAGCAACTCCCTGCGATACTTGATATAACATATTGATAATAAACAACCTATGCGGGATACCGTTATGAGAATACTACTTTTAACGACAATGATGATTTTTGCCAGCTCTGCTTTTGCCGGACTTTATAAATGGGTCGATAATGAAGGAAATGTACATTACTCTCAGAAACGTCCAGCGGACAAGCAATTCAAGCAGCTAAAAGCGCCGCCACCAGCACCTGAAAATAGTAAATCTTTGTACCAATCGAGCCAACCAGACAAACCCGCGAGTAACACTGCTGAAGCTGAAACAGAAAAAAATCAAAAAATTCGTGCCGATAATTGTGCCAAAGCGAAAAAGAATCTGAACAACTTCCAAATTCATCGACGTATGCGTGACAAAAAAGGCAATGTGACGGTTATTGACGATAAAGTACGGGCCAGTCAAATTGAGAATGCTAAAAAAGCGATTAGCAACTATTGTGATTAATGTTAAAGAAATCAGGAAGTTTCGAAGACAAAGCAGATAAATATGAAATTCAAATATATTATTCTCCTTGGTGTGATTGGAGCAGCTTCTTTCTATTTCTATCAAGACAATACCTTACGCTTGAAATTCATGGGGAAAGTTCACCAGCTGGCACCTGAGCTAAATCAATCTACCCTCTATAAATGGCAAAATAACAAAGGTGAATGGCAAATTACGGACAAACCACCTGGCAAAGGTATCGCATTCACAACCGTAAATAGTCAAGACCAAATCAACGTAATGCCAGGCTCTTCAAGTCAGCAGAAAAAATAAACATCAAACCTAAACCATATAATTGCTGTACCCACACACGGCATCCAGATAAAATCTATCTTATTTTCCAGTTAACGAGATCTATTCAATCATGCGTGTTTCAAAACTATTACTTGCAACATTAAAAGAATCCCCTTCTGACGCTGAAGTCATCAGTCACAAACTTATGTTACGCGCAGGTATGATCCGCAAACTTGCTTCCGGCCTTTACACCTGGTTACCGTTAGGCTTGCGTGTATTACGCAAAGTAGAAAACATTGTCCGTGATGAACTAAATCGAGTTGGCGCACAGGAAATACTTATGCCTGCAACACAGCCTTCTGAATTATGGAAAGAATCAGGACGTTGGGAGCAGTATGGCCCTGAATTATTACGTATGAATGATCGACATGGCCGTGAATTTTGCTTTGGCCCAACGCATGAAGAAGTGATTACCGATATGGTGCGTAATGAATTACGCAGCTATAAACAATTACCCGCTAACTTTTATCAAATCCAGACAAAATTCCGTGATGAGATTCGTCCACGTTTTGGTGTAATGCGTTCGCGTGAATTTTTAATGAAAGATGCCTATTCTTTTCATATTGATGAAGCTTCACTCAGTGAAACGTATCAGGAAATGCATTCAACTTATTGTAAGATTTTTGATCGTATTGGTCTGGATTACCGCCCAGTACATGCTGATACAGGTTCTATTGGGGGTAATGCTTCACATGAATTTCATGTTTTAGCCGACTCTGGCGAAGATGATATTGCCTTTAGTAGTGACAGCGATTACGCCGCAAACATTGAATTTGCTGAAGCGTTAGCAACCACAAATGAATGCCCTGCAGCACAACAAGATATGGAACTGGTTGATACACCTAATGTCAAAACAATTGAACAACTTGTTTCAGAATTTAAGTTACCCATCGAAAAAACAGTTAAGACACTTATTGTTCATGCCGATGAAGAAAGTGAACAGCCACTCATCGCATTAATTGTTCGTGGTGATCATGAGCTAAATGAAATAAAAGCAGAAAAACTACCACAAGTCGCTGCCCCGCTTAGCTTTGCTACAGAAGATGAAATTCAAAAAGAGATAGGCGCAGGTCCTGGTTCGCTTGGCCCGGTTAACTTGCCTATTCCATTCATTGTTGATCGCAGTGTTGCTGTTTTAAGTGACTTTGGAGCAGGAGCAAATATTGATGGCAAACACTACTTTGGTATTAACTGGGAACGCGACGTCACTATAAGTCAGGTAGCTGATTTAAGAAATGTCATTGAAGGTGATCCCAGTCCGGATGGAAATGGCACCCTGTCTATTAAACGCGGGATCGAAGTCGGACATATATTCCAGCTTGGGGATAAATACAGTCAGGCATTAAAAGCCTCTGTTTTAGACGACCAGGGTAAAGCCACAGTAATGATGATGGGTTGCTACGGCATTGGTATTTCACGTGTTGTCGCAGCTGCTATTGAGCAAAACAATGATGACAAAGGCATAATCTGGCCTCAGTCAATAGCACCGTTTCAGGTAGTTATTATCCCTATAAACATGCATAAATCAGACACTTTAAAACCTATTGCAGAAAAACTGTATAACGATTTACAGGCATTAGGAATAGATGTCTTATTGGATGACAGGAAAGAACGCCCTGGAATTATGTTTGCTGATATGGAACTCATAGGAATTCCACATCGAATCGTATTAGGTGATCGAAGTCTTGAAAAAGGATTGGTTGAATATAAAGCCCGTACTGATCAAGATAATACTGACATTGCACTTGACGATATCGTTACGCATATTAAAGACAAACTTATGTAAAATGCACATTCATTTAATATACAAAACAAGTTTTACATTATTAATAACTTTAAATCTGGTTATTAGTAATGCTTCTTTTGCCAGCGAGAATAAATCATCGGCTATAAATTCAGATAAAACTGAGTTACGTCTTTTATTACAAAAAGCGATAAAAGAAAGTAATAGTTTTGAAGATCGGTTTGATGCAGAAGTATGGTTAGTCGACATGTCAAACCGACTCAAGAAAAAAATGCCAAACCCTGAAAAACGCTTAAATCTATTACGACAGATTCACCGTGAAGCAAGCCGGGTAAAGTTACACCCCGAGCTCGTTCTCGCCGTAATAGATGTAGAAAGTAATTTTGATCGATTTGCTATTTCTAAAGCTGGAGCACAAGGCTTAATGCAAGTTATGCCATTCTGGCTAAAAGAAATTGGTCAACCACGTGATAGTTTATTTAATGTTCAAACAAACTTACGCATGGGCTGTACCATACTCAAATATTATTTGAATAAAGAAAAAGGGGATCTTACCCGTGCACTTGCCCGATATAACGGGAGTCTCGGAAGGCACAAGTATCCCAATAAAGTTTATAAGTTTTTAAATACGCGTTGGTATAAACATTAAAATTTTATAAATCTAACGTAACTTTTTGACCTGCCCGCAATACACTATCTTTCGGATCAAAAATAACATCAACAACATAATTACCTGGCTTTTGCTCACTGGGCTCTAAAGCAATTTTAAAAATCTTTCCCTGATATCCTTGATCTGCAACATTAACTGTCACACTTTTATTTATAATAAAACGATTTACTTTTTCTGCTGTTGTATAAAATCGAGCCAACATTCTTTGTGATTCAGCAACAACAACTAAAACAGGTGGAGTCACTTGAGATGCAACGACTTGTCCTTGCACAGCTTTAGTGCTGATGATAACTGCATTAAAGGGAGATCTGACTGCACTGTATTCAAGATTCAGTTTTGCTTTTTCTAAAGAAGATTGGGCCTGAAGAAATTTCGCATGTGCTGAAGTAAAATTATTTTTAGCGACCTGTAATTCATGTTCGGACAACATTGTTCGATCATACATATCAGTTTGACGATCAAGTTCGCGTTTAGCTTCCTGATATTGTCCACTTGCATCCTTAACATTTGCTTGTGCATATTTTAAATCTGCTTTAAAACTACGAGGATCAAGTTGTACAAGCACTTCTCCTTTTGCAATAATTTTTCCTGGTTGAGCAAATACCGTCTGCACAACTCCATTAACCGGAGTAGATAATTCGACTCGTTTAGACCACTCCAATGTTGCCTCAACATTTTCTGCCATAACAGTCGTATTTAAAAATAACATTAATACTGCTACAGATATAAAAAATTGTTTAATCGTAAGTTTTAAAGTCATAGCAATACACTCATTATTAATTTATCAACGTTTCATTAGTGGTAGTCTTGCTTAATAAATTCCCGCTCAAGGCATCAAGTTGAGCCCAGGCCAGTGCAATATCAAAATTAGTTTGAACGACTTTTCGTTCTGCTTCAGAAAATTTCACCATGGAGTAACCTAAATCTGAAGTAACTTCCAATTCATAAAGTGCACGACTTTTATCCAATGATAATTCTGTAAAATTCATTCCTGCGAGGACTTCAGCATGTTTTATTTTTAAAGTTTCTAATCCTAACCACAACTCAAGGACTTGTTGTTGAGTTGCAAGTTCCTGTTGTTCTAACTGCGCTTCAATTTTATATACTTTTGCCTTCGCTTTTGCCACTGCAGCATCTGTTCTCCCACCACTCCATAAAGGAATATCCAACGTTACATTTGCCCGCCATTGATCAGAGGAAGCTATTTCTCTTGCGTAATCATAAGCTTCAATACCACCCGTTAACATTGGATTATTAGTTGAACGCGCATAATCAATATTCTTTTTCGAAGCAACAAGTTTTGCACGAAGCGCGCGTAATATCGGATTATTATCGTTAACTGCTTTTTGTAATGTTTCAATATCAGGGAGTTTCCGGGAAACAACATCAATCTCGGGTTTTGCCACTGTAGCAGGTAAATTATTTGGTTTATTTAAGGCCTGCGCTAATAGTGACCTCGTCACTCTTTGTTGATTTTGACTATAAGTACGTAAACGACGAACACGTTGATATTCGACTTCTTTTTCTGCAACGTCGACTTCAGTATACTGACCTAATTTTTGCCGAACTTGAATTCGATCATACTGGATGTAAGCGACTGCCATTTCTTCATTGTAACGATAATATTGCAAATCAGCTAAAACAACATCAAAGTAACGTTTCATAACCATAAGATACTGACGTTGCTTTGCATTAAGATACTGCATACTTTGACTTAATACTTGTTGAGAAGCGGCATCAACCTTTGCTGAACTACGACCAAAATCATATAACGTTTTATTCACAAAAAGACCAATGCGATGATCTTCATTTGACTGGTTAGGTGCTAATATAGAAGGTTCAACCCAGCGTGCATCTGCTTTTAAACTGATACTTAAATCATTATTCGAGATTGCTTGCTGTAAAGACGAATCAGCGTTTTTTAGTTCAGCTTCAATATAACGTAAATCAGGATGCTGTTGATCAATTAAACTTAAAGCCAAATCCAGAGTTAATGGTTCAGGCAATGCTTCAGATTTTATTACGGTTTCAGCCGCAAATACCGACGTTAAAGAAAACATCAGCAAAGTCAAAAATGTAGATATCCCGTGAAAGTTCAACAACATTATTTATTTTTCTTTTCCGCACGTTTTTGTTTTTTATAATGACTAAAACGAATTTTTTTCTTATAAACCTCATTTGCAATGAATTCGCCTAACCACATAAATTCATCAATGCCAGAGGTTTTTCCCGTATGTCGATATATAAGTTTTCCATCTAAATTAAAATAAGCTATTACCGGCGTTGCTCTTACACGATATTTTTTTGCCAGGTCCTTTTGTTTTACCGTTTTCCCTTTTAGATTAACTATTTCAACATCACCTTCAATATCAATGACAAAATTTAAAAAGTGTTTGCGATAAAAATCCTGAACTTTTGGCTGATTTAAAACATTTTTTTTCATATAGTGACAAAAAGGACATTCATCCATTTCAAAAAATATTAAAATACCTTTTTTACCCGCTTCTTTTGCATTCTGTAATTCTTCAGGAAAATCTCCCCATGTTTCATTGAAAAAATGTTTGTAAGGGTCACGAACATTGATATTTTCAGCCCAACTTTCCGAGATAAAAACAAAGGACAATAAGAAAAAAGCAATAAATTTTGTTTTATTTTTCATAATCTAGTATTCAATAAATAGTATACGATAAGGATATACCAGAAAAAATGGATATGATACTGTGCCGACGCACATTCATCGACTTCACCCTCTCCGTATTTATCGATATACTGTGCGAATGCACAGTTTAATTCACAATATATTCGCTATACTAGCTAAGATATAATATAGAAACGGATGAATATGCATTTCTTACCATTAAAATACAAGCTTGTACTTGCTCCAGCCGTAATAATAATTCCGGTTATATTTGTCATTTTCTTAATGCTTTATTATTTAAATATTATCGGCCAACAAAACGATACTGTACGTGATTGGGCGCATGCTTCAGATCAAATCCGTATTGCAATCACATCAAGTGAACAACTAAAAATCATTACAAATGAACTGACACAATCGCAATCAACTGAAAATGAAGAGTTATTATTTAATTATATTGAACACTCCAGGCTTATTGACGGGAGTATAACTAATCCTGTTTTACGTGATAAAGTTCAAAAAGAGACGTTAGCTGAACTGCAACTAATTACTAAAGAATTTAAATTTAATGACAAAATAAATTTTCAATTGATATCAGATAATTTAACAGTACTTATACCAAGACTGGAACAACTTTATAACAGCATTCAAGCTCAAAAACGTGCTATCTACATTGAATCGAACGAATATATAAAAAATAAAACATCAACATTAGCAAGTGTCTCAATCAGTGTGCTCGCTTTATGTGTTGTATTAGGTCTTATTTTATCTTTATGGATTACACGAAGCACCACATCAAAAATTAAACAACTTGCGCAAAATGCTAATATTGTTTGTGACCGCAAACTGCAAGAGAATCATGGAAGTAAAAAAACAGATAATCTTGAAGATATTGCTTTGTGTTTATCCATAATGTCTAATCAAATGCTTAGTACCATTGCGGCAGAAAAACTACTTCAGGGCGTTGAGGATGAGCGTAGTAGAATTGCAATGGATATACACGATCAGTTTCTTTCTGATTTAAATTTTTTTAAACGTTCCATAAACCAAAAATTTAAAGAAACTACGTCACTGAATAATTCAGATATAAATGAAATTAATTCAACGCTTGATGAGCTGGCTGTTACTTTACGGGGAATTATTGATGATTTACATCCTCAAACCCTGGATATGTTTGGCCTTGAACCGGCATTACAAAGTTATTTAGATCGTAAACTATCTTCTGAAAATCATCCTGATCATTATTTTAATATTGATGTTGCAGCAGAAAATCAATTGTCATTATTCCAGAAGCTAAGTATTTATAGAATTGTACTGGAGTCAATTCAAAATATAATTCGCCATGCACAATGTAATCGTTATGAAGTTGATATACGTATTGCAGATGATTATCTTATTTTAACTGTAGATGATAACGGTATAGGCATGAACATGGATGAGAATATCCGCAAACGCGGCAATGGTATATTCAATATGTCTCAACGTGCTTATTCTATAAATGCAGAGATTCAATGGAACGCTTCACGCTTTAGTTCAGGTGTACAAGTAATGCTCAAATTACCGGTAAAATTCCTGAATACCGAAAAAACATCTCAGATTGAGACTAAGGCTTCAACATATGTCCAAGCCGTATGATGTGATCATAGCTGAAGATAATCCTCGTGATAGAGAATTTCTTTCAAATAATCTGACAGGTTATTCTTTAATTTTATCATCAGATTCAAAACATGCATTGGAACTTGCCTTACAGGCCCCTATACCTCACATCATTACTGATCTTCAAATGCCGGATTTAAATGGAATCGAACTTGCTAAATTAATTTGGCAGGAAAAACCACTGGCTCGAATAGTCTTCTGGTCACATTATGGTGATGAAACCTATATTCGTTCATTATCAAAAATTATTCCTGAAGATACTGTCTACGCCTACATACTAAAAGATAATCCATCAGAAATTATTAACGATGCCTGCCGTGCTGTTTTTGAAGAAGATCAATGCTGGATAGATGATAAATTACGTCCGGTTCAATCACGTACTCATACTACTGACAGTGCAGTTAATGATCTTGAATACGAAGTATTAATCGATATATCTCTCGGTTTAACAGATAACATGATTGCTCAGCGTCGTTATTTATCACGGCGTGGAGCTCAAAATAGACTTAAATCTCTCTATAACAAACTTGGTGTAGCACATGATGCTGATGGACATAAAAATACAGAAGCACTTAATTTAAGAGCGCGTGCTATTTCTGTTGCAATGCGGCGAGGTTTATTAAATAACTACTGTCTTGAACAGGAAGAACAATTATTACAAGAATGGTTAACATCAACAAACGTTAAAAATTAATTTTTTAGAAATAAAAAGGGCTCCTAAAAGGAGCCCATAAAATAGAACTTATTTATAATTATTATTGTGCTAAATAAGCTTTATCTGATTCTTCTGTAACACCAATTGACCAACTTCCACGTGTTTTCGCATGATTAATTGCAGCGGCACTATCAGCATCACTTGGATTTGAATCAACATCTAAAACCTGACCTGGATAAATTAAGTCAGCATCTTTAATTTTGTCACTATTCGCTTTATAAATTAAAGGCCATTTATATGGGTTTCCATAAGAACTGCCCGAAATTCCCCAAAGATGATCACCTTTATTAACTTCATAAGATGTCGAAGTAGGTTCCGGTGTTGGCTCTGGTTCAACAGTTTTTTCAGGCTCAGGTGCTGCTGGTGCTGGTTCCTCAGCCTTTTCTGCAGGCCCTGCGCAACCTACAGCTAAAGTAAATGCTCCCAATAAACCTAGCAGTTTCAGCATTTTATTAAATTTCATCGTTTTAAGCTCCAGAAGAATTAATTTTATTAAAATTCAACACTTTATGACATCTAAAATGTAATTATTCGTTGTTATACATGCAAATTAGCACCGGCTTAAGCTGACGTCAAGGCGCTATATGCAAGTTTGTGATTTAGTCGCAGTATTTGAATTCAGACTATTTTAATTTGTTTTTATTACCCACCGCTAATTGCCGAGCTTTCAAAG
>Ga0224501_10005157_pt1 | contig 10308 bp, 11 predicted proteins | sample SF_Oct11_sed_USG_4_FD_169105 | JGI IMG/M metagenome (GOLD analysis project Ga0224501, IMG submission 169105) | Sediment microbial communities from San Francisco Bay, California, United States - SF_Oct11_sed_USGS_8_1 | ecosystem: Environmental > Aquatic > Marine > Sediment | place: USA...
AATTGGATCATGGGAGAAGCCGCAGAGTTTATCAGTGACGAATACGAGGTCACCCGCCAGGCGATGGACGAGTATGCCCTCGCCAGCCACCAAAAAGCCCTGGCCGCAATCGACCAAGGAAAATTCAAGCAAGAGATCGTGCCCATTGAAATTGAAGGACGCAAGGGGATGGTTACCGTGGTAGACACGGATGAATCCCCGCGCCGCGATACATCTCTGGAAGCCCTGGCAAAATTACCCGCAGCCTTTAAAGAAGGCGGCAAGGTGACGGCAGGCAATGCTCCCGGACTGAACGACGGGGCGTCTGCCCTGGTAGTTTCCAGCCGGCAAAAAGCGGAAGCGCTCGGCCAAGAGCCGCTGGCTCGCATAATCGGTTATGCCCAGATGGCAGTAGATCCCAAATACATCTTCATTGCTCCCGCCCGCACACTGCCCAAACTGCTCGATAAGGTCGGCTGGACCCTGGCAGATGTGGACTTGATTGAATTGAATGAGGCCTACGCCGCCCAGGTTTTGGCAGACGGGTATGCCCTCTCAGAGGCGGGATGGGATTGGGACAAGGTCAATGTACACGGCGGGGCGATTGCGCTCGGCCACCCGTTGGGCGCATCCGGGGGGCGCGTCCTCACCACACTGATCTATGCCCTCAAGGACCGCGGTTTAAAGCGCGGCGTAGCCTCGTTGTGCCTGGGGGGCGGGGAAGCCGTCGCCCTGGCAGTTGAGCTAGAAGATTAATTAAGGAAAACATATGGATGCCGAACAGCGCAAAGACCTGATCGAACAGTACCGGCGCGGCTATGATGAATTGGCCGCCTGTTTGAACGATATCCCTGCAGAGATGTGGCAGTTCAAGCCAGAACCACATGAATGGAGCGTACACGAGATCATCGTGCACCTGGCAGACAGCGAGAGCAATTCAGCGCTGCGCGCCCGCCTGCTGATCGCCGAGCCGGGGGGCGCATTAATGGTCTACGACCAGGACCTGTGGGCCAAAGCACTGGACTACCACAGCCAGGATTGGCAGGATGCCCTGCAGATTCTTAAATATGCCCGAAAGTCGACCTATGCTTTGATCAAAGACCTGCCGGATGAGATCTGGGTGCACACCGCCCGTCATCCTGAATATGATGAACCCTACCATTTTGAAATGTGGTTGAAGATCTATGCCGGGCATATCCCCGGGCATATTAAGCAGATCCAAAATAACCACAAGCTGTGGCTGGAAAGCCAGGAGGTCTAGACCGGCTACCCATCCTGACAGGCAGCCGGGGTATGCCCCCTATCCTGCATGCAAATTTTCCAAGGCGCGAAAGCCCCTTGAACCAATTAGGAGAAAAAGTACATGGACATTAAGAAAATTTTTGTGATCGGCGCCGGAACAATGGGCAATGGGATCGCCCAAACCGCGGCGGTTTCCGGATATCAGGTGACAATGATGGATGTCGCCGGGGATGCCTTGAAAAAAGGAATGGCGACCATCGAAAAATCGGTGATCAAGCTGGCAGAGAAAGAAAAGATCAGTGAAGAGCAAAAAGAAGCCGCTCTCAAGATTGAAACCACCGGCAGCATGGATGCTATCGCCGGGGCGGATATTGTAATTGAAGCCGCCACTGAGAACCCGGAATTGAAGAATAAGATCTATACCGAAATGGACAAACTCGCCAAACCCGGCGTAATCCTGGCTTCCAATACATCTTCAATCAGCCTGACCAAGATCGCCGGAGCCACCAGCCGCCCGGAACTGGTGGTGGGCATGCACTTCTTCAATCCTGTCCCTTTGATGAAACTGGTTGAGGTGGTGCGCGGCTTGCAAACCTCTGATGAGACCACAGACGCGGTGGTGAAGATGTCCGAGAAAATGGGTAAATCCCCGGTGGTGGTCAAGGATTCTCCCGGATTCGTCTCCAACCGCATCCTGTGCCCGATGTTGAATGAAGCCATCTGGGCTTACCAGGAAGGCATTGCCTCGCGTGAAGACATCGATACCGTGATGAAGCTTGGTATGGGCCACCCGATGGGGCCGCTGTGGCTTTCCGATATGGTTGGCCTTGATGTAATCCTATATGTGATGGAAGTCTTGCAGCGCGACCTGGGCGAGGACAAATACCGCCCTGCCCCGCTGCTGCGCCGTATGGTTGATGCCGGGTATCTGGGACGCAAATCTGGCAAGGGCTTTTACGAGTACGAGTAAACCTTTTCTGCAAGCAGGTATGATGCTGGTAGAGTATGCTGCGGGTTTCAGCCGCCCTCACGAAAAATTGTATACATTATTACCCAAGGGAATTGAAACTTATAGGGTGCAAGGATGCTGCGATAGTTGGTGATAAATTCGCGAGAAAGGAACGTTGGCTGCTCATCATTTTATCATCGGTGGTCTTCCCCAAAGGCTGTTGTGAAAGAGGTGATCATACTCCTTAGGATAGCAGTCTTCTTCTAATCCTACCGGTGGCATATATACCTGTGATCTTTTCGTGGAATGTTCCTGAGAAAGCGCCGGTAGGCCAGCAAACATGATCTCGGAGGCAATCCACACGCCTTTGCAGATAACCTCGCCGCATTTTTCGACCGCCCCGGCATTTAACCACTCCATGGATTCGCCTGGGTCGGACAGGTCGTAACGCCTGCCAAATTTCTCTTCAATGATCTCCGCACACTTGGTGGAACCCACCTGCTCCTCAAACTCCCGGCAGTAGCGGCGGGCAGAGGGCAGCGAGCGCTGGTAACGTCGGAAATCATCCAGACTGTCTTTGTCCCGGCCGTATATCAAACCCAAAGCCATCAACGGGCCGATCACTGCCCCGCATGTTTCCCCCCGCAATGCCACTCCTGGCATTGCGGTCAATGCTTTGAGGATAGCACCACCGTCATCTAATTCAAATTGCTCCTGTAATGTAAGAAAAGAAGTTTGTGCGCAGTTGCCGCAGCGGGACAGCGTTTTCATCACCTTTTGACCTAGCTGTTCATGGATTTGCTCCATAGATTGTTCCAACATGAGCTTACCTCCTTTAAATATTTACCGATAAATAATATATATAAACGGTTTCCCGTGGGCTGGACATAATTTATCCAGCCCCAATACGATTGAATTAATTTTCGATCATATGTTTACCACCTCCATGATCATATTCTTATAAAACCAATAAAGTATTTCAATTTTACAATTATTTAATCATATTTTTTATATCAATTTCTATTTAAGAGATTTTACTTTATCCATTATTTATCTTTGAAATCCATGATTTTTCCTCTATAATGGGTCTATCTTTTCCACCATAATAGACATGGACAATCAATGACCCCACAAACACCCACTTCCACAGACAATTATGATTACGTGATCATCGGCTCCGGTTTCGGCGGGAGCGTATCGGCCATGCGTCTTTCCGAGAAAGGGTATCGCGTGCTGGTACTGGAGCGGGGGAAACGCTACCAGGATAACGATTTCCCCAAGTCAAACTGGGCTTTTTGGAAGTATCTGTGGCTGCCCACCCTGCGCAGCTACGGCATCCTGCAGTTAGGATTTTTAAGCGGCATCCTGGTCTTCCGGGGATCCGGTGTAGGCGGCGGCAGCCTGGGATATGCGAATGTCTTGATGGAACCGAGCGATGAGATGTTCGCAGCCCCGGCCTGGAAAAACCTGGCCGATTGGAAAAATGTGCTGCGGCCGCATTTTGATACTGCCAAGCATATGCTGGGCGTGACCCAAAACCCGCGCCTGGAACCTGCTGACCTGGTGATCCGTGAAATTGCCAATGAAATCGGGAACGGCCATACCTTTGCCCCGACACAGGTGGGGGTTTTCTTTGGAAAGCCGGGCACCGAGGAACAAGAATTCCCTGACCCCTATTTTGGCGGTAATGGACCGGCACGCAACGCCTGTAATTTCTGCGGGGGCTGTATGGTCGGCTGCCGCTACAATGCCAAAAATTCATTGGTCAAGAATTATTTGTATTTTGCCGAAAAACACGGGGCCGAGATCCTCCCCGAAGCAGAAGTGCGAGATATCCGCCCGATCTCAGTTGGAAGCGGGGACGGACCTCGATATGAGATTGCCTACCGCAGGTCAACCGGTTTTCTTTACCGGCCTGAAAAACGGATCCAGGCCCGAAACGTGATTGTTTCCGCCGGCGTGCTGGGTACCCTCAAGCTGCTGCTGCGCTGCCGGGATGAAACCGGCTCGCTGCCGGAACTGTCCCAACGCCTAGGTGAAGAAGTCCGTACCAACAGTGAAGCCCTTCTGGGGGCAACGGCGCGCCGCTGGGATACCGATTATTCTAAGGGAGTTTCAATTGGTTCAGTTTTCACCGCCGATGAGCACACCAAAGTTGAACCGGTGCGCTACCCGGCCCGCTCCGGTTTTATGCGCCTGCTGACCTGGCCGCTGCTGGATTCTGAAAAATCTCTCCTCAGCCGGGTAGGGCAATCACTTGCCATATTTATAAAAAAACCCTGGGATTTGATCAGCGCCAAAATACTACCCGGGTGGGCAGAGCGCACCACCATTCTGCTGGTAATGCAGACTCTAGACAACTACATGAAGGTTCGCTGGGGACGCCAAAGCTGGACTTTATTCACCAAAAATCTGATTGCCGATGAAGATATCCAGCACACCATTCCCACCAAGATCCCGGTGGGCCATCAGATCACGGATTCATTTTCAGAAAAGACCAATGGGATCACCGCCACCTCCATCGCCGAGGGCATCATGGGTAAACCTTCAACCGCCCATATCCTGGGCGGCTGCCCGATTGGTCTGGATTCGGAAGAAGGCGTGGTTGACCTTGACTTCCAGGTATTCCATTATCCTGGTTTGTTCGTAGTGGATGGCTCAGTAATGCCTGCCAACCCCGGGATCAATCCCAGCCTGACGATCACCGCCCTGGCAGAATACGCCATGGAGCGCAGGCCGCAAAAGAAATCGTAAAAAAAATGTTAATGCAGCGCCCGGTAGAATAAAAGCCATGAATAGGAATTGACCTGAATCGCCAGTTCGTCCCCTTGGCAGGTAAAGTTCATATTGCGGGCTTCTATGACTTCGGGGATTTTTTCCACGAATTTCAAATCCTTAGCAAGTTCCCCCAGATCATTTGAATCAATTTTAATACTTCCCAATGCAGTTGTCATCGTCCCTTGAGTCTCATATGTGATGTTGGTTATATCAAGAGTAAATCCCTGAGAACTGGCATAATTGCCAATTCCAGTAGAATTCAAAACAATTGAGAAATCTCCGGCATCCGTTGGTACATTGATATTAACCTGCATATCCACCCGGAAATCTCTGACCTCGACATAGATGATCCCATCAACAAATTGCAGTTGAACACGTCCGGAGGCTGACTGAGGTAAAAACTCGAAATAATTGTTCCCCTGCATGGTTTTAGATAGATAATCAACCACGCTGTCCTGATCCATATTCCATTTGCCAGGCAAACAGGCATCTCCTAAGGCAGTCGAACCGCTTCCCCCAAGAGGTGTAGCAGTTGGAATACTGCCGGTAGGTGTAAATGAAGATGAAAGGTTGTCGGTGGGTTGGCCAAAATTGGGCAGCGAAGTCAATGAAACATCGCCGCCTCCAATTCTCCCCGCAATAAAAGGCAGGGAACAGGTCAACGCGGTTAAAAGCGTCGCCAGCAGCACAAAAGCTGCATAGCGAGGCGTATTGCGTTTGGATTTTGTTTCGCTCGTATTCACCTAGAAAAAAATACCTCAAAACTGGCTTATCAAGGACATTAAAAGCATTTTGGGAATGTTATTGTACGCCGCATAGATCGGGCATGCCGGATAGACGCAGCGCAAGCATTCGTTTATTCGGAATAGTTACTCGATTTTTCTGTTGAAATGCAATATCGAATATTCTGTGATCTTGAGCATCAGGGTATTCCCGGCGCATGAAAAATCCATCTCAGGGGACTCGAGGACCAGCGGCACGGAAATACCGAATCCCAAATCTTGGCTGATACTGGCGATATCTTCCCGGTCTAACTCAAAGCTAGTTGTTGTTGTGGTCATCACAGCCTTCATCTCTAAGAGCGAGTTGGTGATTCTGATGAAATTACTGACTGCAGTGTAATCTGAACCGCCCTCGGCCTGGACCAGCAGAATAAAATCACTGGCTCCCGCCATGCTGGTCTGATTAATTTCCATATCAATCAAATAATCCTCGGCCGTCATCTGGATACGATCAGAAGAAAATTCCAGCAGGACCAATCCGGTTACCTGTGCAGGTGAAAAATCAAAATGGTCTTCCCCGATCATGGCAAGGGCAATATAATTTTTCACGCTGTTCATATCAGCCTGCCATGTACCTACCAGACAGCCTGGGCTGGCCTCTCCAGACATCTGGGTGTCCGGGGTACCGGACACCGTGATCACCCCCGCGCCTCTTGGGGTGGCCGTCATCCCCACCATAGCGCCAAGCGGAGTTGAGGAGGGCTTCTCCCCCTCTACTGCCAGTGTGCTGGTCAATGTTTCGCCAGCGCCAGACTCGGTAGCTGTCTCCCGTTCAGTTGGATCAGATATTCTTGTGGCGGAAGCCTGCACCCTGCCCCCGCTGCTCTGGGATTCGGATGGTTTTGAGGTAACCCGCGGTGTCGGAGAGGCAAATACTGGCAGCGTAGATGTTACCTCTAATCCCTCTGCGGGAAGAGGGGTGAAACATGCCATAAGGGCCAGTATTATGGTGAGGTATAAGGACAGCAGTTTTACAGAGTTATTTTTCATACCGGGATAATTATATAATAGTTTATCTGAATGCAAGATAGCGCGAGCGTACTAACCTTGCCGCATAAATATACGTGCGCTATTATCAGGTTATACCATCAGGGAAATCAATTACCGGTCTCTAAGGAAATACTGTCTGCAAATGGCAGGAGCCAGCGCAAGCTATCCATTTGGGGAAGGTGTCCTGGCCTTTAAAGTTGCCAATAAGATGTTCGCGCTGATCGATGAAAGCCAGGACCCTTTACGGATGAACCTTAAATGCGACCCCGAAGATGCGCAGGCATTACGGGCACAATATTATGCCATCCAACCCGGATATCATATGAATAAAAAGCACTGGAATTCGCTGTTGATCGATGGCTCTCTGCCAGACAGCCTGGTCGTGGAACTGATCAACCACTCCTATGATCTGGTCCTAAATAATCTCAAAAAGTCAGACAGGGAGAAATTATCCAGAGGATAATATAATTCATTATCCCTTTTTCCAATCAGGATCTAATGAGCTGCGAAAAATGGCGATCTGGGCACAGTGCTCCCGGATATGGGAATAATGCATGTAGGTGATCATATCCTCCAGGTCATATTCCTCGCCATACCAGGGGAAAAGTCCGGTCTTTCGGTGGGTTTTCAAAGGAATATTGACCAATAATGCGGCTGCTTTATTTTGGGAGTTGGCCAATTCATCCAGAATTTCCGTCACGCTCTTGTCTGTCCGCAGTTCGACCTGACTGTCATTGAATTTGGCTGCCCCGGCGCTGAAAAATAAAGTCAGAATAGGTCCAGGCTCTCCTCCTAAAGCAACTTCAAAAACGTCACAAAACAATTTCTCAAACGATATAAGATGAGCAATGATATCCTTGGTTGACCACCAGCCGCAGACATCCGGGGCGGCCCAATCTTTCTCATCTAAATCTTTCAAATGTTTCAAGACCCATAAATGGCCATATTTAACGACATCCTGTGCGTGCATAGCTTATCTCCTTCTGCTGAATTAAAATCCGCCGCTGGCCACAAAGATCACATATGTAAAAATAAACCAGTGAATGATGAATGGGTATACAAATGATTTCGTGCGCCAGGCAACCATTCCAAAGAGAAATCCTCCGAAAATGGTAGAAAGTGTCTCAATCTCCGGTTTGCCCAAATGCCCCAGGGCAAATGGGACTGCCTGCAGCCAAAGAGCATGATCGCCAAATTTGCGTGCATAGGCAAATAAGATCCAACCCCTGAAAAAGAATTCCCAGCCAAACAGGTCGAAGAATGTCAGAATGGGGGTAACCCAGCTTATTTTCCCCTGGTAATAGTAGATCATTGATGAGTTGCTGCGGGTAGCAAAATACAAGATCGGTATCGCCAGGGCAATGATTACGCCGCAAAGGATCACCCCCGCTTTCCAATCTCCCCATTGAAATCCTGCTTCCCGCAAAGGTTTGCGGTCTGCCAGGAGGACGACCAGAAGCGGGATCAAAAGATAGATAAATACCCGGTCCAGAACTTTGATCCCGGTGAAATTATGATACCGGTCGATCATGATCAGCAAAGTGCTGAGAATGGTCACCGCGGTAATTTCACGGTCAAATTTGAGGTCAAATCGAAAGGCGTCTCTAATCATCAATAGCTTATACGCAGGTGGTTTCCATAAGGGCCAAATAACCTTGCCAATAGTTCAGCGTCGCGGGAAAGTTCCAGTCCCCAATTGAACCACAACATTCCCAGAACAAGCAAGGCCAGTATCACCCGCAGACGCGCCTGCGGCGATCTCGCCTGAGCTGCGATCTCTCCCCGGCTGTACCAGGCAAACCCGGCCCACACGGCGAATACAGGTATCAGGGCGAGATGGAAACGCGCCGCCGACATGATCACAAGGTGAGGAAAAAGATAGGCCGCAGAAATAAATCCTGCCAGCACTTGCGAGGGCTTCCACTCCAGAAATGCCAGCCCTACCTCAGCGAGAGATGCCAGCACGGCGAAGGGCAAAACAAACACCAGAAACAAAACCAACAACCAGGGAAATGGGATAAAGCCGAAAAAATCATTGCCGTAAAAATAAGTGATCTCCCGGCGTTCCAGGCTAAAAAAATGCCCAGCTTTTTGCACAACCAAAGATGGCAGACGGCCTGGATCATCCCCAATAAACCCGAGCGCCATCTCCATCCCGATCTGTTCCCGGACGGCATCATCTAGATAGGGCAGCAGTTCGAGTGAAACCCCATATTTAAAGGTACCGGTGCCGTCCGGATGGTAGCCCATATGCAGGTTGTATCCCAGATTGGATTCTACATATACAAAGCGGCCGTGAAGCAGGGAATTCCGCAGAGACCAGGGAGCCGTGAACAATAATACGCACAATGGAATAAGCCACGCGCCCTTTTTATCCTTGGCCCACAGCCAAGCCCAAAGCACTGCAAAAGGGATAAAGGCGCTTACCACCGATCGGGTCAGAGAGGTCATACCCAACAGCGCCCCGGCCAGTACATAATCCTGAGTGCGGTGGCTTTCCCCGGCTCTCAGCAAAGCCGCCGCCGAAGCTATCAAGAGAGGGATAAACAGGTTTTCGCTGGCAAGCCCCAGAGGAAGGATCAGCAGGAAAGGATAAAGCGCAACTGCCCAGGCGGAAAAGTTTCTAATTTTCTCGTGCCTGGGAAAGAGAGAACCCGCCAGAGCGTAGGTCAAGGGAACCAGAAATGCGCCCAGAAAAGCCTGCGCAAGGCGGGCGGCCAATACCCGGTGTTCAAACCCGCTGATTCGGTAGATTAGGGAGAGAAAAAACGGGTACCCCGGGGCGCGGAATGAGGTCAGGATGCCGCGCGGGTCCTCCTCCTCTACGACAAACTCGACCGGAAAAAAGCGTTTGATCAGGCTGAGGTCTTCCTTCGCATACCAACGATAGCCGTCCCCGGCGGCCAGACTGCGGGCAAGCATATCGTACTGGAACATATCATCCAGCCCAATCGGCAGGCTGCGCCCGGCAAACACCACCAATAGGCGCAGCGCAAGAGCCAACAGAAATATTTTTACCGGAAAGGTCTTTTTTGATAGTGTCATTCAATCATGCGGGCTTGCAGATCTGGCGTTGGCACCAGGCATGCATCCAGCTTGCCAAACCAGCGGTAGCGATTGCGGGAGACCCAGTTATAAACACGATCGCGGATAGGTCTGGGGACCAGCAGCATCACGCCAGCCAGCCGCCAGGGATAGCGTAAATATGTGGCCAGGCGCAGGATTGCACTGGAGTGGAAATAAATCTTCGCACCTTCCAACAGCAGGATCGTATCAAACTCCTCTTCTGGGAGCTGGTAGGCAGCCAGGACAGACTGGCCAAATTCGGACTGCAAGCTAGCGAAGGATAGGTTGGCCTGGGGATTGCGGGGGACAATGAATTGTACGGTGCGGCTGCATAAATTACATACACCGTCAAAAAGGACCACAGGGTTTTCTGCAATGGGGAGCATAAGCCCATTTTACTTCATTTTGATTCTCAAAAAGCGGCACGGCAAGGGAGCAGAACCTAATAATTGGAATAGGTATTATCCAAGGGAAGGTTGATTATCAAAATGTGACTATCGTAAACTGGCTGGAAAATGGTTA
>Ga0224501_10005158_pt1 | contig 10305 bp, 8 predicted proteins | sample SF_Oct11_sed_USG_4_FD_169105 | JGI IMG/M metagenome (GOLD analysis project Ga0224501, IMG submission 169105) | Sediment microbial communities from San Francisco Bay, California, United States - SF_Oct11_sed_USGS_8_1 | ecosystem: Environmental > Aquatic > Marine > Sediment | place: USA...
CCTCAATGGAATGGAACTAGGGGGGGGGGGGCTTTCATCTCAGCTGAGTGAATAAAGCAATGATGTATCTAAGATTTATCTGAATATGATATTGCTGACATTACAACATGTATGCTGTTTACATGATGTAGCAGTGCAGCTGTGTCCTTGTAGAGGTGGGATTGTTTTATAGCCTTTTCTAAGGTCCATTCTGTTATAGGACTTTCTTTGATGGTTCATAAGCCATAACAGGAAGCTGTATTACATTTGCATCTGCTGTCTGAAAGGCACTGTTGACAGTCCCCTTGGCAAGCCTTAGTGGGATGGTCAAAAGGTTTTTCAAATAGGCAGCTTGACCAGGGATGGATTCCGTTTAGGTTAGATATCAGCATAGAATCATCAGACAGAGGCACCAGGTCCAAGCTATCATCGCCCATCAAGTAGTTTATAAATGATTTTCTGGATATTTCACGTTTGAGAATGGAGATAGAAAGAACCTACTTTTTGTTATCTAGTTGAGACGTGCTATATCATGGGTTACGAAGATAAGTGACCTTTACATAGATGCTACTCAGTTTGTGTAGAGGATAGCTCTGTGGCACCAAACCCCTAATATTTGCTATTTTATACTAAAACAGCTTCTTAAAATTAAGCTAAATGGTCCATTCAAGTATCAATGGATTTGTTATGCTCTGCTAAATTCTTATATGAAAGTTTCATGTGAGATTTTTCAAATGCACAATACTTTTATATTTTTGATTACTGCAACTAGTGTGGTTTTGCTTGCGTGAGCAGGTGCTGCTTGCTTTGTGGTTCTGGGCTGGGCACTCAATGGCTCTTCTTGACCTGCCAACATTATTCAAAAGTTGGATGAGGAAATTTTTGGAGATTTTCATTCAGAAAATCCAAAGTATCTCTTTTTCTAATGGATGGATATGTGACTTTCACCTGGTCAAGAAAATGGCACGGTTCCATCTAGCCCCGCTCCGGCAATTAAACAAAATACAGAGCTCAGTAAGCATGAATTCAAATTATATAGGCCCCGTGGGGCTTCAAAAATATAATTCTGAACAAAGTGTATAAACCAATTTATTCTCTTCTGTAGGTAACCACTGCAGAGCGTGACCGGGAAATAGTTGAATCCATTCAGAGATATAGAGAGCAGAGAATTCAGAGAAAACCAGAAGAGCAAGACGCTGAGGTAGACTGATGGTTAACGAGGGTTGAGGGTAGATGCACTTTCGGAGTTGTATTCCCCACTCTGAAAGGAAGGCAACTACGCATTCATTGCAGCGATAGCGAGAGGTCTTTTTCCAAAAAGCGAATATCGGTCATTCAAATAACTACGGCCCAAATAGATAAAAAGGATCTAATTACTAAAACTTAGTAACCTAAGGATCTTATTGAACATAATATTGGAGAAAACTAAAGTTATAAGAAGTGCTTTGCCGGGTTTTCCCTTGCCTTAAATAGGGGTCGTTGCGCTCGTGCCTTTATCATTGCGCAATAATGGCACTAACGCTTGCTAACAGAGGTGAAAAACTGCACTCCCTATTCCTATATTTTTGTTGAACATTTTCTCTATTCAGACTTGTGTAACCACAGAGCTAGCATGTACCTGCAAGTGAGTTTTCCAAACATCAACGTGTAGGCGGAGAAATCAATGCAAACACCAACAGCTCTGTGTTAATTTCCTATCTTGAGGCCAATTCTGTTACGTCGACAGTCTGAAAAGAACGCTGCCGTGGGCTCTAAATATGCGGTATTGGGCCCGTTTGTTCATGGTAGGCTTCAGAATATGAAAACAACTGCAGACACTTTTGGCCCTTTAAATTACCTTGAGCTAGACGATATAGGTCACTAGGTGCATTCGTGTGCTTGCCACCGAAAGTTTTGGAAAAAGTTCGGTCGCAATGAGGAAACTCAATTGAGTTCAGGACGGAGTTTGATCCGATCAGAGTTGTCCTCTCCCAACTTAACCTCATCGTTAGAGCCGAACAATCGTTTGCGATTCGTTATCTCAACAAAGTAATCAAGCCTATTTGCGATAACCTTGACATTTGCCTAAACTACCAGGCCAACACCTACTTTCAGTAGCGGAATTTTGTTCGCTTGCTTTCGGTCGCAGATGGCAACCGAAAGTCAAGATGCTTTTTTGGATCGCGCTTTTCAGTTGCGCTTTTGAGCAATTTAGCAGACTTCGCGACCGAGATGAATTTCGGTTGCGAAAAACCCGAGCACGCGAATGCACCTAATGTCACCCCTTCCGAAATTAATTAGTTAACATAGGTTAGGGGTTCTAGTTCAGGCATGAAAATTGCACAAATCTCCAAAATCCATGCCCAAAACGGGCATGTTTGCAGCCAAAACCGGGCACCACAGGAGCGGTTTTCTGGCATGGGAAGATAGACAAAGGGCTAAATTGTGTCACGGGCTCATCAGGAAGGAGGGCTGGGGCTGATAAAAGAGATAACGAACGGTTGGAAAACGCAATATTTCGGAGGTTTTCTACCCGTTCTTTGGCGTTGGAGGCTCGGAATGGCATCTCCTTTTCCATGACGACTGTTACCTGGCTTATACGCCTGCAAACGTATGCGCGTTGGCCGCAATTGATGTGATGGCAGTTCTCATTAAATTCTTTCCTTCAATAGAGGGCGAGGGCTCTAACCTCTCACACTGTATGTTGAAGACATTGCGCAGGAGAGAACAATTTCGAAATGACCGGTTACGGGATTTCGTTTACCGTAAGAGCCTAGTAAAGGAAACACGAACCAAGATGGAATGGTCACAACGGCTAGGGGCAATGCGCTAGATACGAGGTGGGCGGAGCCAGCGCCATATTGAAAAGGGTATAACAGTGTATAGGGGCAATTGTTCCCATTACAACGTATATGAAACAGCTTTGACTTTGAAGATCTCAGACATTCGTAATAACCCCTCTAGGCGTAGAAGTCTATATACCAACTCAAAAATAAACGACTCAGCTTTATAGTTTTTCGTTTGCTCAAGACTCTTCTGAATGGGTCAGTCTGTGTGCATTCGTATAAGGCACCCAATGCTTTTAGTTCCCATAAACACTAACGGTTTTGCTATGTTTTGATCAATTAAATGAACTTCTGAGTACATTATGCTGGATATGCTGCTATGGAGTCATGTTGGGAGATTACACTGTAATGTCACTAGGCTCATTTGTGGCCAACTACCAATTTCCTCAGTCCTTGTTCATGACATCTACAGTCTGTCACTTGGTCACCCTTGAATCAGTGGTCATTGCCGTGTAATCTTACAACATGCCTTCATAATGGCACATCCAGCATAGTGTACTCAAAAGGCCATTTAATTGATCATAACAGAGCAAATCCACTTAGATTTAGGGGAACTATGAGCATTGCGCGCCTCGCCTCATACCTAGACTATTCCATTCAGTGGGTTTTTGTTTAGCAAAAGAAAAGCTTTATATTCAAAAACTCTCTTTCATCATAAACCTGAGTTGTTTGGCTTCAATCTTGTATATTGACTTCTATATATGCCTAAAGGTGCATTTGTGGATGGTAGTGACCTTCTCATATATGTTGTAATAGGAAATTTCACCCCTATACGTTTCTATACCCCTATCAAGATGGCGCGTTTACCGTCCAGTTAGCTTCTTCCAGCTGGCAAGAGCCGTCATTTCGTCTTGTTCTGTGAATGGGAGTCGAGAGCTGTTCTACCCCGCTTGAAACATGAACGGTCATCATAAGCCTCTATTGCCAGTTAATTTAGAGGTGTTCTTGTGCAATAAACAAGTTAGGATGATAGATTTGATGCAGATGGGACCAATTGAAGGTTAAGATGCAAATGGTTACCGGCAACGGTTACCCTTATACGTACTGGAAATGTGCGTGTCATGTGACCTAAAGGATTTCCCTGGCGACTCCTAACCGTTAGCAAACCTGGTAGGATTCTCCAAATGATTACAGCTCCTATAACTGTTATCTTGTTCGATTCGCCATGAAACTCGGTGAAACATATCCTGACATCTTATTCGAAATCTTAAAGGGAGACTTAAGTTCCGTCTGAATTTCGATTGAGCAGAGGCAGCAGCCGATCATACCTGGTAGTTTTCGCTTTGTTTCGATTGAAATTAATTTTAATATTATATCGTAAATTTCAATTGTGGGTGTTGTTAAGCTTTTTTATTAGAATAAGCGTTTTTATCGATCAGAAGAAATTAATTGAATGGTCTCTCGCTAGCGAGATTTGAATGTAAACATCCGGTCGTCCCTTTCACCGTAGTTTGGTCAAATTTCCAACTCTTTGAGTGGTCTGCTGTCACCACTGGCTTCACCTTCGTCCACATCGGTACGCCATGTATTAGAGTTCGAGATCTTTTGGAAACCACCCTGATGGTTATGGATCAGAGCCTCAGTTGAACCGAGAGTAAATCTTAGCCGCTGTCACGGACTTCGTCTTCGGTCGCACTGACTCAGTCACTCACTGACTGACTCACTCACTCGTGGTACTAGTAGTAGTGGTAGTCACCGTAGCGACTCACTCGGCGACAGCGATATGCGGCCGGGAGATTGGTGCAAGTGTGACAACTGCGAGCCAAGCAGCGAGATGGAAAAGAGTTGAGTGTTTGTGTTGTGCCGACGCTGGTCTACCGGTACACCAATACACCAAGTTACGACAGGAGAGCCAGAAGGATCAACCGTACAAATGGGTCATTGAACACCCTTGCTTCCATGCATTCTGCCTGTACCCGAGGATGCGAGCAGTTCGTGAGGTCTCCTATCGGAAGGAATTCGGTCGAACTCTCCCAGGCAGTTGGGATCATAACACTAAAATGCGTTACATAGCCTACCGCGTATGGTGCTCTTGGTAGGCGCATACGTAAAGTGATTCCTGCATGTGGTGTGAAAATTATCCGCCAGAAGCTCCCAAAGCTTGCTGGAATGAACTACATCGGCTGTCACTACTATGATGGAAGTGATGACGATGAGGCTGTGGCATGATGGTGATACGGAGTTTAGCTGTGAGACAGCATGTGGTGGTGTATGGGATTACCATGACAGTTGAGGGCGACGACACTGGGTATGGCTAACACATCGGTCTCGGTGTGGTGGAAGGCAATGAAGCCAGCTGCCAGACAAGGCACCAATTGGCCCTTTTTAGGGCCACCCTCAAAAACAAATAAGTTATTTCATTCAATAAATATACTCCTGTATTCAGTACTCACGCTGTGTAAATCATGTGTTCACTGTGTTACATACGTTATTTACTAATCCATGCCAAGTCCAGCTGATGAGAAGAGGTTCTTCGAAAGCCAAGGATTCCCTTTGCTGTGAGCCACACTTACAGAAACCAAAACAGGGGAGGGTGTACGCTTTGGGGAGTGTGCTAATGTGATCAAAACTTTTGGCTTCTGGACTAGTACTGTAAAAAGACTTCATTGAGAAAGAAAACTCGGTCGTCTACTCGTGGTAATTCCATAGATGAAGTGGGTAATCTACAGACACTAACTCAATCAGTGTCCAAGTGTGGCAAACAAAGCCCCTGAAGCTGGAGCCAGTCTAGGCTACTCCCAGAATAATTCGCTATCACTCAATTGTAAGTCATGTTAATCTGTAGGTCATATTGACCTATTCCGTCTAGGAGTAAACCCGGCCATTCACCTCATCCTGGTTCAGATAAGAAATTATATGGTATAATCATTGTTTAGTACTACATAAAATTGGCAATATCCTGTAGCAAATATGACAAATATACAGAATGAATTGTCATCTCCTTTGAATTGGTAATTAGTTCAATAAGTCCGTTGACTGTCTTTGTAATTAATTGTTTATACAAATCTCTTTATGGGACTTCAATTCCATTCAGCTCATCGTAGTGGCTGCAGCGGCAGCTCAAAAAATCTTAAAAATCTGGATTTTCCTCCAGAAAGGTATACAGCAGAGAACACCGCGGCAGGGTAGGTGTAAGGGCAGGTAGTTTCACATCATAAGAATCCGGCTATGGTACAAAGTAGTGCAAGAGTTACAGTTGCCGAATGTACAATGGTGGTGGGTGATTCTCCAATATGATTCTAACGATTCCAATATGATTCTAACCCCTCTGCTCCATCACGGGTAATAAATACATACCATAGAGTATACTTATTCACATACACCATTCTATGATTTCAGTTTGGCTTTTTAGCTTTGTCACCAGCCCCAAATGTATAAATTATCAGCTGTCAGAATACTCGCAACGCAATCACGCCTTCCTCATGATCCTCCAGATATCCTGTCTCCTCGCCAATACCTTCAGTCTCATCCAGTTCCACCTCTCCCTCACCGTCAGCCTCGACCTCGGCATCTTCCGTTAATTCCTCAACCTCACGGTCTTTCCCGCTACTCCAATATTGGGCCGCGAGTTATCGCCCTGGTTGATAACACGGGACAGCGCCTGGTTTCCGCAGTCTTCAACAAAAAGCAGAATGCTCAGACAACTGATCTTATATTGATATACCAGGTCAGATTGGCCCAATGGAGTATGAGACATTGGTCAACTCCGTCATTAGTTATTGGTATACTGGTAAGCACACGGACAGGTCTACAAGTCTATGATGGGCTGTGACAAGTTTACCACCCCTCAATAATTACTTTATCTACTAATCCATACCATGTCCAGCTGACGCACTTCCAGAAACAAAAACAGGGGAGGGTGTATGCTTTGGAGAGTGTGCTAATGTGGCCGAAACTTCTGGCTTCTGGACTGGTATTAAAAAAAAGCTTTATCGAGAAAGAAAACTCGGTCGTCTTTCAAAAACAGGCCATTGTATTACCATTGAGCTACTCGTGGTAATTCCATAGATGAAGTGGGTAATCTACAGACACTAACTCAATCAGTGTCCAAGTGTGGCAAACAACGCCTCTGAAGCTGGAGCCAGTCTACGCTACTCCCAGAACAATTTGCTATCACCCGATAGTAAGTCATGTTAATCTGTAGGTCATATTGACCTACTCCGTCTAGGAGTAAACCGGCCATTCACCTCACCCTGGTATAGAGAAGAAATTATATGGTATAATCATTGTTTAGTACTACATGAAATTGCCAATACCCTGCAGCAAATGTGACAAATGTACAAAATGAATTGTTATATCCTTTGAATTGATAATTAGTTCAATAAGTTCGTTGACGGTCTTTGTAATTAATTGTTGATACAAATCTCCTTATTGGACTTAAGTTCCATTCAACTCGTCGAAGTGGCTGCGATGGGCACACAGGAGCCCATATCTCTGAGCTGCCCTAGTTCTCCTCACCGACACAGCATCACGGTTGTCCACTACAGAAAAAAAGCAGAGTGTTAGGGAAAACCCTCCCCTCCTCCTTCTTTGCCCCTGTCCTCTCTGTGATGTTTCTGCCGAATAATTTACAATCCCAATTCTTTAGACTTTCTGCCTAAGCAAATCCGAATATACACAAAAACATATACTATTCTTCATCCACTGAAACCTTAGCTGAAAAATAAACAGATTGCAGCCATGGTGACTTCGACTAGAAAAATGGGCGATTCCAGCCTTTTGTTTCTGATACCGACTACACAGAGTCGATCAATCATCGCTGTTATTACAGAAAGGGGTTATTACTTTTCAAGCAGAAAATCTTAAAAATCCGCATTTTCCTCCAGAAAAGTATACAGCAGAGAGCACCGTGGCAGGGTAGGTATAGGGGCAGGTAGTTTCACATCAGCGTAAGAATCCGGCTATGGTACAAAGTAGTGCAAGCGTTACAGTCGCTGAATGTTCAATGGTGGTGGGTGATACTCCAATATGATTCTAACGATTCCAATATCATTCTAACCCCTCTGCTCCATCACGGGTAATAAATACATACCATAGAGTATACTTATTCACATACGCCATTCTATGATTTCAGTTTGGCTTTTTAGCTTTGTCACCAGCCCCAAATAAATAATTTATCAGCTGTCAGAATACTCGCAACGCAATCACGCCTGCCTCATGATTCTCCAGATATCCTGTCTCCACGCCAATACCTTCAGTCTCATCCAGTTCCATCTCACCGTCAGCCTCGACCTTGCCATCTTCCGTTAATTTCTCAACCTCACGCTCTCTCCCGCTACTCCGATATTGGGCCGCGAGTGGTCGCCCTGGTTGATAATAGGGGACGGCGCCTGGTTTCCGCAGTCTTCAACAAAAAGCAGAATGCTCAGACAACTGATCTTATATTGATATACCAGGTCAGACTGGCCCAATGGAGTATGAGACATTGGCCAACTCCGTCATTAGTTATTGGTAAACTGGTAAGCACACGGACAGGCCTACAAGTCTATGATGGGCTGTGACAAGTTTACCACCAGCAGCTAACACCACCTGTCTGACAACAAGAAAAGTAGCCAGTGATATGCCATGTGCAAACTTGGCTAATAAGGCTGGAATGCATTGGGAAGTTAGTTATTGGTTATTGGTTATCTGGGTCAGCATAATAATTCTACACCCAGTGCTGGTCCAGCCCAGGTTGACCACAAGCACTACACCGGGTCAGCTTATACTGATGAATAATAGCACACCTGACTAACCAGGCTGAAATTCACTGGGAACTTACATTAATTAGTGGTAATCTGCACTGTCAGCACATTGCTACCATGGAGAAATTTATGATGCACTGTGTCAAGTTCAACCTCACCAGCACCTGTGACAAGAGAATAGCAGCTAGTGATTTTCTATGTGCAAACCTGGTCAACAGGCTGGAATGCACTGGGAAGTTAGTTATTGGTTGTTGGTAATTTGGGTCAGCGTAATTCTATGCCTGGTCCTGGTTCAGCCCAGGTTGACCACAAGCGGTACACCAGGTCAGCTTATAACAATCATAGTGGCTGGGATAGGCAATGCAGTATGATTTATTGGGCTAGATTGAATATCAGAATGACATTCATAGCCTCCACTGTAACATTAATAACATTACCTCGTCTTAAAGCTCCAGAAACCTCTGCACATGTGGTCTCCTCCAGCCGGAAGTGCTCTGAGTACAAATCCTTTCTGCTACCGATAGTTTTTACATCCCTGCGGTTAAGCCGCAGCCATCGAGCCGATTGATGTGTGCCTAACGCTGGCCATGAGTGCACGGCACACTCCACTCTGACAGCCACCTTACCACAATTGGGAGCAACGCAGCTTCCCATCTACAATTGAGATATGTAAACAAAACGTGCATCGGTAAAATGATTGAGTCTATCAGGATATATAACTAATCAGGGTTAGTGATACCCAGTCGGCAAGGATTTCTAATATAAGCTGGCTGATCAACCAACCTGTATAATTATACTCTAGCTCTACAATATTTGAGTTAAAAAAATTAAGAGTCTGTTTGAGTGAATAGAGCTAAAAGTTTTACTAAAAGTACCAAATAATCAGGTTAAAACTGAAACTAAAACTAAAGCTGGGATTCACTCAGTCAGTCAGTGAGTGGTCTAACTATACTGTAGTTAAAAAGCCTGAAGTAAATGTAAATCAAATAACTTTGGAATGAATCAATCAGTATCTAATTCTAAATATCTCAGTTGATCACTTGATGATGAAATTGAAAAACATGGATGACAGGCAAAGCGAAAGTGAACCTATTAGTATTAGAATTACCTTTCATCTCTGTAGATCTGACTGAGCGATTGATTCTGAATCAGTCAGTCAGAGTGAGAGTCAGACTCACTCAGTGAGTGACTCAGTCACTGTCACTCACTCACTAGTCACTGTCACTAGACTGGTCTAGTGTCAGTGATTCACTGATCTGATCTGATTGAATGGGTGATTTTTTACTAGTACTAGTCAAACCAAAGCTCAGAAATTCAGACTGCAATCCTCATAAAAAAGTAGACAAATCGACAAAAAATTGATCTTGAAGTGTTCAAATAACTTACTCTATCGTCTGAATATTGTCTGATTCTATGTCTGAAAGAAATGCACGGCGCTCACTCAGCTCAATCAATTACGTAACTAATGAGTCGTTTTGCCAGGTGATCAAAATGGTGTAGAGTCGCCAACCGCGTTAGTTGCCCATCCTCAAATGCTGACCCAATCGAAATTCTTTCTGATAGACCTCACAATTTATTACAAGATGTCTAAATCTATCAGCATGCCACCTGACCACCCATTCAAAAATTATGACAAAAAAGCAAAAGTTGTTTCATTGTTAAAGGTTGGATGACGAGGCAAATTCTTTTGACTTATCAGAATCAGTGTGTCTCAAAACCTACCTGAGTCGAATAAAAGTTCATACTGAGCAGGGGATGTAGTAAAAAATACGGCTAAATCTTGGAATTCTCAAATGAACATTCATTCAGTTGAAATC
>Ga0224501_10005160_pt1 | contig 10304 bp, 6 predicted proteins | sample SF_Oct11_sed_USG_4_FD_169105 | JGI IMG/M metagenome (GOLD analysis project Ga0224501, IMG submission 169105) | Sediment microbial communities from San Francisco Bay, California, United States - SF_Oct11_sed_USGS_8_1 | ecosystem: Environmental > Aquatic > Marine > Sediment | place: USA...
GCTGATTGGTCAGGATTCGGCATACTGAAATTACTAAGGGCATATGCATCGCATGGATCATAATATTTATGAGATATCTTTGGACCAGCTCTAATATCAAAAATCAGATGGAAGATACAGTACTGGAGTTGAGTAATGAGTTCAGCCATGAAAAGGATAATCTGGGAGATACATACGCCGTATCTTGGACATCCTCCACTACCTCATCATGATCGCCATCATCCAAGTCTTTCAGACTGCCTCCCATATGACCACGTAGACTCATCTGCAAAAAATATCACGCATTGTAAGCTCTATTCAAATTAAAGCGATGATATAAAAGTTAACCAACAGTTTCGTTCAATACACCTGGTACATGCAACGCAGGGGACTAAGATTGTACAGGTTATAGCTGTTCATACGTGGAGGCCAGGATAGCTCAGTTGTAAAAAGCCCAGACTTGCAATCTATAGATCGTATTTTCGAGCCTCATTGCCGGCGGGGTGTTTTTCTGTTATGGGCCTTTAGCAAGCCCCTCACTTCAAATTGCTAACGTGGCTTCGGAACACCAAGGTAAAAATGATGGAGATCCCAACAAGTGGATAATTAGGGTCAAGATTACTCTACGGTTGTTAAAGATCTACCTCTCCGTTAAGAGTAGCCGAATTCTCAGCAGCTGACGTGTAAACAAGTGGCTTAGGTTGACTGACCCCCAACCTCCCAGGACCATTCGTTCAGTCTTGTAGTGCAGGCTTCACCATGAATTAGCAGAGTTAGTAGTGTGAGCTGGGCAAGCCAACTTACATTAAAAACTCCCCACATTTCCAGTTATCTAGTTTGCCATATAACACCCATACTCAGTAATGAGCGGGCGCCTACTACTACCATAAACGTGTGCATGTCACAAGACAACTTAAATTCGCTTTTTCACTGCATGCCACAGTACCTCGCTCTGGGTGATATTGACTTGTTCCACATTCTGATGCTTGGTATCAGACATATCCAGAACAGCTGCATCTTTAGTCGTACCTCCAAGGTCCCACTTTCTACTCTCTTTTATTTTTTTCTTAGGGGCAGCAGACTCGGAGTCGCTGTAATCGTTATGCAAATCAACTGACCATGTGTGGTAAATGCCATTTTACAGATTTTTGATGTATATTACAGCCCTCCATAGTGATGCGATACCTGCATGCTATGTCTGTCACGAAGTCATTATGGCTATGGAGATACTCCATGGATTATTCATTGACACTATAAACTATCACAGCATGAAGTTGATATGCATTTTACGACTTGCCTGTAGATTATTACTCAGTACTCCCTCCCTTCCTTGGTCACAATTTATCTTTAGCACAGGCTGTACCAGAAGGTTCCGGACAACCATGCAATTTTGATGACTAATGAATTTTTTGACAAGCTTTGCTTCTGAGAGAGAAAGTCTGTGGCAATGTCCATGGTTCAGTGATATATACACCTATCCACAATAGTCAAGACAGTGTCAACTAATTTGCCAGTTATGCCAGCTACATACCTTGGCTTGGTCAACTTTCCTTTACCCCGCATCTTCTTTTCGAATTCTGCTCTCTTTTGAGCGATGACATCAGCAGTGGAAGGACTTTCGCTACCAGAGTCACCTGGACAAAAACCAAGAGTGAGCGCTTCTTTTATGAACATGTTGGGGCTAAATGAATTGAAGCCCCGCATAAAAATAAGCTGAAGATCTAGAACAGGTTTAATAATCCCAGAGAAGATAACTCTATAGATCAGTGGTTAATCATACATGCGTAATCTAAAAAGGTGTGATTTATTAAAGGGGTTATGACACGGTCGCTGGTAGACGCACTTTCGGAGTTGTGTTCCCCCATTGTTAAAGGGAGGCAACGCCGTATTCACTGCAGCGATAGCGAGTGGTCCTTTTCCACAAATTGAATATCGGTCACTCGAATAACTGCGGCCCAAATAGAAATAAAATGGGATCTAATTACTAAAACTTAGTAACCTAATGATCTTTACCCCCTTATAACATCGACTAAAACTTATAGGGCTATATCTAAGCTTACATTTGAACTGGGTGTTAGGCCCATTTGTTCATGGTGAGCTTCAGAATCTACAAACAAGTGAAGTCACTTTTGCCTATGTCATAACCCCTTTAACATTTTACGACAATTGGCAATGACTGACCTCCCGATATGGGTTCGGGCTCTGGATGTTTGTTTTCCTTCCCTTTGGCACTTTTTGTTGACTTGATTTCTTTCTTGTTGTCTATAATCATAGAACCGACCGTCTTCTGTGACTTGGCGGACTCGTGGAATGATCTCATCTGCCTATAAAATTATTCCCAGTCAGGAGAGCCCAACAGTGTGATAACCTTTATACTGTGTTAGCTTTGAAGAATATGCTTGCTATGGGATTGCTTACCAGACCCTCAATTCCACCAAGAACCTTATAGGGTGAAAGATTGGTATTATAGTAAGTTGGGTGGGATTCTCTTATAAAAAAACTCTAAACCGGTTGCGGATCACCGGGTCATCACCTGAGAATCATTAGTAGGGATAAGGATAATGACCTTAATGGCTTGCACCCGCTTGATCTGAGACCAGTATCATTGGTGAGCTGGTAGATTTATTACCTTTGGACATATATGTAAATAACATACACATATATACCATTTGGATATCAATAACCACAGGAGTAAAGATATAGACGTATATAAACGTATCCATGTTTATCCACATGAATGTACAATAATACAACCATACTATAGATATATAACCATACGAATATTTACCCATAACGATAAACGCTATTACTCACTTTGGCTGCGCTGCTTGCAAACGATTCTCATCTTCGATTGACTTGAGAATGCGGTTAAAGTCATTCTGGAAGTTGAAGCTTCGGTATATGTTGTTGGAGGCAAGGTCAGTTTTATATTTGTCCCTGAATGCCCGTTGAATATCAGTCAGTAGCTTGTCGACATATGACAAAGCCAAATCTTTCTGATAGGCTGCCTTTAAAAGAGATCAGACATGTAGTGCCTAAGGAGTGTCGTACATCAAGTCATAAAGTTTCCATAGAGATACAAATCCATGAGGATAGTTTGTGAGGATAAGAAGGATTATATGTGTACCATATACTTACAACATAAACAAGTTCAAACTCATTATCTTGAGTATATTTCAGTGCAAGCTTATCATGGTAATATGTGGATCCACTTTTTTCCTACAAACAAAAGAAGCCGCAAATAATCACAAGGCGAACTAATGTGGCTACAATCAGTATCATGATCTGTGGGATGAATTTATAGTTATCAAGGGGTTAAGCCATGACCCAAAAGTGTCTTCACTTGTTTTCAGATTCTGAAGACTACCATGAACAAATAAGTCCAATACCCGGCCCGAATGATCTTATACACTAAACATACTACTACCAGTAATACTAACAGTACTATGATTCGTATATTACTACTAGTACTACTATTACTACAAGTTATCTGAAAATCTAGTACTAGTAGTAACCCTAGTAGTAATAGCACTTAAGTAACACTATTTACTTAATACAACCAATATCAGCATGGACATAATATATAGTACTATCAGTTTACAAAAATAACTTGCTTATTGGCAATTACTAAGTACCAACCAAAGAACCCAAAAGTTGAAGTTGGACTAGTTGTTTGACTTTGACTTGAACTTGAATTCAGTCTGATTCTGAGGTGATGGGACTGAAAAAACAGAATAACTAACTTACTAACAAAGTAAGCCACTAAATTAAATAGTAACTTAAGTAACTATTGAAGGGGTTATGACACGGTCGATGATCGGCGCATTTTCGGAGTTGTGTTCCCCATTCTTAAAGTGAGGCAACTCCGCATTCACCACAGCGATAGCGAGTGGTCTTTCTCCACAAACTGAATATCTGTCACGGCCCAAGTGGCCCAAATAGAAATAGAAAGCGATCTAATTACTAAAACATAGTAACCTAGTGATCTTCAACCCCTTATAACATCGGAAGAACCTAAATTTGAACGTAAGATTGGAGAAAACTTAAGTTATAAGAAGTACTTTGCTGGTTTGCGTTTGGGCCTCTATAATTTCACAATAATGGCACTAACGTTCGTTGACAGAGGTGAAAAACTGCGTTCTGAAACCCTATTTCTATTTTTGTTGCACCGTTTCTCTATTCAGACTTGCGTAACCACAAGTCTAGTATACACATGCAAATGCATTTGTCAAACATAGGCGCGTAAGCCGAGAAATTAACACAAACACCAACAGCTCTGTGTTAATTTCCTATATCGAGGCCAAATCTTCTGGTACGTCGACGGTTTGAAAAGTACGTCCTCGAGGGCTCTAAGTATGCGCATTGAATAGGGCTATATCTAAGCTTCCATTTGAACTGGGTATTGGGCCCATTTGTTCATGGTAGGCTTCAGAATCTACAAACAAGTGAAGTCACCTTTGCCCATGGCATAACCCCTTTAAGTTTAAGTTAGAGACTTGCTACTCCTTTAGTAACTAACTTACAAAATGACTGAGTCAGTGAGTCACAGCTTACCTTAATTTACTAACTTAGTTATTAGTTATGTCGTTAGTGATATTAGTAACTATATATAATATATTAAATAGTAACCCAAGTTTTAGCTTCAGGTAACATAGTGATGTAACGGAAGACTAACTGACTCTAACTAAGACTAAGATTGAGACTAAGAGTAAGAGTGATTCAGTCAGTCAGTGAGTGAGAAAAAAAGACAGGAGTAGACATTTCTTGGTAACGTAAGTTAGTTCTCACACTGTAACTTACATTAACAGATTAACTTACTTCTACTTCTAGTTTCACATTTACTAGTTTTAGTAAGAACTTAAGTTAGGTTATTTTCTTTGTTAATTTATTTTATAAATTGTTTGAACTTTGATTAATCATTAACTTTGATCTTAATCTTATGCTTCTACTTCTAAGTTCTAGTTCTTACTCTTAGAGTAACTTACTTAGAAGTTAGTCTCAGTTTAGTCAGTAGTTAGTAACTTAGTCTTCTTACTCTTAGTTAGTTTCTTACTGTTGACTGTTGTGTTGAGTGTTGTTACTGAGCTACTCAGACTTTAGACTAGAGTTTAGTTTAGAGTTAGACTTACCTTAGACTTAGACTTACTCACTTAGAGTTAGACTTACTCACTTAGACTCAGAGTCAGAGTTACTGTTACTGTTAGACTAGGTCTAATCTAGTCTAGCCCTAGGTCTAGAGTAGACTAGGTCTAGACTAGAGTCTGATTTTGAACCAACCTGCAGAATAATATCCTTAACCAATGCATTGACCGGTGTAGTCAGAAGCTGTGTGGCTCCGTGAAACCACCAGAGGACAATTCCTCCCTTGCTGAAGATAACAAACAGCTCAAGCATGTTGGCCCACAGTTGACAAGTTTTCTAGTTCCCAAGCATATGATTATGAGAGAATTCTTGTCCCCAAATAAATGTTGGGGCCGCTAGAAAAGCCGCTGGTGGCGTGTTTTCTCAAAATTCAATTTATATAATCAACGTTCGCACGAGTGTTTTATCGGCCTAACGGAACTGCTGGCAGCCACGTCATGATCTATATAGATAGCATTCGAGAAATATTCTATTCATATTCTCTCGAACTCTCGATATGTGACCAATATATATTCTAATTAAAAATACTGACACTGGTGTAATTAGAACATTTATGAAATATGTACCAAAGTTCGCGATCACCTCGGTGGTTTTATATCGGACACCTCGTTTATCGGGCAGTTAGATCAGCAGTCATCAATAATAGTAAAGTATACCGACCACAAGACTGTTCATACAAAAGGCTATCTGAGCTGCTAGCAAGAAACGCGCGTAATTGTTGACCTACTTGTAACAAGAGTCCTTGGTTTCCATTGGCTTACCAACCGGTCTTACGGGACAGCTGATTAGTCAGTTTGAAGGAAGTAAACTAGTAAATTATAAGTTGTAAGCCCTCGAAAATTGGTCCTCCCGAAGATTTCGGTTTGCAAAAGCATGACCAACACCAGTGGATAATAGAGATAAATAGCAAAATAGGCGATGGCGGTCTACTCTGTGTTTGTCGTCAATAGAGCTGGCAGTCTTATATACGTTAAGGACCACCTAACGCCCAGGACTGATGTCGAACAGACGTTTAGCTACCCTTTGGATATAGTGCTCAAAGTGTTTGATGACAAATTGGTGGTTGATTTTGGAGCGCGAGACAACATAAAAAGTACGTCTGGAATCATTGAACCAACCTATTTCCCATGTCACTCTATGACTGACTCCTATGTGTAATAATTAGTATAGGTCATGGCTGTTGTACCAAGTATAACAATGACCGGGGTGTGACTGGGTGAGACTACGCACTAGCCAGTAGAGTAAATGAGTAATTATAAAACTTTTTCAGTACTGGTTTAGTTACTTACTAGTACTACTACTAGTTACTAAGTTAGTGGTTAGTTGTAGTTTGTTGGTGTAGGTATGCTTCCCACTGTAATTGATTGGTATATCACGAATTATGACCAAGTCACCAACTCTTTGTGTAACATAAACTATAACTAACGAGGACCTCTCACAATAACCAGCGCGGCAGTCTTGTTTAGTTCTTACTTGCCCAAGATTTCCTGGTGGGAATTCGGAGATGAACAATCAGAAGAGTTAACAAGTCAACAACATGATGATTTGATTAATAAAATTGCTATCGGTATTCGGGCAACCGAACACTTCGGCGGTATTATGACAATGCTTGTGTTCTGTTATCTGTGTTCTATCGGCCTTAATCCAACATTGGCCTGCCGACTAAAACTCGTATATTACATCTTCACCTAGTGAGGATTCCAATGGTCCGGTTGTGTTGAGACAGACCACCAGCCTAAATTTTGTTCAGACTTCAGAAGCGAACTTTGGATTAACCTCTCTTCCATCCCTCCGAAACATCTGTGGTGGTCAATTCATTACTCAGCATAGAAGTCCCAGTAGAATTACTATACTTGCACACGAAAACTTACAAGTCATATAACATTTTGCTGAAAATAAAATAAGGATTCTGTTACTGGTACCAAATGACATTACCGACAGACAAGTGCATGTGGACTGTGATCTGGCGAATTATGCAGATTTGCCAGACCCTCCTTAGACAAAAAATGCCTGATAGAAGCGATTCCCTGGGGTAGTTGACGAAGACTCTACCTGCCTAATATTTGCCTGAAATTTTGTTTACACATTTACACTACCTACGTATTAACAATCGTACCTAGACTTCATTAATTAAGATCATTGTCACCGGTCACTCGTGAAAAGTCAATTGGATTGAGTAGTTTTCTAGGGGAGATCAGTATGTGACTGATAAGACATAAAAGAGCCGTAAAAAGCTACTCTGTGATTTACAAGGTTTTACTAGCAATTTATAGTTGTTTCATGCAACTGAATTGTCTCCCTTTCTTGTAGTCGGTAACTATCTTCTTGGTGCTAATGGAAAAGCAATAAAAGGACAGCATTTTGAAGAAGGGGGTTCTTCAGTCCAAGAATACCTCGATGATCAGCAAAATTATCCGATCTCACTAAAGTTTGGCCGTCCAAAACTTGCAGCTAATGAGAAAATTATGCTCGCCAGTATGTTTCACTCGTAAGTTTGCACTATATTCGCTGTTGCGTGTTACTGAACCCTAGTTGGACTTAGGATCTGAGTATTCATACCCCTCAAACCTAAACAATTTTTTACTATTTTTCCCCGCAGGCTATATGCTTTCGGTTGTCAGCTCTCCCCAGAAGAACGATCGTCTGGTATACAGAGTTTAGACGTTGATACCTTCAGACTTCATTGTCAGCAAACACAAACGGGTAAACATCGCCATCCCACTATAGTGGCCCTCTTTTATAGACAGTCACATATTGTCAGCAAGCTTTTCAATAAGTGATAAGGCTACCCAAACTGGTCTGCCAGTCATTGCAACCCGGTACCTTAGTCTTTCGTTTCTGATAACAGGAATAAAGTTCATAGTGCTGACAGACACAAAACAGACTAATGTGGACTCTCTGTTAAGACGACTGCATGAACTGTATGCTGATTATGCTTTGAAAAACCCTTTTTACTCTCTGGACATGCCAATCAGGTAAGCTATTCATCCTGGCGGGACGTGCGATGATAAGCGCTTGCTCAGATTGGATTGCTGTTTCTATATTATGATGTAATATAATGTATCTTTAATAGATTTTCTTAGGCATAGTGTATATTAATTGAAGTTTCTTTGTATTTGTTGTTGTAGATGTGATTTATTTGATGAAAACTTGAAGGATTCCTTAGATCAGCATGAGAGGATGGTGGCACAATCATATTAGAGTAAATGATCTAACCTAACTTGGTGGAATAAAACGAAAAAATAATCAGTGCTTTCTTGATCCTTGTGATACAGAACTGATGATTATTGTTTAATATCAGTCACGTGTTTACTCCAGTGTTGGTAGTCCTCTATCTGTAATCCTTTACGTATAGCTGAGCCTCTATGTACACATCCATACCCTCCAATGCTGAGCTTACTGCAAAACGAAATAATCCATATATGGCATAGAGTATATACACAATGCGACTGATGGGTTTTCAGATAAAAAACTGGGCCAATCCCAACTCATATGTTTGTGACAATTGAGAGCAGTCTTGACTGAAAATTTTAACAGATGATACGTGAAAGAGAAGAATGTGCTATATGTACATGTGATATATGACATGGTCGCTGAATGCAATCAGTTCTTACTTCATCGGCGCCTTCGACGTTCGCGTGACTTTGACCTTTCAGTCGACCGTCGTTTCTGCGGGTTTCGGCGAGGCGATCTGGATTTGCGTGGTGGAGATTGCTCTGGAGAGCTGTCAGAGCTGCTAGAATCAGAGCTACTACTATCTGATCCACTAGAAGAGCTGCTACTGCTACAAATCAACCAGTCACTATAATAGCGTCCGATATACACCTTGACACAGGGGAAATAATAGCGCTGAGATATAATGGAGGGGCGAGGAAAGCTCAGTTGGTAAAACACCCGGATTTGCAATTTATAGATCGAGGTTTGAGCCTCGCCGCCAGCGGGATGTTTTCTGGTCGGGGCCTTTAGCAAGCCCCTCACTCCAAAATGTTAGCGTGGGTTCGGATCACCACTGTAGAAAATGGAGGTCCCGTCAAATGGATAAGGGTCAAATCATTCCACAGATGTTAAAGATCCACCTCTCCCTTCTCGTTAAGAATAGTCGGATTCTCGGCGGGCGACGTGTAAACTGATTTAGTGGTGCTCCGTCCTAAGCCATAATGGGTGAAAAACAAGTGCCTAACCCGGCAGCTTTCCCATACGAGAGAGCGAGATAATGGATATCGGAATCAGTTAAACTGATCAGCTGATGAGAGTTATGCCTACATGCCCATCACCCATATGATGGGAGGACAGAACTGTTTTCCAAATTTAATCTCAGTTTATAAATGTTCACAGTTTTTGCTGTTTCACTAACCTGTCTGATGAGACTGAACGGGCTTTTCTTTTTATCTCTTTGCGTTCGGCTGATACGGGTTGTTCATGTTTTCGATGTGACAGTACACCGGAGCTACCTCGATCCCCTTTATATGGGGTTGCATTGCGTCGCCTTTGATCACCGGATGGACTTCTAGCGAGGCGTCTTCGTCTATCTGCACTCTCCCTCCTTTCCGGTACAGGACTTCTCCGCTGTCTCCCATCACCAGGAGGACTTCCAGTCTTGCGTTTTTCTGGTGATGCGCTGCTTCGTCTACGCTTTTGCTCAGGCGAGGGACTTCGTCGCCTTGACGCGCCTCGGGTCGGACTGCGACGCTGCCTGTCATTGGACCGACTGCGCTTTCCTTCCTGCCTTTTACGGGAATCTTCCCCTCTCTCCCTCACAGCGTGCTCTTTCTTATCGCTCTGTGAATGGCGTGCTCTTTCTCCGCTATCCCGTCTTTGCCTTTCACGCGAGACACTGCGGCGAGGGCTGTGCTCCGTGGAGCCTTCTTCCCGTTTCCCCTGATCGCGAGAGGCTTCCCTTGATGGCCGCTCCGCAGAGAAGTTATGTCTTCTCCCCTCTTCATCGCGCCGCCGCTCTTGTCTCTCCTCTTGTTTACTGTTTTCTCTTGCTGATCGTGAAGTTGACAACCGGCGGTTTTTACGAGGGGGGGACTGCTCGCTTTCAGATGATGAGGAAGAGGAGGAAGATGATGAGCTGCTGCTCTTCTGGCGATTTTTCTGAGAAATGTGATGCTTCGATACAATTCTGCGATCCTGGTCATCACTATCACTGTCTTGACGGGAAGCCCTTCTTCGCTTTTCAG
>Ga0224501_10005161_pt1 | contig 10304 bp, 10 predicted proteins | sample SF_Oct11_sed_USG_4_FD_169105 | JGI IMG/M metagenome (GOLD analysis project Ga0224501, IMG submission 169105) | Sediment microbial communities from San Francisco Bay, California, United States - SF_Oct11_sed_USGS_8_1 | ecosystem: Environmental > Aquatic > Marine > Sediment | place: USA...
GAATAGCGATCGCAATTGTGTGGCTAGGAATGCGAATTGTGATTTTTCCGCGATTTGCAATTAGCTTATCGCAAAATCGCAAATTCAGCGTCGTGTGGCAGGCCCTTAATTCCTGGCATCTACTGCTCCAACAAGCCTTAAATAGGATGGCCAAATGCTCTCATTGTGTTAAATGGAGCTCTGGGCCAGAAGGCTAGCCAAATATGATATGGCAGAGTAACTGAAAGCATTACATATCTTTAGGATGTAAATAAGACACAGTGAAAGGATCCAGGTTAGTACATATATGTTTATTGCGCTAACTGTTGCTTCTATATTTGTAGTTATTGAGAAGGCTGATCTCGTTAATCTGGGATTAGAGATGCGCACTCTAGCTATCCCTCGATCTCCTCCTGGTGTTATCTCACAGATCGAGCTATATAATGCGCTGAACCAAGTTAGCAGGCACTCAGCATTCATATATAACCCTCTCTACATGCTGATAATAGATACTCGATCCGTAGATGATTACACAAATCACCACATACAAAGCGCAGTCCACTGCACCACACTCGCCGATAACAAAATTGCTACTCAAATTCGAAACTTTCTGAGAATTGTTGTATATGGCTACGGGGAGAATAGAGAAAGCGAGAACAGAACTGGGCCTAGTCTACAAGCACAGGTAGTCAGACTACTTAGTGAACTGGAGTTAGACTTTGAAATCATGGAAGGGACCTATGATAGTTATTATGAAAGGTTCCCATTTATTTGTAACCAGCTGACATGTTGGACTGAACCTGCCCGACACGAGCATCTGAATATCTACCCTTCACTCATCCTGGAGGATTGGTGTTACCAAGGGGCTGGTTATCAAGCTACTGATGAAGAGCTCATTAAATCTATGGGAATCACTCATATAATCAACATCACCACTGATCTAGAATCTTCTGTCGATGGTATACAATATCTCAACATCAATCTACAAGATGAAGGGAAATCTGATCTTTACCCACATTTCCTGGCAGTCCAAGATTTTATGGATTCCTGTAAGAAGGAGGAAGGAAAAATACTCATCCATTGTAATATGGGGATTAGTCGAAGTTCAGCCGCTTCCCTTGCGTATATTATGAAACAGGAACAATGCTCATTACTAGATGCGTTTGCTTTCCTGAAAAGCAGACGACAAGTTTGTGCTCCTAATAGGGGCTTCCTACTACAGCTGGCGCAGTTCGAACTTTTTTTATTCGGGGAATCGGTCACTGATGCAACAGAACTGTGGCTTAACATTTGAAGGCACATCGTTAGTAACTCTGTCACAATGAGTGATTGGGACTTACCTCATCGTGAACTTCTCAATATGCTCAAATTCTCAAAAGAATGCAAACTCGTAAAATATTCTCCATAAATTATTTTTTAATAATCAGAGGTAATCACATCAAAAGTCACCTCTTCATTATCCAGACCACCACATGGCGCAGGATTAAGAAAATCATAGGATAACTGTCTGCAATATATTGCAATATATTGGTCACCCCGCCTGGTTGAAATCACCTGATCATATTCAGGATATGACCCCCACACCAAGCGCATTATCTTTTGCACTGCTGTAGACGTTAGTCATTTCTGTACATGTCTGCTTGGGCATGTCATTCTATGATTGTTGCACATTGATACGAGACAGACTCATGGTTTCGCTTCACTGATACGAAAACCATGACGTCACATAACCTCAGTTGCTGAGAATTCATTCAAACATAGTACCAATGTATGTATATTGATGCATCCAATAGCACATTTCTCCAGTTAATATACAAGAAGCATCAATGTTTATATAAACTGTATTCATTCTCCAGTTCTCTAGCTAGTTAAACATAATGAGCAGATAGTAAACTACTATTATCTGTCTAAAAATCCTCTGTATCACAGAAAATGCAGCCAATTGCAGGCCTGAAAAGACAACTCCAAATACCATTTCTGTGCTCATAAAAGAAGGTACAATGAATGATGCAGATTTAGCTCGCAAAAGTATAAGATCATTAGGTATAGTCAATACATCTATGCCAATAATAGACATACTACGCTTTAATAAGCCAAGTCAAGAGAAAAAATAGCTAGTTATGTTCTTCTGGCAGAAATGCACAAGCGCAGTTGAAGTTTTAAAACCTCCAAATGCATCTCACTTTTCTAATAGATGACATATTATACCATACTCAAACATCTGCATTTTAGTATAACTGACAGAAGAATCACAATCACCAAAAGCTATGCACGTGAGACCGCCTTAGGCAATAAAAAATAATGAAGCTAGGCATCCACAGAATCTTCTAAAACCGTTGGGATACCTCCAAGCCAACTTAATGCTTATGCCTGAGGCGCCGGTTTCGGTGGGCTCGTTGCCTGCTCAGCTCCATCACATCAAGCTGTTCCACACTCGGCCACACCCCGACCACAAAATCCTCAATTCCGCTTTCGTTAGTGCCTCTCTTGATCTTAAACGTGCCTCTATCTCCCCATTCCTCTCCCCATGAGTTTGTTGCCAGCTACAATAGCAGGCAGGCTTTTAAGAAGTTGTCTACTCTTGAGCATGGTATGCTCACATCCAGAAGAACATGACCGTGAAGTTATGAATATGGCGGAGACTTGAGGACAGTGACATAAAAGATGAGTGCTTCCTTGGTGTCACTGTAGGGACACCACTAATTGCTGTACGAGGCCCATTCTGAAAAGTTGTGTGTCAGCTCACTCAATCTCGACTCATAGTTTTCATCCAGCAAAGCATAGGGGAGAGTTGGGTCTTCCCTACACACAGTTAAAGATATATTGACCTTTTGAAGCTTCCGGGCTTCAAACTCATTAGGAGATACATACCCAATACCTAATACCATTCTCTACACCCCAGCCGATAAGTTTGACTGAGTGGGTGCCTACAAGCGTCCTGTCACGATCCCTCAGGTATTCAGGCTCACGTGTGTATGAATACACTCCACTCTCATAGAGGAACAGGTCTGCACGTACCTAAGGAGATAATCAGATCAGATATAGTAGCCAACTTGCAGCAAAACAGTCATAGTTAGTTCAATTTTTGCCTGTGAACCTGTGATGTATCAGCAATCGGAAGTACTAGTACATTCTAAAAGCTAGATATCTCAGCCAATGCAGTGACATAAGAGATTGGAGAATTATGAAAATGCTGAAAAATGTAGAAACAGCTAAACATATTTAAGTTATAACTCAGTCAGGTAACCTTGATGATACCATATGGAGTTATGTCATCACACCTATAATACCTGAAGGTATTGGTTGTATGAACAAAATCAACATCAATAAGGTAACTGGAATATTACAACAATTTAGTGAAGATATCAATAACCTTACATTGTCTCCTCTTAGTTTTAAGCGAATAGTAGAATAATTATTACTCACTTGTATTATAGCTTGTACAGGTCCCTGTGATCGTATCTCTTTCATAATTTCTCGTTCATTTGCTGCGATCCTATAAGGAGGTGTGGTCTTCCGTGTTATTGGTCTAGAGCCATCAGGACAGATTAATTCATCTTCATAACGACATGTTCCTTTATTCTGGGTGATACCGCTGTCATAGCGATAACATTCCTCCTTAACTGTACTGTAAACCAGAGGGAAACCCATTACATAAACATAAGGCTACTGACTCTATGATTACCAGGCACCAAGGACTATATTGCCAATCAAATAAAATCCCTATCAATCCGACGGTTTGGCCAATAGATCACTTTCGCCTACTTTTGTTTGATCTCCGGTCATTCGCACTGATTTGTCTAGTAAAAATTGAGAGGAGACAAGCTAATGACTGTATAGTAGCTTGAAGCATGATCTGTAATCAGTTGTATGAAGAAAAGCGAAATACCAAAAATAATGTAGATGAAAGCCGCATGCATCAAGCCATGTTGGATCTAGGGCTGGGCTACCCAGGGAGCTGCATGAAGCTGGTCTTTGTCACATCGGCTGACAGTATCTATTATTACACCAAAGAAGAAGTCTGGTAAAAATATCGGCATAATTTCTACATTATGATCTCGCTGTAATTGGTCACTTACTGAAAGGACAAAATCTTCACATAATTATATTTATGTAGGACGTATCTACCAATCAGTCATATGTGTGTCACATATGAGATCTGGGTAAGGCTGTTCTACATAATGCTGCTGCATAATGACGGTAAGTGACTAGGCTTTCAAACTAATTTGTGAAAATCTAAATGCCAAATCAACAGTTGGATCAAACCACAAACAGGGACCATAACAACCTGTTGCATAGTCAATCAGGGGAATTGCGTATGGGCAAACCAAAATTATCATTTGGAATTTTACCAAAATAGACCTTGGCATTGAGAAACTGGTATTTGTGACACACATAACTTTTGATATCCTGAATGCGAATGGAAGTTTGAGATGAAACTACAGTCATTGAGCAGTCGTTGTACCAGCATACGCGTAACGATTGTATATTATTGCTTCTGTTAATATCCTATTATCCTTTGAGCGGGTGTGGATGTCAATTCCTTGTTAACGGGGAGACTTTGTATCAGAGCTCAGGACTGAATGAAGGTTCAGCCCCATCAGCCATCATGCACCATTGATTTTACTCATCCAGCACTCACTGCGTCTACACTCTAACCACCAAGCCATGGCTATACTATGATACTGTACTACTCTACAATGATATAACCGACTATAGGTTTTATATTTTTTTTTAGAAGAGCGGGTTATTCTGTGTGTGATCCAAAACTATTAAAGTTGATCGAATACGAATTACTTTTAGTCATTTTTCAGTCAAAAGAAGTTCGGCTGTAGAGCAAGAAAACTAATCGAAAAGAGATTTTTTCAAACAGAAAGCCTTTTAATGCCGTTGTCCTGATTTAGAGCTGGCGAGTATTGCATATAGAGATACGGTGGTGGAGGACTCCACTCTGTCCTCTACTCTGTCAGTATGTAACTTACCCTCTCTCTCGTAACCACCACCACGCATCCTCCACTCGCCCGCCATCACAACCATCAGTGAATCTATTGCATGAGATAAGGTTCTGTGTGGAGAGAACATCAGTCAGTCTCCCTTTAGACTGAATACTCCAACGATCAGCTGCGACGCCTTCAATAAACAAACCTGACAGCTGAGGAAAGATGAATCATGGTTTGTCTTGCACAAATCGAAACGGGAGCAAGGAGCATTATATGTTATTTTGGCTCACCATTTGGGGTTTCCCTGGGGTAACCCCGATGCTTAGTTTCGTCGATTCTGGGTTGAACAAGACTTCTATGCCTGATGTCTTATGTACTGTCTCATACAAACCCATGCAATAAGCCTCGCCATGCATGCTTCTAAAGTGGGGTTTAGTTTTACTTATTTTGTCATACATATTCACTATTTTTACATTACTAGTCTAGAGGGAATCTGGCCCAGGTCATTGGTTTGATACGTAGATACTGTAGATTTTACAGTAATCCGTATGTAAATAAACCTGATACACTTACACTGACCTGCCTACATCAAAATAAGTATCCATTGTTGGACGAAATTGGGGCTTTTCAATATCAGAGGGCATGACTATGAACATGTCAATAATACTCATTAAATGGCCCCTAATATGAACAGACTCATCAGTTTAATAATTTCTGTATCTCGCAGGCAAATTGATGCTATAACTAGGAATATGACAACAGATGCGTTAAGTTCTATTATACTTGTATAGCTCACTGAAGGGAGGCTGAATATGAACATACCAACAGTTGAAAATGCCCATGATGATCCACACCGCCCCTGGTCCAACGCAGGGTGGATGTAACCAGGCCATTGCTGCCGAGCATCGAAGTTAGCCTCAAAAGCGTCATCAGAATTCACATTTACTGGGTGAAGATCAACAACCTTGGGTTTCGGATTGATAGTCCCGAGGAAGTACTTTAGCCCATCGGCAAGCTTGATTCCAGCAAACCTCTCATACGACTTGACTCGAAAACTAAAATGAGCATTATACTTCATCATGGTTTCCACCATAATGGACACAGAAGTCAAGTACAGACCGTGCAACGGAATATTACACATTGCAATTGCCACAGAATACCCAGCACAGGACATGAATTTAGGCATGAGCGTACACTTAAACTGTGTAAGATGACAAAACCCGTTGACAGTTCTATCTCGGGGCAGTAATATCTTAATTCCATGGGATTATGGTCTATCAGTGCCGAGAGTGACATAACTTAGTCTGCATAGGCTATGTACCCCTGGAAATGCGTACACCTGAAATGCAGGTGCTAGGTTTCTTCAAGTGGTCCACTATCAGGAACCCTAACATCTAATCAATCCATAGAAAAGATCACTTGATAGGACCACACATTCCATACCTAAGAACTGTCAGCAGGGGGGCAATTAAAAAATGGGCTGTAGCTTTTAATTTTCATACTGCGCGGTCCTTCTACTTGCAAATGGCAAGGTTCAGCCAAATTCCACACTACAATTCTGCTAGTGTTAGTGGGTTATAGACTATACTCTCTTCTACACCACAATTTGTGTATAATTAAATTTAATGAATGCATATATTTCCATTTCAGTGCCAAAGTTGAACATAGCATTTGCATTATACAGTTAGGATGACAAAGCCTAGCCATTGGTACTGGCAAATACCTATCCATAGCAAATAACAAAACGCGAATATAAGACGAAGACGCGCCCCCGTCTGGGGTTGTGACACTATAAAGCCTGATAGGAATTTGTGGCATGCCATTGAGACGGAGGCGTTATATAGCTCATTAGAATGCTGATTTAAAGTGAGAAGATAGTGGGTACAGGGCTCTTCGGAGGTTGTCAACCCATCCTCTAGAGAGACTTATCACGCCTCCTTACTTGGACAGATAAACTGTATAGGTGTAAAGAAGCAGCACTTTTGGTAGCGATCACTGCTGCTCGTCTACATTCACTGATAAGGTATCAGATCATCTGATACGCTATTAAGGCTAAGAGCTCCTTGACTTGGCATGCCAAGCAGTAACGTCGATGTAAAATTCACAGCATACATTTTGTACAGCCAATCGCATAGCATATAGCGTATATAGCATATGGCATATCGTATAGCACGGGACATATAGTGTTGCCCTATCGTTATTTGAAATTTTCAGCTCCTATCGAATGCCATGCATAGACCAGACTGTCGGTGAGTGTTACTCGCAGATTTATTCAATTGATGCAATGTAGAAAACGAGCATTGCATCAATTTTGAGGGTAATTGATACAATTTGATGCTATGGAAAAACCGTAGTCTTAATTGGCAGGGTATATGTGGTATGATTACTATAATGTGATCGCCGCTTACCCGTATGCTCGACTGTTACGATTGATAGCATCAAGTAAAGCTTGATCATTCAGACACGCATCATTATCACAGTCCCAGATCCAACGTTCTTTGGTTGGCTCATTTTTTTTCACGCAAGTGCTACAAATGACAGAGTAGTTTTGCTTTCACCCTCATTCAGTTTCAGATGATGAGGTAAATTAGATAAAGGAAGCTCACCCATAAAGTACCAACTCCATGGTGCAAACCATGAACGGTACTAAAAACAAGCCATTGGCTTAGTGATGCCATCCGTGTAAAACAAGACAACCTTACAAGTTTTTGGGACGCCTCTTGCTTTATTCCCAAACCAACTATCTGTGCGTGTGGAAGTCAGAGGGCTACTTGATTCCAGTGTTGGCAATCGGGATGACCGTCATTAGAGATGAACTTACAATAGGGATTCAGTGCATATCACACATTTTGATTCGATGCATTGAGTCTCAATCACGATTGGGCGTCTAATGAGGGGTTGTGGCTCATCCGTGCCAAATCTCATCAAGTCATATGTGGCAAGGGCAATACACTGAATGATCGTCAACTTCTCTACTATTAAATGCCTGGACAAAACTGTATGCATCACTTCCCAAAACTGCATGCATTCTTTTGATATCGTAACAGTTCCATTAGCCAACCCAGTATCAGCAGCATTCTTGGAGCAACTAATAGGACCGAAAATGACTGCTAAAATTGCTATATAATGTAAAGCAAATTGGTTCTATTCATGCTACATTTGGTTTCTCATATCCGGCATGGATAAAAATGATTACATAATGAGGACCTTTCAAAATTCTCTAATCGAACATACCCCGGGATAATATGAGATGAGGCTTAACAGATTCTATCTGTGTGTTCAACTGAATCACATAATTGTCATTTTTTTAAGTGAATATTTTTCATAAAAGTCTGTCAGCCTTTTATACCCATGATTGGCATGCCTGATTCATGATGACTGTTTTGAAAATTTTTAGTATAATTTCAATCACATTGACAGTAACTGTTGTATGAACTCACCAGACGTTACACTCTCTCTTCCAAGTCTGTCCTGGGTCATAACTTCTGTTGTTATCATCTACACATTCATCTGCCAAAGAGTAAGCACTAGCTATGATTTGCATGCAAAATGAGCCTAGGGATAGTGGGACAATAAAGTGGCAGAATGCTGGGCTCGCAAAAATGAGATCCTGGGTTCGAATCCTGGCCATGGTCGGCTCCTGTCATGAGTATGAGCTCCTAACTTTAACTCTAGCTCAAAACAAAAACATGTCTCATTATGAGGTAGAGCATTGATATCGACCCGCTCATGGTGCTCCATGTAAAGCCTCAACTGTTAGAAAGCTGACTAACTAACCCTGTGAAGACCGCATATGAAAAAAAGACTTGGCTGAGTCAGAGTCCTTAAAGGCAGAGCTCTGGGTATACTGGGAGAAGCCGGAACATGGTGGATGCATGAGCTTACGAACTATAAGCTATAGACGCAAGTATATGCGTGACATAAAAGAGCAGTATACATCAGGCATACCGCGTCCCTCGCTGCCTAATGGAATTGGCATGAACAGAATTTACATGAATTTCATGCAATAAAACTCATAAGTCTTTCCTTTACTATCATATGCCAGTATATACCTAATATGGAGTAGCAGAAGCACTCACACAGCTCTTAATTGTTTAGTTTAGTTGGCACTGGTGTCTATCCTGTGACGTTGTTGGAACTTAAGGATACCGAGTAAGATAAAATGCTTAACGCGGACAATATTGCAACATTTGCTACAAACAACTACACTCTAGAGTATGTTAACCTAGTGTTTAACCCTGGGAATTGGATAATAAAAGGTAACATCACTTTTTATATACAGCCATCATTTTAGTTATCATGCCGAGGTTTGTTATCACATATTCCGAGTTGCCATACTAAATTACCAGCTATGCTTCACTTTCATTGTACTATATGATCTATTGTATTGGTAGGTACAGGACAAATGCCAAAAGATTCCAATCTAAATAGGAGAATATGTGCAAGGGATGTCAGTGGTTGTTTTGCTGCGATAGTACATATAGCATACAACACGAGCTGTATACAGTATTGATCACTGCCACTATGTGATAGAAGCAAACACAACAACTAAACCATATTACTACACAAACTGGGGGGGGAGTCCTAAAGTGTGTTTGAGCAAGAGGACACTTGGTGATCATGATACTCCCACTACAATAACTCCTCAGTGAGGTTTTAGTGAAGCATTTTCTTCACACTTTTGAACATATTTCCCCCTTTGTTGTCACAAGTTGCATGATTATATCTACCTAATTGTAATAAGTAATAAACACCATAGGTGGTTGGCAACCTTTGTGTCATGATTTGATGCGCCGGGGCAACTACTGACTATCTACCCTATGACAGTCACTCCACCGCAAATTGTACATTTCAGCAACTATACACAAGGCAAAGTTATTAAAATATTAAGATGGAAGATGATAAGATATAGTGCCATATGGACAGTTGGACTGATCACTGGCCATTGATAAGCGAATAAATCATTCATTGATTAGAGTGACCAATTATAAATAAAGCGATTATGGGGAGGAGTGATGGACAGATCCTATAGATGAGATTTTGTGTGCTGCCTTATTCAAGAAGATATACGTAGCTGCGTATTTAACAGATCCATTCTTATTCGTTGCTGACTGACTGAGTCACAGAATGATAGGACACATTGTTAAATGACTTTCAGATAAAGTTGTGTAGCTGACATACAATGCAATTGTGTGACTCCAGATAACACCCACTGTTCCTGGTCCACATAGCATGTATATACATTATCTGGTAATACCACTGGTTCAAGGTCTACCAGTCAGAATCTTGTGCCAATGTATAAAGACAACCTTCCTCAGTATGACTGATCTTGTCTGACTATAGGTTTCAGTTATTCATGAAAATATTAATGCTGGTATAATATTG
>Ga0224501_10005162_pt1 | contig 10303 bp, 12 predicted proteins | sample SF_Oct11_sed_USG_4_FD_169105 | JGI IMG/M metagenome (GOLD analysis project Ga0224501, IMG submission 169105) | Sediment microbial communities from San Francisco Bay, California, United States - SF_Oct11_sed_USGS_8_1 | ecosystem: Environmental > Aquatic > Marine > Sediment | place: USA...
AAGCGAACATTGCTTGTCACTTTTAAACAGTTGTTTAGTTATAATATGTTTGGTGCAACTTATGCATGAAAATATTGTGAAGATTCGACACGTAAAGCCTGAGATCAGGGTGCTAGGCGTTGATGATGGAGTTTTTGTTCCGCACTCAAAGGGCGTAGCAACTGTTGTAGGAGTTGTTTACCGGGGAGGGTGCTGGCTTGACGGAGTTATGCGAACAGAGGTGGAGATTGATGGAATGGATGCAACAGAAAAGATCGCGTCCATGATAACCACGTCTCCTCATTATGGTCAACTTCGAGTAGTAATGTTAAACGGGGTTACCTTCGCCGGCTTCAACATGGTGGATATAAAGAAGCTTTTCGAAAGAGTACGTTTGCCTGTCATAACGGTTACACAAGAGAAGCCAGATTTCGATGATATACGGAGAGCGCTTCGGAATCTACCTGAATATGAAAAGCGGGTGGAAGCAATGGAGAATGCTGGAAAGTTAATGGAGGTGCATACGCGAGACGCTGAACAAGCCGTGTATGTGCAGATTGTGGGGATTTCGGAGAAGGATGCAGAGAAGATTCTAAAGAGTACATCTACGCGAAGCAATATTCCCGAAGCGTTGCGAGTGGCACATATCATAGCCTCTGGGTTAACCCGATCGAAAGAAAAGGTTTAAAAGACGCGAAAGTAAGGAAAGTGAACGGAATGGTGATGTGCCATGGAGTTTTGTCCCAAGTGTGGGATGAGGCTGACTCCAACCCGTAAGGAAAAGGGAAATAAGGTCACCGTTGTGCTTTCATGTCCGAAGTGTGGCTATAAAAAACCAGCGGTGCATAAAGTGGTGGCTACTCCAAAGGTTATAGAGCATGGGCCTCAAGAGCGTGTGGTTGTGATTGGGAAGGAGGAGCAGAAGTTGCGGACTTTGCCTACTGTTAGGGTTGCGTGTCCTAAGTGTGGGAATATGTTGGCTTATGTGTGGCAGGTGCAGACTAGGGGGAGTGATGAGTCTTCTACACAGTTTTTCCGTTGTACCAAATGTAACTATACTTTCCGAGAATACACTTGAAACAAAATTTTTGCGAGACCCACTTTCTTTGTGAAATCACGCCGAGATGTCTACGTTGTTGTATTATTGATTTTGATTACAATCCTAGCACGACCAGGCTAGAGTAGAAGTTAAACGAGCAGGATAGAAACAAGTAAAGATTAAAATGGCTGAAAGATTAAGAGTAAGCGTTAAAGGAGGATAACCATTGTTCAAGGTTAAAATGGCCGACGCAAAATTCTTGAAAGATATGATCGCCACAATTTCAACACTCATCGACGAGGCAACATTTGACATAACCCCAGACGCAATCAAACTCCGCGCAATGGACCCATCACGCGTAGCCATGATAGACTTCGAATGGCCAAAAACAGTCTTCGACGAATACACCGCCAGCGAGACTATGAAAATGTGCATAAACGTGAGTGAACTGCTAAAATTGCTCAGACGGGCTGGAAAAGACGAATCCGTTGAGCTTTCATTGGATGAAAAGACGAGACGACTACAAATAACTATCAAAGGAAAATACACGCGCACGTTCAACATGCCCACGTTAGAAGCAGTAGAAGAAGAGGTTCCCACCCCAAAGGTTGCCTTCAACGCAAAGGCAAAGACCACCACCGAAGGATTACGTGAAGCAATCGAAGACGCCGTTCTAGTAAGCGACCACGTTCGAATCCAGGCGGACAACGAAAAACTAGTCATGAATGCAACAGGCGACCTCATGGGCGCCACAATAGAGATGAAAAAAGGAAGCGACGCACTCCTCGACCTAGAAACAAAAGAGAACTCGAAAGCCACCTTCAGCCTAAGCTACCTTTCCGAAATTGTTAAAGCCGCAGCGGCGACGTCAGACATCGTCACGCTAGAATTCTCCACAGACATGCCCGTCAAACTGGATTTCAAACAGCAAAAAGAAGGAAAACTGTCATTCTTTTTGGCTCCCCGCATAGAAGTAGAGTAACAATTACGGCAGGGAAGGGAAACTGCCACTAGCAAAAAGCGACTGGGCTAAATACCCTTTTGTTCCAGAGGCAGCAAAATACGTAAAAACACTGGGCATAAAGATAAGCGATTTGACAAGCCTAGAATACGAATCCATACTAGACCGCGCGGAAAAACGGATAGAAGAAGCCATTCTCTTGGGTTCAGTAACCGAACAATCATCTAACGACGACATCGAAATTTCCTCGTTTCCAATAGCCGCAATGATGGTAGCCGCAACGGCTGATTCATTTATCAAAAGAAGATATGCACTAGTAGAAGCAAAGCGAGTTTCTAACATACTTGCAAACGAAAACAAAGACAACATCGCATATATCGCAAGCAACTTCGACTGGGAGATAAAAACCGTCAAAGGTCCTGATGATTCATTAACCTACGACTTTGTGCTCCATTATACAGACTTCTTAAAAAGCGCAACAGTTTTTCACGACAAAAAATGGAAACTCATCAATAGACGCATGTTAAAACGAGAAGTCTACCTAACAAGAAACGAAGTAGCGCGCCTTCTAGAAGAGGAAGTGAGAAGGCATATACAAGAAAAGCTCGACACAAAGGTGGGATCACTACCTGAAGCGGTTATGACCCGCATAAACCGACTAAAACAACTGTTTATAGAAAAACGAGGAGAAATCCAACTAGAGGGACTTCCCAAAGAAGTGATTGTCAACGCATTTCCCCATGCATAAAAGAGTTATTCCTTCCTTTCACCCACAATCCTTGCGCTCGCATCAGGTTTCGCGCGCACGTCCATTTCCTCGTTATGCTTTTTCTTCAGCTGGTTTTTTTCTCAAGTGATAGGTTAGAGGATTCTTGATGGTATGGCAGATCGGATCGTCGGGATCTGGACAGACACCATGAGTCTTCAAAGTCGAACAGTTGTAGGGTCGGTATGTTGTTTGACTTCCTCTTTGACCAGCGAGGTGCTCAACCTGATATCTTGTCTTGTCTTCCTTGAAATCCGCAACATTTGCGAACATGTTGATGATCCCATTTATGCTAACACCTTGATGCAACAAATAGGTGACTAATGTAAACCTTTCAGTATGAGATAGATGTTGCCCCTTAACTGCTCTATCTAAAAATATTCTTATGCATGGGGGGTATTCAGACTCCTCTGCCTTCACTATTTTATCAAATTCTGACAAATGGGGTTTTATTTTCATGAATTCAGATTTGATTTCATCGATTACTTCCTGGATGTTTTGTGGGACTGCTGAAATCTTTTTTCCAATAAGGTCCTCTATGTACTTCTTCATTTCCTCCTGCAAAAGTCTGCAGACTTCCCTCTTTGAAACGTATACTTCACTCTTGTGAAGCCGTCTGTTAACAAGCTTCCATTCTGGAGAGTGGACTAGCCGCCCTCTGGTTGCGTTTTCTAAATAGTTGGTGAAATGTATAGCGAATGGATGCGGTGACTGCTTTGTTTCTCTTATTTTCCAATCAAAAAGCTTAGCGATATCAAGAATGGTTTCATTCTTCTTCTCACTCTGGAGATATTCATAAATCGTCCTCGCTTCACAAAGAACGAATCGCTCAGCTAAGGCATTATCTCTAACGCCTATAACCATCACAATAGAAACTGGAAAAGAAGCAATCTCAACCTCAAGGTCTTTACTCGGCTTTTGCAAGAAATGTGATACGAATTCAAAAGATGCCATTATTCTCTCCTTAGCCCGATCTACAATACGTTCAACTTCTGCAAGTTCTTCAAGATCAATGTCCAGCATAGAAACATGTTCTTTCGTCTTCTGCAAAAACGGATACTTTGCCATATCTGCGTTTGTGAACAAAACACATTTCCCACATTTCGTAGGTCTTTTACTCGCCTCTTATACTTTTCTTATAGATATAACAAAAGATAAACGGAAAGCGTGAGCGTGCGCATGCATGCATACTCAATGACTGGGCACAAACTTGCCACAAATGCAACAGTGATTAAGACCATTTCGCAAGTTTGGTTTAGAACAGAAAAGCTCGTCGAAACGTAATTATCCATCGTTGTACAGAGATGGGTTGATAACAAACTGCAATTTAGTTCCTAGGAGGAATACACATACCCTTCTCTTTACCACGTTTTGTTCAAGAGAAATTCGCTGAATATTATCATAACCACTCATCTGCCATTCAACCGCCTTCTACTATCGAAAGACGTGAGTTCGGTTTTATCTTGCTTAAGGAAAGAGCCATGGTCAGGCATAAAGGCTTTAGGAACGTGGAAGGCCTCGGGTCGTTTCTGAAAATGATAGTTCCCTCGGATGTTTACTATTCAAGTGCCTATTATGAAAGGCCGGAAGAGAAAATGGAAGAAAAAGGCTGGATAGGGGCAGATCTAATTTTTGACATCGACGCGGATCATATTCCAACTCCTTGCGAAAAAGACCACGATAAATGGGTTTGCAGGAAATGTGGCGTTGTTGGCCGAGGTGTAACGCCTAGAAAGTGTCCTGTCTGTGCAGAACAGAAGTTTGATGAAAAAACTTGGCCATGCGAAGTCTGTTTGGAATCCGCGAAGACGGAAACGATGAAACTTGTAGACTTTTTGATGAAAGATTTCGTTTTTTCTCCAGAAGAAATGGAGGTGAGTTTTTCGGGGCATCGTGGTTATCATGTCTGTGTGGAAAGCGGGGAGGTTCGAGTACTCGATCAAATGGCCCGCAAAGAAATAGTAGACTATGTCATAGGGATAGGGTTAGAACCTCGGTTCCACGGTTTAGGTGAAAGAAGCGAAGAGAAATCGCGCATACTGACTGGTCCAGATTTAAACGATTATGGATGGAGAGGAAGAATCGCCAAGGGAACCTATGAGTTCCTTCTGTCAGCTACTCCAGAAGAACTACAGCAAATAGGATTAAGAAAAAAGACTGCCGATACCCTGATTAAAAATAGAGAGGCACTGTTGAAAAGCTGGAAAGGAAAAGGGCCTTGGGGAATCATAAAAAACGTAGGCGTTGAAAGCTGGAAAAAGATAGCTCAACATGGAGTAGAAAAGCAATCAGCAAAAATTGACACTGTGGTTACTACTGACATTCATCGTCTGATAAGGCTCAGTAACACGTTGCATGGAAAAACAGGTTTGAGAAAAGTTATTGTTCCAATCACCGGCATCGAACACTTCGACCCCTTTAAAAGCGCTGTTGCGTTCAAAGAAGGTACAGTAGTGGTCACGGCAGCAGATGCTCCGCAATTTAGATTAGGAGATGAAACTTATGGCCCCTATCAAGAAGAAACGATTGAATTACCCACGGCTGCTGCCTTGCTGCTCTTGTGTAAAGGAAGGGCGAAAATGGCGGAATAACCATGTACGACGAACTCTATGAAGCATGGAAAAAAGAAAGAGAAAACATTGAGATTCAGATGCTTCCTCGAGATTTTTACGCGAAGCTAGCTGACTACATGAAAAAAATAAAAGAAGAAAGCCGGATGCTGGATGAAAAAACGACAAAAGCCAGACTCATGCAGTGTGAGTTTACGAATGTCAAAAAAATGGTTGATGAATTAATTCAACTTCGCTATCGAAAGACTTTGCGAAAAACCATAAATGGAAAAATCGTGCCTAGAGAAAGTTTAACCGAAGAAGAGGAAAAATTCATAGAAGAAATTTCGCCTCTAGCCGAATCTTATCAAGCGGTGGTGAAAGAAATTCTCAGAGGGCACCTGTCACATGTGAAAAGAAAGGAGAAGCCAAAAAAGAAGTTGGTGCGCTTTCTTCAAGAAATTCCAGCTATAATTGGAGCTGATATGAAGACGTATGGGCCGTTCAAACCAGAGAATATAGCAACTCTCCCTTCTGAAAATGCTCGAATCCTGATTAAGCAAGGTGTAGCTGTAGAGGTAGAAGCATAAGACAGAAATCATAGGTTAGCGCGGGAGATAAGACGGTAATTTACACATTGCACTTTTAGGCAAATTGGTGTCTATGCGGTGTAGGTATAGAAAGGGACTCAGACCAGTATACCTAGATTTGTTGGGTTTGCGCGTTTTCTACAATTTTGTCCTACGGCCTTCTAACCCTAACATTGGGTAAGAACCACTGCCATACAAGAGTGAAAATACAAAAATGGGGGAGTGTTTAAATCTGCGTCCAGAAGCATTTAAATAGTAATTAATTGGGCTGTTCTATACCGATTTGGTTGGCGAATCATATGAAAGTACCTAAAGGAGTAACCACCTACTGTCCGAAATGTAAAACTCATCAGCTTCACTCAGTCGCTCTCTATAAAGCTGGGAAGAGGCGTGCTTTGGCCGAGGGCGAACGACGACATGAACGTCAAAAAAAAGGGTACGGCGGGCAAAAATACCCGCTTCAAAGAAAATTTGCCAAAACAACGAAAAAACAAACATTAAAACTTACGTGCAAAACTTGTGGTTACACACGACACAAGAAAGGAATACGTCTCAAAAAGTTAGATTTTGAATAGAAGGGATGAAAATGAGTGATTGGGAAGAACTAATACCAAAACCTAGAAGCAGGTTCCTTCGAGTAAAATGCCCAGACTGTGGGAACGAGCAGACAGTCTTCAGTCATTCCACAAGCGTCATTCACTGCAACGTTTGTGGAGCTATACTCGCCAAGCCCTCTAGTGGAAAGGTTGTGATCAAGGGAGAAGTTGTCGCGGCGTTTGAGTAAATGAGGAGAGAAAATGACGTTTAGAAAAACGAAATGGCCGGAGGTAGGAGACCTCGTAATCACTACGGTTGAAAGAGTAACAAGCTATGGCGCCTATGTTGTATTAGATGAGTATGACAAAAGAGGCTTACTCCACATATCTGAGCTTTCCACAACATGGGTTAAGAATATACGAGATTTCGCGCGTGAAAGACAAAAAGTTGTATTGAAGGTTCTACGGGTCAACATAGAAAAGGAGCAAGTAGACCTCTCGCTTAGAAGGGTCACAAGACGCGAGAAAAAAGAAAAAATTCTCTCTTGGAAAAAAGAAAGGAAAGCAGACACCCTGCTGGAGAGCGCCTCTGAAAAACTAAACATGTCTACAGAAGAGATCTATGAAAAAGCCGGGATTCTGCTCGAAAAAGAATTTGGAGGAATATATGAAGGACTAGAAAAAACTGCAAAAGACGGCGTAGCCATTCTATTGAAGATAGGCGTATCTAAAGACATAGCGACAACTCTTGAGGAAATTGCAAAAGAAAGAATTAGAATACCCATGGTGAAAATAAAAGGAATACTGGAGCTTGAATGCTCAAAGCCCAACGGAGTAACCGTAATCCGAGACGCATTGTCAAGCGCTCAAAAGGCTGGGGGTTCTGAAGATGCGGAGGTTCATATTCACGTAATTTCCCCACCGAAATACCGCATTGATGTTTTAGCTGAAGATTACAAAGAGGCTGAAAAAATCCTCGAAAAAGCCACAAAAATCGCTCTGAAAAAAATAGCAACGACCGGCGGGCAAGGCACCTTTAAAAGGGAGAAATAATGGTCTGGCTACTTAGAAAATGTGAAAAATGCAAAAAATATACGTTGAAGCAAGAGAAATGTCCATACTGCGGAGGAAATGTTCGTATACCTCATCCGGCAAAATTTTCGCCTGACGATAGGTATGCTAAATATAGGCGAGCAATGCGGGGTTTGAAGCTGAAATGAAAACAACGCATGTAGAGGAAAAAACGCAGATTAAGTTGAAAAATCCCATCCTGATAGAGGGACTCCCTGGGTTAGGAATGGTTGGAAGAATAGCCACACGGTATCTCGCTAGGCAGTTAAACGCTAAAAAACTCGGAGAACTATATTCTCCCCACTTTCCCTACTACGTTCTTGTAAACAAGAAAGGAAGCGTCAGACTACTTCATGGAACATTCTACTTCTGGGAAAAAGAAGCTGGAGAAAATGACTTCATCTTCTTAACCGGAGACAGCCAAGCACAAACAATCGAGGGACAATATGACGTAGCCGACTGCATACTAGACTTCGCTGAAAAACACGACGTGAAAACAATAGTCACAATTGGAGGATATCGGAAAGAGCCGGAAGAAACACCAAAGGTAATAGCGGTGTCAACCAATTCTGAGCTTTTGAAAAAAGCATTAGACGCGGAGGCATTATCCAGTCCTGCAGGAAATCCAATTGTAGGAACAGCTGGGCTACTCTTAGGTCTGGCAAGATTTAGAAACATAAATGCACTTTGCCTCTTAGGAGAAACCCGTGGCTATCTACCAGATCCAAAAGCGGCCAAAAGCATTCTTAACGTTTTACAAAAAATGTTAAAGATTAAAGTTGATCTAACCAGGCTGGATGAAGAAATAGAGAAATCTAACAAAATCGTGGAAAGAATGCGAGAAATCGAAAAGCGAAGAGAAATTTATTCATCGAAAATGCGCAGAATGGAAGAAGAACGGATCACCTATATTTCATAAGAGCAAAGCTCAGTCATACTTTTCTTCTGAAACCGTACTGCGTGGTGTCATAGAAAGGAAACCTAACGATTTCTGCTTTTACACGTTTATTCCGTATCTTCACCATGACTTTCTCACCATCGATTGCATGTTCTTTGAAAACGTATGCTATAGCTATGCCGCATTTAAGCACCGGCGACAATGTTCCACTGGTCACCAGCCCCACTTTTTCTTCATTCCTCCACACTTCATAATGCCTGCGAGGAATCCCCCTTTCCAACATTCGTATACCAACGCGTTTCCTTTTCACACCCTCAGCTTTCCGTCTCATCAATGCATCTCTGCCGATGAAATTTCCTTTTTTGAGTTTGACAACAAAGCTTAGTCGTGCCTCAAAAGGGTTAGTATTTTCGTCGATGTCGTTGCCGTATAAGCACATACCAGCTTCCAGTCTGAGTGTGTCTCTGGCGCCTAGTCCACATGGTTCTATCCCGACTTCTTGACCAGCCTCTAAAACGGCGTTCCACACCTTTTCAGCCTTGTGAGGGTTCGAAAGAGAAGTGTTCCATACGAAGACTTCGAACCCGTCTTCGCCGGTGTATCCTGTTCTTGACACAGAAGCATCGACTCCAGCTAATTTGATCCAGCCGCACTTGAATCGCTCGATTCTACTTAGGTTTTCAACGGATATTTTCTGTAGCGTTTCTTCTGCCTTTGGACCTTGCACTGCAAACATAGCTATGTTATCTGAACTTTCCTTAACGTTAATGTCGAAACCGCGAGAATGCGCAGTTAGCCACTTAAAATTTTTATCTCGGTTGCTTGCGTTGTAAACCATAAGAAACTGTTCTTCCTTCAGTCTAGATAGAACAAAGTCGTCTATTATGCCACCTTGCTCATTACACATCAATGAGTAATGTGCGCAAAGAGGTGCCAGTGTTGCAACGTCATTGGTTGTCACGTAGTTTAGAAAAGCTTCGGCTTCTGGCCCAGTCACAAGCACTCGTCCCATATGCGAAACATCAAAAATTCCTACGGTTTTTCGTACCGCCATGTGCTCCGAGATGATTCCTCGGTACCACATTGGCATTTCAAATCCGGCGAACAGAGACATTTTGCCTCTTTGATTGTGAAACTCATAAAGATGAGTTCTTCTTGCAGGCTGACTCAACCAACAAACCTCCAAACATGATCACAAGACGAAATAATGATTGTTTACACATACGGTCACCTGACGGGCTTAACTTCCACATCTTTCGGGATAGAAGATAGCTTTTTGCCACATTTCGGGCATTTGCCATCGTACTGTTGAATAATTTCGTCAGGAGGCTTCAGGTCTGTGCCTTCATAAAGAACAGCGCCACAATTCTGACAAATTGCACGTTGAGGCATAATATCACAACCGTTGTCAAACGCAGAAAAACAATCGTCACAAACTATTTATAACTTCTGCGTACGCTTGAGAGAAAAGGAAAGGACTAAATGGAGAAATGCACTTTAATCATCACCGAAAAGCCAAACGCTGCTCAACGAGTAGCAAAAGCACTAGACAATAAAGAGAAACCTGAGAAAATTGAAGAGAAAGGCGTACCCTATTTTGTAGCTCATCGGGGAGAGAAGAAACTTGTTGTAGTTCCAGCCCTTGGGCACCTATACACGATTGTCCAAACGCAAGGAAAAAGAAACTATTATCCAATCTTCAACTTTAAATGGGCCCCACGATATGTTGCAGAGAGGGGAGCAAAACAAATTCGTGCATGGATTGAAGTTTTTTCGAAACTTGCCCGAGACGCTGATCAGTTTATAGGAGCTTGCGACTACGACCTTGAAGGAAGCCTCATTGGCTACTGCATACTAAAATATGCATGTGGAAACAAAGAAGCCACAGCGAAAAGGATGAAGTTTTCTACACTT
>Ga0224501_10005163_pt1 | contig 10301 bp, 12 predicted proteins | sample SF_Oct11_sed_USG_4_FD_169105 | JGI IMG/M metagenome (GOLD analysis project Ga0224501, IMG submission 169105) | Sediment microbial communities from San Francisco Bay, California, United States - SF_Oct11_sed_USGS_8_1 | ecosystem: Environmental > Aquatic > Marine > Sediment | place: USA...
CAGGTGCGAGGAGGAGGTGCTCCGCGGGATGATACCTGGGGAAACCTTCGAGGACGTGAAGGAGGAGTTCGTCTCGGTCATCGAGGGGGTGAAGGCCAAGGACTCCGACCTAGAGTACGAGGTCGAGGTCATCAACTCCCGCGAGGGGTACTTGGTCTCCCCCGAGGACCCTTGGGTACTGCAGGGGAGGGAGGCGGTGAGGGAGGTCACGGGCCGGCTGCTGCCCTTCACGGGGACCCTAGCGAGCACCGACATGAACTACCAGGTGAACGAGGGGGGCATGTCCTGCTTCAACCTCGGCGTGGGCGGCCCCTACTCCAACGGGCACAGGCAGGACGAGAACGCATCAATAGACGAGATCGTGGATTGCACGAAAATAGCTGCCCTATTCTACATGAGAAAACTGGGCGTTGACGTCTAATTACCTCGGCATGTCAACGGAGACGAAATAAAAAATCCTCTGATAATTTGGGGGATGGACGGAGGAAGAATAGGGCCAGCGCGCTCAGCAATTTTATATTTTTTCCCTGCGGACTTTGACATCATGAGGCGACCCAAATACAGGGTGGTGAAGGAGCACAGGGCCTCCTTCCCCAACGCAATGATGGCGGTCGAGGGCGACGAGGTGAACGTGGGGAAGGAGGACCCGGAGATGCCCGGCTGGTACTGGTGCAGGGACAAGAACGGCGTCGAGGCGTGGGTCCCCGCGTCCCACATCTCCATGAAGGACTGTAAGGGGTTCTTCATCCAGGACTACAACTCGATAGAACTCGACGCGCGGGAGGGCGAATTCGTCCAGTACCTGGGGGAAACACTGGGATGGGTGGAGTGCCTCAACAGCGAGTGGAAGTACGGCTGGATCCCCAGGAGCAAGGTCGCCCGCGTATGAACCCCTGCGCTCGGGTTACCTGAAGTTCTCGAGGAAGGCCCTGGTCTCCTCCAGGGACACCTTCACCCTCGTGGCCGTCTCGGGGCCGACGACGCCCTCCCTCAGCAGGGTCTCCATCGCCCCCTTGGCCTCCTTTACCTTGTCCTTCATCCTGGCGATCTCCTCAGCCGGTATCGCCTTGGTGACGTCCTCGAGGAAGGTCATCTCCCCCTTCCTCCGGGCGATCTCTCCCTCGTAGTACTGGATCTCCCATCTGAAGGCCGGGCCCTTCGCCTCGTACTCGCCGTCGAGGAGGTCGCTTATGGACTTCCTCATCTCCAGCTCCCTGAGGTTCACCCTCACCTCCTTCAGCGCCCTCGCGATGGGCTCCAGGCCCCGGGCCTTGGCGGCCAGCTCGCGAGAGTATCGCGCCAGGAGCATCTTCCTCTGGCCCATGCACCGGACGGAGCGGGCCTGGTACTCCTCGAAGAGCCTGTTGAAGTGCTCCTCGTCGACGGTCCCCTCCTTCAGGAGGTCCGCGGACCAGAGCTTCAGGGAGATGCTGTTCATTAGGTTCTTGGTGAGTTCCTGCACCCGTCCGAGTGCACCCTCGTCGGGCTGCGTGGAAACATCGACGACGTCACCCTCCTTCCTGAACATGTAGAGCGGGAAGCCGCACTTCAGGCAGTACAGGGAGGTGGGGACCGTCTCCTTGCAGTTCGGGCAGGGGACCATCGTCTCCTGGAAATCCTCCTGAAGGCTTTCCAGCTGAAGTTCGTCCTGAAAGGTCTCCGCCTGGGTCTCGTCCTCGCTTACCGTCTCATTCTCCATTCTGAACACTCCAAATCCATGTTCTTGGCTTCTCGAGCCTAGGCCCCATTCGACTCGAAACCGGAGTAGCCGGATATATTAGGAATATGGAACTATAATCCATCTAAACGTGCACACGATGCCTACCAAGTTGGCGATTACCGGCGGCGCGGAACACGATGTAGTACAGAATTCACTGCGGCGTCGGCTCCAGGGATGTCAAGGTTTTATGGTCACAGTTTTAGTGTAGGTGCTTTCGCGGTCCGGGCCTTCAACCCTGACGTATATCTTCAACTCGCCCGGCTCATTCGCAAATATTTTTACAGGTGTCAGCCATGTTTCTTCTCCGGGCTTCAGGAAGATCGTCCTGCCGGTTGGGGTTATGTGCGCGCTGTAGCCCGCTCCAGTTGGTTTCCCGTTGAGGGTGCACCCGAAATCTATTTTTGTTATGGCAGACGTTGGCACTGGAAACGGTAGCCCGTTCACTATCACGAATGAAGCGTGAACGGTCTCCCCCACGAAGTATTCTTCCCTGTCGGTCCTTATCTCGTATCTCACATTTCCTTTGATCATTATGATGCCGATTGCCAAGGCGATGAATACGAATATCCACAGTCTTCGCAACTGCGACATGCAACACAACGATCTCCAAAAACGTATTTTATACTACATTTTAGAACACGAGTTCCGACTCGCGCGAAGTAGTCCTTATGTGAACAGGCAGAGCTTCACAGTTTACCCAAAACATTCCTAAACATAATACTATTAATGAACCCCCAAAACATTCCAATAGAAATAAAAATTAATAAAACTATTAAAAAACCATAGGTTATTTTGGTCCACAATGGCCTTTCTCTCCAGTCCTTCTCCAGCCACCAGGGCATGAATAGAGACTTACGTTCTTTCTGGGCTTCTTCTCCTTCTAACTCCTTTAATGTCCAAATTGGTCCTTTTGATCTGTTTCTCCTGAGAATAAACAAAAACAATAATATAAAAAATATAAGAAGAGTAGTTAATATTATTTCTAGCAACTGCACTCTCTGTGCATCCCTGTCGCGCGCTCTAGTTAATTCATTCCGCACATGGATTTTAACCTTTACTTATAATTTATTTTGAACAGCCCCAGCACACGTAGAGGAAGTCAAGAATTGGACGGCGTGATCATCAAGCTGAAACCTTCCACAGGATCGTTCAACTGTTCGCTGAGGATTAGAAAGCTCACGTCGAATCGCGTAATGATTCATATTCTTTCGTTGAGGTTCAGCATGGGTATCTTCGCGTAACAGATGTTGCAGAAGACGTGCCCAATTTCATTGACCATGAAATCGTCATCGTTGCCGCACTTCGGGCATTTGACCCGTTCCTCTTTAACCATCTTTGACAAAGCCCTTTCATAGTCCTCTATTCTGGCGTTCCCCGGCATGCTATCTCTCACGGTTTCGACTGGAGGTATATTTAAACACCTGATCAAAGTCTCTCGCGATGGGAAATAAATTTTTAGTTTCTATTTAGAATAATTTATTTCCCTCCAGAAGAATACTTGATTTGGAGAAGATAATCTGGTTGCGTCGAATGACCGCTTTTCTGAGATTGATACTGATCCAATTGCTGATAGTCAACTATGCCACAGCTTACGTCGAAGCCCAAACTAACAGGGTGCTCGTAGTAGAGCTGGACACGGAGATCACTGCCGCGACCACTAGGATGTTCAGGGACGCGATGGGGATCGCCGACACGGTGGACGCGCGCCTGGTGGTGGTGGAGGCGAACACCCCCGGAGGGGAGATAGGCGCCGTCAAGGAGATCATGGACATCTTCGAGGCCTCTCCAATACCTGTGTGCGTGTTCGTCTATCCCATGGGGGCGTCGGCTTGGAGCGGAGGCACCTACCTTCTCGTCTCGTCCCACATAGCCTCCATGGCATCGGGCACAAGCATAGGGAGCGCCCAGCCCACGTACTACACCGGGGAGCCGATCAACGACACCAAGCGGATAAACGCCCTCTCAGCCCTTATGATGAACCACGCGAGGCTCCACGACAGGAACACGACGGCCGCGCAGTCGTTCATCGTCAAGAACTTGAACCTCGGGCCGGAGGAGGCCCTCAGGTACCACGTCATAGAGCTCGTTGCCGACGACACGCCGACCCTCCTCCGGAGGCTGTCCGAGAAGACGCTCATCAGGGCCCAGTCGGAGGAGGGGACGAGCGTTTGGAGGCTCGTAGAGGCCGAAGAGGCCGATCGCTATACCGCCATCGCCAAGTTTTCATTCGAGGGCATCGATGGAGCGGAGATAGTCAATTTCGAGCCGGGCATATACACGGGGCTCTTGGAGATAATATTCGATCCCGTCGTGTCCTCCCTAATGCTGGTCCTGGGGTTCTTCTTGCTGCTCATCGGGATACAGACGCCGGGCATCGGAGCCGAGTTCGTCGGCGGCCTTTTCGTGCTACTCTCGCTCGTGTCCCTCCAAGTGATAGGGATAGAGCCGGCCGTTTTCCTCCTGTTCATCGCTGGATTCGCCCTCATCGTGGGCGAGCTGACGACCAACATCGGCTTCCTTGGCCTGGCGGGCGCCGTCTGCATCGTCCTGGGAAGCATACTCATATTCCCGTCTCCGCAGTGGCTCCTGGCGCCGGAGGTCGCGAACACCATCAGGAACACGCTATTGGCGTCCTCGGCCTTTTTCTGCATTTTCTTCGGCTTAATCGTGTACAAGATCGCCCAAGCGAGGAGGCAGAGGGCGTTGATAAGCTCTGAGATGATCGAAGGGTCAACGGGCGTAGTGACGACAAGGCTTGACCCCTACGGGGAGGTCAGGGTGGGAGGCGAGTTCTGGAGGGCCCGCGCCGAGGAGGGCGCGATCGAGCGCGGGACGAGCGTCATCGTAACGAGGAGGGAGGGCCTTCTCCTGAAGGTCAAGCAGGCGGAACAAGCGGCCTCGACGCGGCCAGTATCTCCATCAGAGAGGAGGTGAGAGAAGTGGAAGTGTTAGGGATACCTATTGCGCTGATACTCGAGGTGCTGATCGTGCTGGTCGCCATAGCCATAATATTCAGCGGGGTGAGGGTCCTGAACGAGTGGGAGCTGATTCCGGTCCTCAGGCTCGGGCGGTACGTGGGGCTCAGGGGGCCGGGCATCACGTACCTGATCCCGTTCATCGACAGGGCGCCCGTGAGGGTCTCGACCCGGCTGCAGACCGTCAGCTTCAGGACAGAGCAGACGCTGACGTCGGACAACGTGCCGGTGAACGTGGACGCCGTGATGTACGCGAAGCCCGTGGACGTCGAGAAGGCCATCCTCAACGTCGAGAGCTACGCCGACGCCACCCAGTGGGCGGCCCAGACCACCCTAAGGGAGGTGATCGGGAAGATAGAGCTCAACGAGATGCTGGCAGAGAGGGACAAGGTCGGCGCCCACCTCAGGGAGATCATAGACGAGAAGACCGAGGCGTGGGGGATCAAGGTCACGTCTGTCGAGGTCAAGGACGTCGTGATACCGACGGTGCTTCAGGACGCCATGAGCAGGCAGGCCCAGGCCGAGCGGGAGCGCATGGCCAGGGTAACGCTCGCCACAGCCGAGCTGCAGTCGGCCCAGAAGATGATAGACGCCGCGAAGATGTACGAGACGAGCCCCGGGGGGATGACCCTCAGGTGGATGAACATCTTGTACGAGATGGGGCAGCAGCAGGGCACCAACACGATAATGCTGATACCGTCGAACCTGCTCACAGCGGGGGTGACCCCTGTGGGGATATACGGCATCAAAGACATCACCGAGGAAGCAAAAAGAGGGAAAAAGTAGTAAGGATCAATGCAATCTGCCCATCTGTTTCTTCGACCTAGTCACTCGTAGCCATGTGAGCGCTTCGTTCTTCTTTGTGAGGGACGGCTTTGAGGACGAAGATTACACACAGCACCAATGGGATTAATAGCACCTGAGCCATGATTGGAGAAGAGATTAAAGAGGTTTCAACGGCATGGGGTTTGTTGATGGTCCTCTGAGGGAGGCCCTCGAAAAGGAGGCCGAAGGGGCCGAAGAACTTCTCAAGGTCAGGGCCTGGGAGGTCGAGGAGAGCCCGACGGACCTGGGCTACCGGCCAGTCGACGGGTGGCCCAGGCTGCCGGAGGGCTGGAGGCTGGGCCAGGTCGTCGGGGTAGCCACAGACTCGAGGGGGAGGTACTACATTTATCACCGCGGCGATCAGGCGCCGCCGATCATCTGCTTCGACAGGGAGGGAGAGCTCATCGCGTCCTGGGGTGAGGGCTCCTTCGGCCGGCCCCACATGATCAAGTGCGACCGGGGCGACAACCTCTGGGCGGTGGACGATGGGGGTCATGTCCTCTACCTCTACTCGCCTCGGGGCGAGGTTCTGAGGACCCTGGGGGCGAAGGACGCCCCGGGCGAGGACGGCGGGCACTTCAACAGGCCGACGGACATCGCCTTCGGCCAGGACGGCGGATTCTACGTCTCCGACGGGTACGGTAACAGGAGGGTCGCCCGGTTCGACGGGGACCTGAGGTTCCTGGGCCAGTGGGGCTCGGAGGGCGAGGGCGAAGGCCAGTTCGTCCTCCCCCACGCCGTGACCACGGATCCCGAAGGCCTGGTCTACGTTGCGGACCGCACGAAGTGGAGGGTCGAGGTCTTCACCCCGGAGGGGAGCTTCCTGGGCCAGTGGACCCACATAGGCAAGCCCTACGGAATAGTCTACGCCGAAGACGGCTGCTTCTACGTTTGCGACGGGGACAACGCCCGTGTGACGAAGCTCGACGGGTCCGGGAGGATCGCGGGATTCTTCGGCGAGAAGGGCAACGGTCCGGGGCAGCTTTCGACGGCCCACGACATCGCCGTCGCGGATAACGGGGACATCCTCACGGCCCACCTTGACGGAAGGGTCCAGCTCTTCTCCCTGATCTGAAACAGATCAACGTGGCCCGATAATTTTCGCAAAATGGTCCGGGGCCAACCCACTCACGCGACTGAAGCTCCCGGAAATATGAGCGCCATCCAACTCCATCCATCTGACGCGGCCTAAACCTTGAAGGTCTCCTTTTCGACGGAGCGCTTCTCGATCCCGATACTGGCGGCCTCCAACCACCGGCCTCCGTACAGTTCCACTTCCTCCTCACCTGCGTACACGGCGGCCACCGTCCTGCCCAGGGCGTCGCACTTCGTTATGCCGGACCCCGTCGCGGAGCCCACGTAGATCATGCCCGGGGAGGGCGCCACGACGGGGACGGTGTCGTACCTGTTTATCGACCTCTGGCCCGCCCACATGTTCACGGGGCGGACGCCCTCGAAGCAGGGGAAGTACCTCACCAGTGCGTGGTATATGTTGTTCGAGTAAAGGCTGCTCTCGGGCTGCGGGTCGTCCTCGAGGCCGTACCTCCTCCCGAAGTCGTCGGCGCAGCCGAGCCAGATGCTCCCCTCGGCGAGGTCCGCCTTCAGGTAGACCCTTATCCCGGGCATGTGAGTGAAGGGCAGGGCGTCGTATTCGCTGAAGCCCCTGGCTCCCCATAGCCTCTGCAGTCTCGGGTCCTTGAAGACGAACATCACCCGCTTCTTCGGCCTCATCATCGGGTCGATCCCGACGGCCCCCAGGAGCCTCTCCGACCAGACCCCCGCCGCCACCACCGTCGTCACAGCCCGTATCTCACCCCTGTCAGTCTCAGCCCCCGCGACGTGGACGCCCTGCCAAACGAAGGGCTCCCCGGCGACGCCCAGCTCCCTCTCCGGCCTGAGGATCAGCCCGGATGCCGTTGTGTTGTAGGCGACCTCGCCCCCCAGCTTCAGTAGCTCGGACTCCAGGCTCCTAGCGAGGGCGTCCGTGTCAACGCAACCGCACTTCACCCCCAGGACGCCGTGCTCCACGGGCTCCAGCCCCATGAGCTCCGCCTCCTCATCGCCGAACTCGGTGACGAGGTCGGGCATCATCCGCTCCAGTTCCCCCCTCTCGAAGGTCCTGACCTCGACGCCGTTCCTGCGCATCCTCTCGATGGGCCCCCTCAGCGCATCGTGCCTGGCCCCACTCAGGAGGTACAGGTACCCGTACTTCGCCAGCCCGAGGTCGTATCCCAGCCCGTTCTGGAGGTGGAAGAGCCAGTCGATGGTCGAGTCGGCGAGGAGGTAGTTCGCCACGGAGGCGTAGAGGTTCAGGAATATCCCGGCGCTCTTGGCGGTGTTCCCCTGACCCGGCCCACCGAACATGTCGATGACGAGGACCCTCTTCCCCGGGTTACGCCTCTTCAGGTGGCACGCGGAGCTGAGACCGAGGACGCCGGCCCCGATGACCAGGATGTCACAGTACATGCCCTAGACTGCAGAATTCCCGGCCGTATATTAGTGTGCACGTAAAGCACGGATGCCAGGGCCCTACCATGCACAGTTGAAGCCGTGCTCAACCCTGGGTCGACCAGACCAAACCGATCTTCAAACGCTGATTCCTATCCGGGATAAAAAATCCCCGTAGAGCCCCGTGAGCTCAGGGACTCCCCGCGCGCGCCTCTCGCCCCAGGTTAAGTAGGCGACGACCTTCTCGTTCATTTAGATCCGTCGCCTGCGGGGCTTCAACCCTTGTAGTGGATGGTGGCTGGACAGCCTGTGCAGGTCGCGTACCCGGGGCACGTGGTGCAGCGGGAGCCGCACGGCGAAACATCTCCCAGCTCTTCGGGCTTCTTCATCTCCAAAATCGGACGGTGTATCTTCTCAGCGAAGACCAGCTCGGCCCTCCTCCCCCCGAAGGTGTTCTCGGGGTGCTCGCCTATGTACTCGGCCCAGAACCGCTCGTCTTCCCCGACGCGGAGGACGATGTAGGCGTCGCTCCCCTTCGTCGCCCAGAAAGCGACGCGCGGGCAGCCACCGTAGCGCAGGGCGCCCCTCTCCGCAGATTCGGGGGAGCCGTACTCCATGCGCAGGATGCCGTACAAGACATCTTTCACGACCACGATCCCTCCTGGATCAAGCTGTGGGTGAGCTCTGGGCCCACCTTTGGGCCACGCCTGATTTGAGGCTTGTCATCGGCGGACAGTGACCTTGATGGGTATGCCCTGCCTGACGCTCTGGGAGACGATGCAGAAGTCCTCGAAGATCTCTGCGCAGCGCTCCAGCTGCTTCAGGTTCCCCTCCGGCACGTCGGGGGTCATCTCGACCTCCATCTCGCTGATCCTCCAGCGGCCCTCCTTGTTCCGGGCCCTCACGCCCCTCACCGTCGCCCGTATCCCAGAGACCTCCGCCTTCGACCTCCTCAGGCAGAAGAGGAGGCTCGCGCTCAGGCAGTTGCCGATGGCCGCCGCCAGGACCCTCGACGCGTTGGGGCCAGCCCCGCCGCCGACCGGCTCCGGCTCGTCCATGACGAGGTCCCCAACGCCCTCCAGGCCGAAGTCGACCCTGAAGGCGAAGTCCCTCTCCTGGGCGACTTCCACCCGGAACTCAACCTCTTCCGACATAACGATCCCGCGTATTGGTCGGGACGCTATATAATGGATGCGGGCTCAGCCCCCTTCCTCGAAGAAGTCGGGGGCCCGTGCGTCGCCGTGCTTCCTCTTGTAGTCGCTCTCCAGGTAGTAGCCTCCCCCGACGAGGGCGATTGTCATTCCGAAGAAGACCCAGAACACCCACTCGAGGCTCGTGTCGCCGGAGGCGGTGACGAGGTAGACCATGTAAACGCACGCCGCGAGGCTGGCGACGCCCCCCAGGTACAGAAGTGTCCACTGCCTGAGCTCCAAGCCCCCCGCCCCGTCAGACACCTGAACATATCCCCCGGCATGGGCACATATGTTTTCCCATCGTGAAAGCCATATAGGAGGTAGGGGGGATCGTTGAAGCATGGCCGGTCTCAGGAGGGCGGACAAGGAGATCAGGGACAGGGCGGAGGTCGAGGCGGTCCTGAGGGAGGCGATGGTGGGGAGGCTCGGCACCTGCTCCGACGGGAGGCCCTACGTCGTCCCCCTCTCCTTCGCCTACCACGAGGGCAAGATCTACTTCCACGGAGCCGCTGAGGGGAAGAAGATGGCTGACATCGCCCGGAACCCCAAGGTCTGCTTCGAGGTCGACGAAGCCGAGCTGATGCCCGCTGAGGACCCGTGCAACTTCAACTTCAGATACCGGAGCGTCATCGCCGACGGCACGGCGAGGGTCGTCGAGGGCCCAGCCGAGAGGCTAGCGGTACTTAGGCTCCTGGTGGAGAAATACGCGCCGGGAAAGGGCGGAACGCTCACCGAGGAGCGGGTGAGAGGCTCCGCGAGCCTCGCGGTCGTCGAGATAACGATAGAGGAGATGGTGGGGAAGAAGAGCCCCGCCTGAAGCCCACTCTGACCCCATCGGTCGTGTTCTGTTGCTACGCCGCTACTTTGTTCGAAAGATCAATGATGGCCTGATCTCCGAGAACATCTCACTCTTCGCCCTGCAGATGGGGCAGACGTAAGGGGGCTCATCCCTGAAGACGGTGTAGCCGCAGACCCTGCAGTACATGAGCCTCCTCGCTGCAGCGGGTGCCTCAACCTCGGGGACCCCCTCCTTCAAGGGCTGCTCCTCCCCTTCCACGCCATAGGCCGCGAGCTGCTTCTCGGCTGGGCGCCTCTCGGGTATCGGCCTTGTCTGTCCGCTCTCGTGGGTCTCGGCGTCCA
>Ga0224501_10005164_pt1 | contig 10301 bp, 10 predicted proteins | sample SF_Oct11_sed_USG_4_FD_169105 | JGI IMG/M metagenome (GOLD analysis project Ga0224501, IMG submission 169105) | Sediment microbial communities from San Francisco Bay, California, United States - SF_Oct11_sed_USGS_8_1 | ecosystem: Environmental > Aquatic > Marine > Sediment | place: USA...
TTTAAATTCATTCATACTGATAGAATAGGATTATGTTTTTATATATCAAGACCATCTTGAGAAAATCTTTTTCGATTTTTATTAAAAAGAATCTTCCCCTTGTGGCCGCGGCGAGTTCTTTTTTTCTTATGCTGACAATCGTTCCTTTTATCATTTTACTAATGAAAACGGCCGGACTACTTTTTGTTAATATCTCTGGAATAGAGTTAAAAATTTTTGAGTTGTTAAAAACATTTCTCCCTGAAACCTCACCTGAGCTTTTAACAACTTTTCAACGAATAATTCATAAGGCCCTACTCCAAAAAAGTGGGCAAGATGTCTATATCAGTATTATCTTTTTATCTTTAGGTTCAATTTCTTTATTCGGATCATTATCAAAAGGTTTAGAGCTTATTAAAGAACAAAGGAAAAAGGCCACTCTGAAAAAAATTGAAGATTTAATATTTGTCGGAGTTTCAGTTATATTTGCGATTATTTGCCTGACCCTCCCTTCTCTTCTTGGTGCGGTAGAGAGTCTCATGAACAATATTTCTATTATTTCTAAAATAGAACTTGTTTTTCCTGAGCTATTAGGAATATTTTCAAAATTAAAATATTTAAAAAGTGGGCAATATCTTTTTCCAATAATTTTATGGCTCTATATAGCTCTTTTGCTGAGTTGGAATTTTAGATCCAAGCTGCGTAAAAGAGATTTTCTTATGATTTCCCTTATTTTCTTAATAATTCTTAATTTGGCAAAATGGCTTTTTATAATTTATATAAAAGCAACATCTCATGGGATGGTTTCTAACTATGGGAGTTTATATACCTATATCCTGGCCATGCTTTGGATATACTTGGTTATGATCGCTTTTTATTATAGTGCTTGTCTTTGTCAGGCCAAAATACAAATGAAGGACATAAATGGGCTTAATTAGGTTTTTGATAGATATTTATATTATGATCTTAATTGCAGATATTATTCTTAGTTACTTACCGCAGTTTAAAAGAGAAAAATGGGCAACTTTTATTCGTCAAGCGGCCGATGTAGTTTGTCGACCAATACGATCAATTATGCCACGCGATCTTCCTTTTGATTTTTCTCCTATGATTGCTATTCTTATCCTTAATTTATTGGTTTATTTGTTTTAATTTTTGGCAGGAAAGCAAAACTCCAATAAAATATAAACATGAGTAGAGATTTTGATTTTCTAGCAGAAGAGACACTTAAACTTTGCGAAAAGTTTAATTCCTTTAGTGATTTTGATTCTATGCGTAATATGAGCTTTGAAAACTTTGAAAAAAGCCTTCTTGCGCCTAAAATCCAATCAACTTCCGAGTTGAAAGAAGGCCCAGGCATTCTTTTTTGGGTTTCACAAAGTCAAGGAACCTATTCGATTAGAGGTGTTTTTACTAAAAATATTAAAAATGATTATGAAAGATATCTCTCTAAAGATGAAACCATTTTTGATCAATTAAAGCTTCGCCAGCCAGAGAATATTGAATTAAACGTCTTTCCAACATACACAATTCACGAAGCTAAATATATCTATCTCAATCTCCTCAATAGGCGAATTCTAAATCAAGAGGATTGGGCAACTAATATCAGTGACCCTGGAAATCATTGGTGGCTTACTTCCCATGAGAGCTTTATAGAGATTCAATTTGGAAATAGAGGGATGTATTCGCAAAACAATGTCATAGAGCTAGGCCCTATTGGGGATGGGCGAAGCTTTTCTAAAACTCTAAATAAACATATAAACTTTATTTCAGAGTGGATTGTTTATGAAGAGTTTTCAACAAGCTATAAATCATTGAGATTAGTTCCCAAGGATATTAATGATCAAGGTTATCAAGTTTTTAAAAATATTTTTTTAAAAGGTGAAATCTTCGAAGGTGTCGAAGGCCCACAGCCTATAAACCAAATACTCTATCAGCTCTCATGGGCGAGAAAGTTTTGGATCTTTGCCGAAAAACTTCTTCAATAGTTGATTGCTTTTATTTATTGCAACTCGTTACACAGATGTTAAAATATATATGTGATGCATAAGGCATTTCAATTTTAACAGGATGTTAGTTTTGGATTTTACCTTCGGAAAAAGACCTCTTAATAGAGCTGCCCCAAACCCACCTTCATCTCCTTTTGGCGCACAACAGGAACAAGATAGTATAGGAAGTGATCGTCTTCAAAAGGCCATCGAAAGAAATAGGGCCAAGCAACTCAAAAGAGAACAGGCCAATCATGCCCATGACAGACCTAAGCCTCCAACTGTACCAAGGTCAAGATCAGGGTTTGGTAATAGTATGAACTCCAACCGATCGAGCATGGGATCACCTCGAGCTAGCTTTCGCTCAAAATTTAATCAGAGTAGAGAAATGAATAACTTTGAATCTCGAATGACTACATCTCCTACTCGAGAGAAAAGCTATAATCGCCCTTCATCTAACTTTAGTACTCCTCGTAAACCGATCTTTGATAGCTCACAATTACAAACAAAAATAATGAGTAAGCTCAATGCTCCTATAAATAGGATTAAAGAAAGAACAAATGAGACACTTAATAGAACAAGAGGGTTTATCGATGCTTGGTCCCTTAGAATAGGTTGGATGTTCTGTCTTTTCTTACTGTTTCGATTAATTGTCAGTGAAGGCGGGTTAAGTGATTTTTACTCAAAAAACAAAGTTACAACACAAGAGAAAATTATAAAAATCAACTCGAAAAAGAGAACACTGGCCTTATAAAAGAAATAGATCAAATTAAAAACGATACAACCCTTCAAAAGAAACTTGTAAGAAAGCATTTAGGGTATATTAGCCCTAGTGAATATTTGGTTTTATTTTCTAAGGAGTCTCAATAAATAATTGGAAGTCTTACTCCAATTAGGGGACCAATTAAGCTTTTGCCCAACTTTTATTTGCGAAGATAGAGGGGAAGATGCCTTCATTTCAAGAACATGCCAAGCATAAACTGTTCTTACTCTTGGTACTGGCTCAGCAAAACCAGGGTGATGAGGAACATCTCTAACAATATCTAAAACCTTTAGGTTATTATCCAGAAAAATAATGTCTAGATCAAAATAGGTGTCAGGCATCCAAAAAGATCTAGGCCCTTGCTGTGGAAAAAAGAATAGAATTCCTTGATCTTCCTTGAATTCAGTCGGGGATACTCCACTGAGTCCTCTTGATAGTTCGTCAGGTTTATATACAACTTTGATACGAATACTTTTACCATCAGCTAATTGGATAGTTCCGTTCGAGTAGTTATGTTGTGCGTTATCTTGGGGCTGGCAAGATAAAGTACAGAGAATAAGCAGTGTAAAGAGGAAATTTTTGATGAGCTTTAGTGTCATATACGTTATATAAGAGGTCAATTTCAAACATTAGTCAAGGTAAGAGAAATGACCTCAATTAAGGGATTACTTAGAACTCATCACTGTGGCCAACTCAATGGTGAAAATGTAGGACAGGAAGTTATTTTATGTGGGTGGGTCAATAAAGTAAGAAACCTTGGTGGACTCCACTTCATAGACATTAGAGACAAGTTTGGACTTACTCAACTTAGCTTTAGCGATTTCAAAGATGATATTAAAATTATAAAAGAAGCTGCTCTTGAATCAGTTATTATGGCCAAGGGAAAAGTATCAACTAGACCAGAAGAGGCCGTGAACAAAAACATGAAAACAGGAGAGGTTGAAGTTTTAGTATCAGAGCTTAAAATATTATCAAAATGTGATATCGATAAAATTCCATTTCTTCCCTTTGGACAAATCGAAGCAACAGAAGATCACCGTTTGAAATATAGATATCTGGATCTAAGAACTGAAAAACTACAGAACATTCTTAAACTACGATCTGAAACAACTCTTAAAACTAGATTATGCCTAGATAAGGCCGGATTTGTAGAGGTCGAAACTCCCATTCTCTATAAATCAACTCCTGAAGGGGCAAGAGATTATATTGTTCCAAGTCGTGTCCACCCTAATAAAGTTTATGCTCTTCCGCAGTCACCTCAAACACTTAAGCAACTTTTAATGATTGGGGGAACGGATAAATATTTTCAGATCACCAAATGCTTTAGAGATGAGGACCTCAGGGCCGATAGACAACCCGAGTTCACTCAAATTGATATAGAAGTTTCTTTTTCTTCAGCATCTTATATTAAAAATCTTTGTGAGTTTTTGCTTAAAGAGCTTTTCCCTGTATCAGAAGACTTTACATTGCCATCAATGACTTATCAAAAGGCCTTGGAAATTTACGGTAGCGATAAGCCAGATACAAGGTTTGAACTTAAACATATGATTGTTACTGACTTATTTACGACAAGTGATTTTAAAGTCTTTTCCTCCGTTGTTGAGTCCAATGGTCTTATCAAAGCAATCTTTGTACCGGCCAGATTAGGACAGTTCTCTCGGAAAGATACTGATGGTTTTACAGAAGTGGTAAAACCTTACGGTGGAAAAGGGGTAGCGTTCTACAAAGTAGATCAAGGGAAGAGGTCGGCAGGAATTTCAAAGTTTATTAGTGATGAGATTCATCAAAAACTTGAGTCCCTAAGCGAAGAAAAAGGTGATGGAACTTGGTTATTTTTCGCTGACTCAAATGCAATGGTTGCTCATAATAGTGCCGATGCGTTAAGGAGATATCTCGGACAAAACCTTAACCTCATTGGAGAAGGTTACAGTTTTTTATGGGTTCATGACTTTCCACTTCTTGATTGGGATGAGGATACTTCAAGGTTCGTGGCCATGCACCACCCGTTCACAAGTCCAAAAATGGATGAAGTAGAAGACTTTTTAAATGCCGATGTTAATGATTCTCAAGGTGCCTTATCCAAGATCAAGGCCGAAGCCTATGATGTGGTCTGCAATGGCTATGAAATTGGTGGTGGTTCCGTAAGAATCTATGATGATAAGGTTCAATCACAAATGTTTAAGGCCTTGGGAATGAGTGAGGAAGAAACAAAGGCCCAGTTTGGCTTTTTCGTTGAGGCCCTTAAATATGGTACACCTCCACATGGAGGAATTGCTTTTGGGTTAGATAGAATTATGATGCTTTTAGCAAAAACAGATAGTATCAGAGACGTTATCGCGTTTCCTAAGACAACTTCTGCTTCAGATTTAATGGCCGCATCTCCATCTGCAATTACGGAAAATCAGCTTAAAGAATTAAATATGAAATGGCGTTAAGCAGCGTCTTCAAAATATTCAAATGATTCGTTTGTGTGTAGTTGAAGTGATCCAGTGGTATCGTCTCTGATTATATAGGTTGAGGACATCCAGTCTGCAAGTCCTTTGTTATCCTTAGTAAAAGCAATAGGTATAAAAAGAATCAAACCTGAAATATAACATATAAAAGTGCCAAGGGTTCTTAAAGATATTTGTCCTAGAGCAGGTATTTTTTTATTGGAATTTACAACCTTAATCTTATTAAGATGAGTACCTATCGTTTTTCCATCCCAAACATATTGGGCCCAAATAAAATACCCGAAAAATAAACATGTGAATAAACTAAATTGGATAAAAGGGTAAATTTCTAGGGCCTGATCGTAAAGACGTTGGTTTAAGGGGTAGTGCTGTTCTAAGGTTTTAAAATACAGTCCCATAAGACCCTTATTAAGAATAAAAATAATAAGAATATCGAATGTAAAGGAATATAAACGCTTTCTTAAAAGGTCCATAGATAGCGTATCGAAACTATCCAAAAGGAACTTTAATTACTGCCGTATTTGATCTTTTAAATTACCTAATTTACTTAAGGCCTCAATAGGAGTCATATTATTAATATCAAGGCCAAGGATATCCTTTTCTAAATTCTCCAGATACTCCGGGATGAGTGGTTGCGGCGTCGGAGAGTCGAAGAAGCAGAGCTGTTTTTGACTATCAGTTTTAAAACTCTGTGGAGTTGTATTTTGTCCTTCAAGATTTTTTAATATTTGCTTACTTTTATTGAGAAGAGATTGTGGCAGACCTGCCAATTTGGCAACGTAAAGACCATAGCTTTGAGTTGCCGCTGATTCAATAAGGTTGTACATGAATCGAACTTCACCCTCATTATTTATAGTTTCCATAGTTAAGTTCTTCGATCCAATTTCGTTTTCGGCAACCTCGATAAGTTCGTGATAATGGGTCGCAAATAAGGTTAGGGCCTTGACTTTTTTAATGAGATGTTCAGTTAAGGCCCAAGCTATACTTAGACCATCATAAGTGGATGTACCTCGTCCGACTTCATCTAGAATGATAAGTGATTTAGAGCTTGCATGTCTTAATATTTCGGCCGTTTCGCACATTTCAACCATGAAAGTTGATTGACCAGATTGAATATCATCGCTCGCTCCTAAACGACTAAAAAGGAAATCACAAATTCCAAGGTTTGCTTTTTTGGCAGGAATAAAACTACCAATCTGTGCAAGAAATTGTATTATTGCCATTTCTCTCATTACTGTGGTTTTTCCGGCCATATTTGGACCTGTAATTAAACCAAAGTATTCGCTCTCATCAAGAGTAAGATCATGACATATGAATTGATCTTCAAGATTTCTTTTTATGAGAGGATGCCATGCCTTTCTAATTTCTAATAGCTTTTGGTTCGGAGATATTTTTGGTCTTGAAAAACCTTCAGCACGGGCCACGTAGGCGAGGGATAAAAATGCATCTAACGTTGCAAGAAATGAAGCAGCTTCAATAAGAGTAGATGCAATTTTTACGGTTTCATCAACAAGAGAGTTAAAAATCTCTTTTTCGATTCTCTCTAATTTGTCTTTAGCTATAAGAACTTCATTTTCAAACTTGATAAGTTCAGATGTCGTAAAACGCTCAGAGTTAACGAGAGTTTGTTTTCTTTGAAATGACTTTGGTACTTTATGAGTATGAGATTTAGAGACCTCTATGAAGTATCCAAAAACATTATTTGATTTTATTCTTAGCTTTGAAATACCGGATTTCTTTTTGTACTTTTCCTCTAAAACCTCTAACTCCTTTGAGGAATGAGTCAGAAGTTTTTTAAACTTATCTCTTTGTTTGTGAACCTTAGGCAGAATAAGGTTTCCTTTTTCGAGACTCGCTCCGATTTCATCATTTAATGTTTCAAGTATTTGGTTGGATAAATCTTTGAGAGACTTTAACTTTTTCCCTTTAGGTTTAGTTAAAATTGGTGTTTGGTATATTTCCAGCCCTTCTAATACAACGATTGTATTAGCTAGATTTAGAAGATCCTGTGCCCCTAATTTTTTATGGCTTGCTTTTGCCAGTATTCTCTCAATATCACGAATTTCTTTAAGTTGGTTCCTGAGAGCATCAAGGGAATCACTTGTGTAATAGTATTCAATAAACTCTAAACGTTGTTCAATTTTTTCATGAATAGTTAATGGTTTTTGGAAAAGGTTTCTTAATTTTCTACTTCCCATTGAAGAGACGGTTCGATCGCAAAGTCCCAAAAGGCTATCTTTCTTTTTTTCCTGATATCGTGGAAGAATCTCTAGGCCCTCTAGTGTTTTAGAGCTACTTTTAAGAAGGCCGTCATCAGAATCAATGACGAGTGGTTGAACGTGATAGAATACTTCTTTGGATTGAGTAGTTGAAATATAATAACCTAAAACACCTACCGCTATGAGAAGTTCATTATTGTTTTTAAGAAATTGGTCTTTTTTATAACCTGGAATGAGCGGCTCAATGTAAATACTATTGAAATCAAGTGAAAATACTTCCTCTGCCATAGTCGTTTTTAAGGTTTCATGATGTTCAATAAAATGATTCATTTCTTCAATGTCATTCCATTGTCCCATGAAACAAAGAAATTCTTTGGGCGAGTAGCTTTTAATTTTTTCAATTTGTTCAGTTTTGTCAGGGGTATAAAAGGCAAGGAAGTCACCACTGGTAAAGTCAATGAGGCATGCATAGTCACCATAACAGGTGGCAATAAAGTGATTTTCTTCTTTTAATGAGTCAAGGTCATAAGGAAGTGCTGGGCTAACAATCTGTGTAATAGAACGCTCAACAATACCAACAGCATCTTTAGGGTCTTGAGTTTGTTCACAAATAGCTACTTTATGGCCAGCGGAAGTAAGTCTATCAATGTATGATGTTGCAGCATGGTAGGGTATCCCGGCCATTGGTATTTTAAAATCACCAATCTTTCCCCTGTGAGTCAAGGTTATATGGAGGAGTTTTGATACTTCTACTGCATCATCAAAAAATAACTCATAAAAATCACCCATACGAAAAAAAAGATATATATCAGGGCACTTTTTTTTAATTCCGTAGAACTGCTCCATCATTGGGGTTAGTTTCTGTCCACTATTGACTATATTTTGAATTGTTATGAGTGTTTTTGAAGTCAAGTAAAAAGTCCTTTTAATTGGGGTCATAAAGGTAACATATTTATTAAATAAAAGGGACGATAAAATATTTTAAAAAAGGCTTACCTTTTCCCCCTAAAAGAGTGATTTTCATTATATTATTTGGAATGGAAATAGTGTTAAGGGAAATAGAATTTATTTAGGTTTAAAATGAAGCATTATTTTTTGATTTCTCTTTTTGTCGTGATGTGTTTTTCTGTCTCATTGACTTCGCTTATAACTGATTCGACTATTAGCATTGAACAGGTTGGGGATGGCTACGTCGAGAAAGAAGAAAATCTTGAAAGCTATTTTAACAAGTTAAGCTATTTTGTCACAAGAGAATCTAAGCCTGTTTTAAAAGTCGATACAAGAGAACTCATTCAATCAAAGTCTGCTTCAGGGAAAATATTTAATTTTTATGGGCCTGTTGGAATTGCCTACTCGAAGAGCTCAGAGCCTATCGCTTATAAAGCTGAAAATGGAACTTATACCTTTAATGATAATGTTCTGGTTCTAAAAAATGAAGTTGAGGTTAAGACAACTAGTTCTAACATGAGGTCTGATAAAGTCATATATCAAATTGAGCAAGATAAAATTGAGGGTTTTGGAAATGTGAAAACAAATACATTAATACAGCAAACTCTTGATTTGATTAACGTTAAATCAGAGAGGTTTGACTCTTACCCCAATAAGAAATTGATATATTTCTATGAAAAAGTTAAAGGGAAAGTAGAGCGTAAAAAGAAGTATGAAGAATCTGTAAAATTCAGCTCAAATACTCTTAAACTTGATCTACCTATAAATAAAATTAGTTTAAATGGTGATGTCTTTATTAACAAAGGAAATCTAAAGACTTGGGCCAAGAGTGGGGAGATGTTTCTGGAGAACTACAATAAAAGACTCAAGTACTTTTCCTTATATGACGATGTCAGAGTAGAGGAGAATCTATTGATTGATGGAAGATCCGTGCTAAGAAAGGCATTTGGCGAAAGATTAGAAGGGTTCACAAGTCTTGATCGTTTGGTACTCACTGGCTATCCCAAAGTTTATCAAGAAGGGGATGTCATCAAAGGAAATAAGATTACTTTGCGAATAAATAATGAAGTCGTCGAGGTAGACGATGCAAATACGAGGTTTAAATTAAAATGAACCAAGAAAAAATTGAATTAAAGGCCCATAACTTAAACAAAAGTTACAATGGAAGGGCCGTTGTTGAAAACTTAAGTCTGGATGTCAGCCTAGGTGAGGTTGTTGGTCTACTTGGGCCTAACGGTGCTGGGAAAACGACATGCTTTTATATGATTGTCGGACTTGTAAAGACCGAAAAAGGAAGTATTCACCTTGGACAGGAAAACGTAACAAGTAATCCTATTCACCAAAGGGCCTTAAAGGGCATTGGTTACTTACCTCAAGAGGCATCAATTTTTAGAGACCTTACTGTTGAGGAAAATATATTTTCAGTTTTAGAAAATAGATCTCTTCCTCTTTCTAAAAAAAGAAATTTACTTGAAAATCTTATTCATGATTTTGGGCTTGATCATCTTAAAAAATCCAAAGGGAGTGAACTCTCAGGAGGAGAAAGAAGAAGGGTCGAAATCGCTAGGGCACTTGCTTTGGAACCAAAATTCATCCTTTTAGATGAGCCGTTTGCAGGTGTTGATCCAATAGCGGTAGGAGATATTCAAAGCATAATCAAAGGGCTTAAAGGAAGAAATATAGGAGTTCTTATTACTGATCATAACGTAAGAGAGACCTTAAATATAGTTGATCGAGCATATATTATGAATAGGGGTAATCTTTTGGTTAAAGGAAGCCCTGACGAGATCATTAGAGATGAAAAGGCCAAGAAGTTTTATCTTGGCGAAGAATTTAGAATGTAAGGAGAGTAATGGCAGTAAAGTTAGGCCAAAACTTAAAACAGACTCAAAGCCTTCTTATGACGCCTCAGCTTCAGCAGGCGATAAAATTACTTACGCTTACCCACATG
>Ga0224501_10005165_pt1 | contig 10298 bp, 9 predicted proteins | sample SF_Oct11_sed_USG_4_FD_169105 | JGI IMG/M metagenome (GOLD analysis project Ga0224501, IMG submission 169105) | Sediment microbial communities from San Francisco Bay, California, United States - SF_Oct11_sed_USGS_8_1 | ecosystem: Environmental > Aquatic > Marine > Sediment | place: USA...
AAAGGCGAAGAGGGAAAAATATCGATCACGGGCGGCCTACAAGCTTCTTCAGGCCGTAAAGAGATATCGGTTCATGAAGTCGGGTGACGTGGTGGTTGACTTAGGTGCCGCTCCTGGCGGGTGGATACAGGCATCTCAGAAAATCGTGGGCAGTAAGGGCTTTGTGCTCGGGGTTGACCTTAAACAAATTCTGCCATTTAACTCATCCAATGTCCGTACACTTATCAGTGACATAAGGGAGCCGCAGGTTGTTCAACATATCAAGGACTTCATGTCGCATCATGCAGATGTTGTGATATCCGATGTAGCACCAAATGTTTCCGGAGTCTGGGAACTTGATCATGCCCGTCAAATTGATCTCGCTAAGCAGTCCTTACGAATCGCAACTCTCGTTCTCAGGCCCAAAGGGAATTTCTTCGTCAAGACTTTTCAGGGCAGCATGCTCGACGACTTTGTGAGAGAAGTCAGACGGCACTTTGTCCGTGTTAAACGGGTCAAACCAAAGGCTAGCAGAGCGAAGAGTGCCGAATTATATGTTCTAGGAATAAGTCTAAATAAATGTGAAAATTAGACCAAGTGACCGCGCCTTTTTCCACTCTCGTAACAGGAAATCTTAGGCAAGTCTCCAGAAAGTCGTTCAAATATCGATCGATCATGGTAGAAATGATGAAAACTCTGTGTTGAATGACTCAACTGTCTTTTTCTATCTAGAAATTTTCATCTCTTTCAGGCCATCTCTGAAGGGAGCTTGTTAAGGTTAAATGTTATAATGCATATGTAACTCTATGAAATTGTCGGTCATCGCAAAGCAAACGATAAATCTATTTGAGGCGATGCAGAGTTGGGTGAAGACGCGTTGAGAGTGGTCGCGGCGGATTCTGGTGCCGCCGTCTTGGACGACTACTTTAAACCTTTGCTTGTTGTCGCTGCAACAGCCGTTCTGGTTGATCCCCCATATAGAAGAGCGAGCTTTTGCTTAGCTGAGCCTATTTTCAGTAAGGTGGAGGAAGGTCCTTTTTTGGTGATTCATGAGCTCGAGTTGTGTCGGAACTTATTGAAAGAAATGGAGGCGGATGTTGTTCATCTAGACATGTCCTTAGGAGGTTTGAGCTTGGAGGAGCTTTCTGGGGTTCAGCTCTCTAGGATGAGAATCTCAGGTAGGGCTCGGAGACAAGTCCTGAAAATTCTGCCTAAAATAAGAAAGATAGCCTCAGATATCCGGCGTGTCCATGACATCGAAGTTCTCGCCTTGGGAAAGAATAGTATTCCTGTGCGGATCGCTGAGTTGACATCTGGGGCTTATGCAGTTCTCTACTCTGCGGAAAGAGCTGTTAAGGAAGCTAGGAAATTGAAATTGGGTCTGCCAGCTAAATGTCAACTGAATACGTTTAGCGGGGGTGTTGAGCTGCACTCGTTAGAACCTGCGGAACACGATGTTGCAGGGTGTGCTAGAGACGAGAATGACGTTATGGAGAAAGTTGTGTTTTCTGAGATGTTGAATCCACGTGCTCGCGGTTTTAGAGCTTTGGAGATTGATCCGACGGTTTGACTTGGGCTGAGTTCTTCATGTTTGATGGCCTTTTCTCGATAGAAGAATGTTGAGATTAGGAGTACCGTCTTATTTGCGTTCACCGTTATGTTCGTGCAGAGGGAGACCGCGAGACACAGTGGGCGGGGATCCCCCTCCCCGGTCTTAACATCACCTTGTTATTTGGATCCAAATATGTCCCGCATACATTCCATTCAGAACACCTACTCCTTGATATAGACCTCCTTTACATGGAAGAATATGGAAAGATGCAGCAAAAATAGAAAATGTGCGCGCATCTACTTTTCTGTCACTCTTACCACATCAAGACTCATGTCTAGCGCTTTTACGCTGTCAGTTATCTCTCCAAGACTTAGGATGTCTGCTCCAGTGGCGGCGTATTCCATAACGTTCTCTTCGTTTATTCCACCACTTGCTTCGATCAAAACTCGGTCTCGAAGTCCCTTCTTCGCGAGTAAGGATATAGCCTCCTTTATTTTTTGAGGAGAGAAGTTGTCGAGCATAACTATGTCAGCGCCGGCTTCCACAGCTTCCGAAGCATCCTTCTCAGAAGAAACCTCCACCTCAATCTTCTTGGAAAATGAAACAGTGTTGCGAGCCCTTTTCACGGCTTCACCAACCCCTCCAATGATTGCTAGATGGTTGTCCTTTACGAGAACGAGATCGTCTAGGTGGAGACGATGAGTGTCGCCTCCTCCCAACATCACAGCCTTCTTGTCAAAGTATAACAGTCCTGGAGCCACCTTTCTGGTGCAGGCTATTCTAGTTTCATAGCCAGTATCCCGAACTTTTTCAATAATGCTGCGAGTTTTTGTGGCTATTCCACTCATTCTTGAGAGGAGATTGAGGATTGTTCTCTCGGTTGAGAGCAGAGTTCTGGCGTCTCCAGAAATTCTCATTATTGTTGTGCCTTTTTCAATTTCAGATCCATCTGACACCAAGGCATTGGTTTCAAAGCCGAGTTCTTCCAAAAACGCTGAAACCTCTTCTACTCCAGCCGCTACCCCCTTTTCTTTGGCAACAACTTCTGCCTCAACAATGATTCCTCTAGGGATCGTGAGAAGTGTAGTTATATCGCCTTGCCCCACGTCCTCTTCTAAAAACCTTCGGATTCTCTCCTCCAATGTCTTTTCTAAAACAAACATTATGGACTCCCGTCTTCTGCGACTTTCATTATTGCCTGGACGGCGACTTCAACTCCGTTCATTCCTAGGATTTCTCTCTGGATTTGTTTTACTCTTTCTTGGAATTGTGTTGTTTCTAGTAGTTCTAATATGGTTTTGAGGAGTGTTTCCTTGTTCAGGTCTTTCTGCTCTATCATTTTGCCAATTCCTAATTGAACAGCCCTTTTAGCGTTGTTGACTTGTTCGGTGTGGCTTGGTGTTGGCACAAGGATCAGGGGCTTACCGTAACAGATGGACTGCGTCAAGGTTCCGTGTCCCGCCCTGGCAATCACGAGATCACATGCTTTCAGATATTTGAATCGATTGGGGATCCACTTGAAGACGGTCAAGTTTCCGTTTCGAATTGGTTCAGTGGATGTGTTCGGGTAGCCGAGTGACATGACTATTTGATAGTCATTTGGAATTTCTTTGAATATTTGTCGGAGGATACCTGTGAAGTATGCCCGTTCTTTTGTGGGTCCGCTAATGGGTGCAAAGATTAGAGGTTTATCTTCATTTAGGTCGAGTTCTCCTCGGATCTCTCTTTGGCTTGGTAGTTCATCTGGATGAACGGGTAGTATTGGACCTATGTGCGTCACTTTTTTTTGATAGGAGTTTGGAATTCGGAGATTGCTAAGAGACACAGTGTAGGGTGGGGGAAAATCAGGAATCAAGAGACGTTTTGTTGCTGCCCATACCTTCCCTATCATGGCTAGGGCACCCGCATCTGCGAGTTTGGCGAGTCTCAGAAGCCGTCTTCTTCTGGGGATGATTATCTGGAATTGATTGAGGATGCAAATGTCTGGTATCCCGAGTAATCGCGCGGCTATTAGGGGAGAGACCCGTGAATCTGATACAACAAGGTCAGGCTTGAAAGCTTTCATGGTTTCAATTTCTGCCTCAACCTGTTTTAGGAGTGTGAAAGCCGCAAAGAACGGTCCTACACTGATTATCGACCGTTTGAAATCAACCGTTCCATCGGGCTTAACCAAAAACTCGATCTCAGGAGCCTCCACAACAGGAAGGTTCTCCTGCAAAAGGTATTGAGTTCCCTCTTTGTATGTGGAGAATAGGATCTCTGTACCGTTCGCTTCTAGTCTGTGGGCTATGGGGATGCAACGGCCGACGTGGCCCAAGCCTATTCCGCACGGCGAGAATTGAACCCGCATATATCTATTTCCTACTCAAGTTCTTTTTGTTCTACTTCGCCCCCTGGGGAAGTCTCTTCAAAGATTATGGCCTGAAACTTGGAAATTTTTGTGCCTTTGGTCAACCAACAGTCTGGTGAGAGGCCAGCTTTTACGCAACATTGGGAGAGGAACTCCTCTTCGTCCCAGCCCCACTCAATCGGCACTTGAGGTAGCAGAAGGCCCTTGTAGTAACTTTTTTCTACAATAAGACCGTCTTGGCCAATCCTTATTTCTGACGGGTAGTCTTGGGGCTTCTCTACATTTACGGGCTGGGGCGGGGTAAGAACGCTGATCTCAAACACAATTTGATCAAGCTCTTCGAAAGAGACAGGAGGAAAACGAGGATCTTGCGTAGCAGAGTTGATTGCGGACTCGATCACGGCACGAGCCAAAGGGGTCGTACCATATGGAAAACCGATACATCCTCTCAATTCTCTCTTTCCATGTCGGCGGCTGTTTAACGTCACAAAGACTCCACAAGGCTCCGTAAGCTTTTTTGGAGCATCTTTAGGAACCCCTATCACTTCACCCTTTTTGAGATGTTCCTCCACAGCTTTTCGGGCGAGTTTTACGAGGAGTTTTCCCTCTTCTGTGGTCAGTTTAAACGACACGAAGGTCCCTCTGATCTCTGGAGATGTGCGATTAGTTCCTATTTAGCCCTCTGGATATGTTTATTATTTTTTCCTCAAGGAGTACCGCCGTTGATTGAGAATACTATCAGTTATGTTAGAACGGTAACAAGTGCCATACGAAGTTTGGAGAAATCTGGTCTGTTTGCTCTAGAATTCTATTGATTCTTCTTGCATTCCCTTTTCGGTTATCGTCAAGAAATCGGCGCCGTCTCCGCTCATGATGTCTCGTCTCACTGCGGATTTTATTGCTCTCACTACAAGTTCTTTTGCTTCTTCTGTGGTCATTCCGTCTTTGTATCTTTCCTCTAGCACTCCGATGGCTATCTCTGCTCCTGAGCCCACGGCAGCGTATTTGTCGGGTATAACTGATCCCAGTACGTCTAGTACATAGAGGGATGCTCCATCCTCATCAATTCCGCCCACTATTGTCTGCGTGATTAGTGGGGTTAACCTGCGGCTGAAGAGCAGGTTTGACATCACTTTAGCCGCCGACTTCACGGGCATTGGCCTTCCAGCGTCGAGATTGAATAGTTTTGCATAGGCTTCGACTTCTCTAACTAAGACCTGCATGTCAGAGACCAGCCCTGCACATGCGGCGCCCATTTTGTCAGTTATCTTGAAAACTTTCTTTCCAACTTTGCTCATTATCATATAGCCGTAGGAGACTCTCTTCTCTGAGGCTAGAATCACACCGTCCGAGCAAACTGTACCTATAGTGGTTGCGCCGGGTATGAAGAAGGGTTGACGCTGTGAGTCTTCGTACATGTTTAATTCCTCTTGTCTTGATGCAGTATTTTATTGAGTGACTATTAAACTTAATCGTCAAACTTTTTCCTTAATGGGCTAACTTTTCTGCTACTTGCGTTTTCGGAAGAGCTTAGCGTCGTTCACGTCTGTGACGTGTTCAAAGCCACTTTCCACCAGCTTTTTTGCTTCTTCTAGTGTCTTGGCAACTTTGCATGTGAACTGATCTTCGGCTTCGAAGCTCACTAGCTGGGTGTATTTCATGGTGTTGTCGATTTTCTTGTGTCCCAATAGGTTTTTGACGTGTAGGATGTCTTTGGTGCGATGGTACTCCATGGTTGCTTTCCAATGTCGGAGAGTTCGGAATGTTATTCTGGCTAATCGTGGATTGTTTAGCTTTTTAGCTATGTGCCTTCTTGACTTGAGGTAGGTTCCTTGTAGAGATTTTAAGGAAGATTCTCCGAATACTCTTTCTGATTTCTTAGGCAGCGCGCATTTTTGGAGGAAACATTGGTCCCGGATACGCTCTCGTTGAGTACACATAAGATTGCTACAAACAAGAAGAAGAGAGAGTGTGGGTTGGGTCTGTAAGAGTTGGCTATAGGTGTTCTTGTACTTTGAAGCCGACATTTATGTCCCGTGAGAGCCCTTCCCCGCCTAGGTCGTCTTCAACTAGGTAGTAGGGGATTTTTTCTGTCATGCAGCTGATCTTGAAGTATAGGATGCCGTAGACCCAGTATTTTCCGACGATCTCCGGCGTGAAGCTGACGCTCACGGTGACTTCTGCTGGCACGATATCATCGTCAACCCACGTGGCTCGATCAATCCACACTTGTTCAGTCCAGTACTCGGTGATTCCACCCATCTCGCTACGCACCACGATCTGCACTTCCACCCAAGCGCCCACCGTTCCATAATTCAGTATCCTGCAGTATAGCGTCTGCGTCCATTCAGAGAGCCCAACCTGCCATTCCGGCCAAACACCAGAAGCTCCATGGGCACCGCGCCTCCGAATGTAAAGCTCAGGAGCTTGTGGAGGCGAGAGTTTTATCAGCCAAAGATCGTAGAGACACAAAGGAGAAACTGTTCGACCTGCTACTCCGTATCCTCCATCAGCAGTCTGAACTATAGAATACGCAGCATCATGACCCGTTGTTCCGTATGTTTGGTTCCATTCGACGTGTCCGGTTGAGTTTGTTTTAACCACCCAGAAATCGTAGTGCCCAGCTCCATAAGAATTTGTGAAACCAGCTATTGTGTATCCTCCATCAGCAGTCTGAACTATAGAATACGCAGCATCATGACCCGTTGCTCCGTATGTTTGGTTCCATTCGACGTGTCCGGTTGAATCCGTCTTAACTAGCCAAAAATCTCCATCACCTTCACCGAAGGATTCTGTGTGACCTGTCAGCGCATATCCTCCATCATCTGTTTGCACCAAGGAACGAGCCATCTCATGACTTGCTCCACCGTATGTTCTGTTCCACTCCATGTATCCAGTTGAATTCGTTTTAACTAGCCAGAAATCCCAGCCGCCCGATCCATAAGATTGTGTCTCGCCGGCTATTGTGTATCCTCCATCAGACGTCTGGATTATTGACTCTGCGTTGTCGGGATACATTCCTTCTCCGTATGTTCTGCTCCATTCCATGTGCCCAGTTGAGTTAGTTTTTACTATGAAGAAATCATAATTCGGCAACTGTGTGCGACCAACCAACACGTATCCTCCATCACGTGCCTGCACAACAGAATACGCAGCATCCTCGCTTCCTGTTCCGTATGTTTGGTTCCATTCGACGTGTCCGGTTGAATTCGTTTTGACCAGCCAGAAGTCAGAACCTCCCGATCCATAAGATTGTGTCTCGCCGGCTATTGCGTATCCTCCATCAACTGTTTGAATCAAGCAATATGCCCAATCATCATCTGCTCCCCCGTATGTTTGGTTCCATTCGACGTGTCCGGTTGAATTCGTTTTGACCAGCCAGAAATCGTTCTTGCCAGCTCCAACGATATCTGTGAAGCCTAAGATCGCGTATCCTCCATCACAAGTCTGAACTACATGAGCGTACTTGTGAACTCCCTCGTCACTGCCTCCAATGTATGTTCTGTCCCATTCTGTTGCAGGCATGCATGGCTCGCCGAAATAGTCCAAACCGATCAGACCATTCTCATAATGCTGCTGGATTTCTTCGAGTGCTAATGTTCTGTTATGGATGGCTACTTCATCGATCGTGCCTTTGAACCAATATCCGGGATAGAGTTCAGTGCCTATCAATAAGGGTGCTGTACTTGCCTCAGTACCAGGACATGGTGACGTGCTTGTACCCACCAATTCACCATCAAAATAGATTCTTAGTAGGTTGTCTGAAGCACTCTTAGTAGCAGCTACATGATGCCAGTTTCCATCATCTGCTATAATTGCTGCATCAACGAGTACGTGGTACGAGGTACCATAAGGGTAAACGATTAGACGGAGTAGCCTTCCATAACCCCATGTCTTAAATTCATATTGAACCGCACCGAACCCCTTTCTTATAATTTGCTGTGAACCCATTGGTGTTGGAGTTTTGATCCATGCTTCAGCTGTGAAACCTTTTCCATTTCCCCCGATATTCAAATCGGGGTGATGGCTTATCCCAACATAATCATCTATGCCATCAAAACTCAACCCACCATCAACAATACCAGTTGTCCATTCAGGTCCATTAACCAAAGTCCCATCATTGTCACTAACTGAGTCGTAAGCCGTTGTCCCACTGCCTTCATTTAATCTCCAGTAGGAGACCATTCCCAATGGTGGTGTAGCCACAGACTGTGTCCATATGGGTAATATGCCTGTAAGAAGAAGGCCAAGCACAATTCCAGAAACTGCTTTCCTATTCACCTTCCCTTTCTCCTACTTCCTAGATTTCATAGGTATTGTATGTGTAAGCTTTTAAAATTTGAGGAAAGAAAAAATATAGAAGAAAGTTCTATCTAGGCGCACTCGAACACAGAAAAAGAGGGGAATTTGCGGGGGACATCACCAGCAGCCGTCGATTAAACTTAATGATAAAACTCCTGGAACAGTCTTAGACCATCTATTCGATGAATAATCTTTGAGCATCTTCGCAAGGTTTCATCGGAATCGTTTTCTGGAGAAACATCGTGAGTTCAAAACCATTTCAGCTTGGAGTTGATGAGTACCCACGCCACTATTCCGCCAATAATATCGAAAAGCATGTCGCCGAAGATATTGAATGGCGATTCTGGTCCAATTCTCAAAATATTGGCAGGTGACACGAAGTAAGCGACTCTTTCAATGAGCTCCCATATCAGAGCCGCAACTAAGATGCCAAAGATTGCGAATTCTAATGATCCCGTTTTCCGCTCAACCCTAAAAATGTTGAATCTGTCTAGACGGAAATATGACGCTAGGTTATTGTATCCATAGTGGTTCACGGCTGTCTTGTAGGCCTTGATGGTCGCGGCTCCTATGCCAAATCCAGCTAGTGCATGCATCACCCAGTCGACTCCAAAAACTTGGTAAATTATTGAACCGGCGGCCAGTACCTGTAACACAAGCGGCATCTTAGCCAGGAGGGCTATTCTATAGTCTGAAAAAACACTGTTTGAACACATCCTAAAAAGATACGCAAAAGTCATTTTTCCAGGATATTTCTCAACGCGTGCAGAGATAGGTCTTCTAAATGTGTTCAAATAGACTGACATGCTGACTGTGATGAAGGCCCAAAGCCCAAATATGCTCCACAAAATGTCGTTCCTTGTGACGTTTGTGTAGATAGAGAATAGGGAGACCGACCTGAGCAGAGAGGCCAGAGAGATCCATCTCAAGGGCATGCTCCTGTAGAAGAGGTGAATTAAGAGAGTACCAAATGGGATGAATGCTATAAAACCTAAATTGTGTCCCCTTCTATCCTGACACACTTCTTCAGCGCTCATATCCTGTCTAGCCTTCGTTTGGACTCAAGCTATTTCGCATTCATGGATAATAAGCGTAACGGAAACTGCTAAGACGGATGTGGCAAAGCTGCGCGCGATGCGCGAACTGCACGAATACGCATAGAAGCTGCAAACAATTAAATCCACCTAACCGATAACATAGAGCCTCGGTGTACGCGTTATGACGAAGCGCGGACTTTTCGTAGGACGGTTCCAGCCCTTTCACAAGGGACACTTGAGGGCTGTGAAGGATATCTTGGGGAAGGTTGACGAGCTCGTCATAGTTGTTGGCAGCAGCCAATACAGCCACACACTCGACAATCCATTCACCACTGGTGAGCGTATCACAATGATCAGACGAGCCATGGAAGAGGGGGGGATTTCACCGTCAAAATACTGGATGGTTCCAGTGCCAGACATGCATATACATATGCTCTGGGTTGCCAGAGTTAGGGGCTACGCCCCGAGGTTTGACGTGGTTTGTAGTAATGAGCCCCTTACCCGCCGACTTTTCATCGAGGCTGGGTACAACGTTGAGCCTATACTCTTTCACAAGCGGGATACATACTCGTCCACCGAGATACGGGACCGAATGCTGAGTGGAAAGCGATGGGAAGAACTCGTGCCAGAGACGGTGGCTGAATTTATCAAGGAAATCGGCGGCGTGGAAAGGCTACGGGACCTGGTCAAAACGGACAAGATCTGAAAAGAAATACAACAGTCTAGCTAATTTTAGACACGCGCAAGGGCGACAAGGTCGTTATGAAGCCTCTTGGAGACGTAGGACCTTCTAAAGGGGGGCCGAATTGTGGTTATTAACGGCCACAATGTTGTAGTGGAAAATTGGTTTTGTCTATTTGAAAAATTTATTGCTGGATGAATGAATTTAAATACTCGCATTACTCCTCTATATTCCCGTAGGTCTAGGATGATAAGAAGACTCGTCTTGGACGTTCTAAAACCGCACAATCCCGGCATAGTAGAGCTTTCTAAAGAACTCAGTGAGCTTGATGGGGTAGAAGGAGTAAACATACTCACCTACGAGATAGACCAGAAGGTTGAGAACGTAAAGATAATT
>Ga0224501_10005166_pt1 | contig 10298 bp, 10 predicted proteins | sample SF_Oct11_sed_USG_4_FD_169105 | JGI IMG/M metagenome (GOLD analysis project Ga0224501, IMG submission 169105) | Sediment microbial communities from San Francisco Bay, California, United States - SF_Oct11_sed_USGS_8_1 | ecosystem: Environmental > Aquatic > Marine > Sediment | place: USA...
CACCTTGCGTCACGGGTACGTTACCGCACACCTGCATCCTGTACCTTCAGGAAACTTAAGTCTGCCACAGGGGCATTTCCATGGCCTGCCGTGGGTATTGGCATCCCACGAGGTGCCCAATTATATAATAACCTTCAGTTCAATGCAGCAATTCATTTAGTTCACCTACCTTAATTCTTTTCATTCCTAGAGTTCTATGCCCCGACGACCACTGCAGTCGGTGTGTCATCGAAATCTGCAGAATATTCCAAGGATGACAATGACATCTTGTATGCACAGATTATTACACTAGCCCTTGACTGTCCACCTTGTCCATACTTTATGCCACTGCTCTGGTGAATTACCATTTCATTCAAGGTCTATGTATTGTTATCTGAAGCAGAAAAATAATGGCTGACCACACTCTCTCATTGCAGTTCCTGCTTACATTGATTCCACCAATGTGCAAAGAGAGATTCGTATCATCAATGGCAGACAACTAACACTGAGCTGCCCAGCCATGGGTAGACCATATCCCGATATTCTGTGGTTCAAAGATGGCGTTCCGGTAAGTAAAGCATCTGCATTTTCTGCTGATACTTCACTGGTATTGCCCAAGTGAGGACCTGGATAACTATACTGGTTCAGGTCTTTAGGATCGAAAGCCGTAGTCTCGACCCTCTGCGAGGATAAAATCATGACATAATCCCTAGCACCAACCGCCCCAAAAAGGCTTCAGGTGAGGTCCGTTAAATAAAATGGCTGAGTAGGAAAATAACTGAAGTTGAAATAAAAAATTTCTCAATAATTGTGACCTTGAGGTTGCTTCTCTCCCTGAAGGTGAGCGAGGATTCTAAAGAAGTTCTCCGATTGGCTGATGGACGTCAGCTGAATATCCCAGCAGTAGAAGTTGGTGATACTGGTACATACACATGCCAAGCTAGAAATACTGCAGGACAAACCAACATGCAATACAGCGTCTTAGTCCTAGGTAAGTCTGGACTGCTGCTAGATATTTGGCTCCTTGTAGTGTATTCAATGTAATGACATAGTGGGACTTTGCGTTCTAATTCAACATGGCGTGTTTGAAACTTGTGGATGTGTGAAACTTATAAGTAGGGACTGTGCTCAAATGGATTCCTGTCTCTTCGAATTGATTGAAAAGTGTAAATGCATCTATGCACGTATGTAGGTAGTACTTATGGGGCTCAAAATCAATTATGCGCTACATTAGGGAGTAGTACAATTCATCCAATCATGTCTATACAAGCTAAGAGAGGAAAACTCCTAAGAATGTCAATTGTCAATCTAAACACGGTCAGTTGGTCACTTCCTTGTTTCAGTCCCACCGACGATTGATGACAGTAACCTGGTGTCACAGCCGCGAGTTCGACAGAACCGAACAGTCATTATGGAATGCCCTGCACTTGGTATCCCTGCACCTACTGTCACTTTCTATAAGGTGAGCTGATCATACATGTCTGCAACCAGAAGTTCTTTCAACGCCTTGGAGATGCAGAGTTGCTGCAAGCAGCCCAATTTGATCTCTATGTTGTTGGTTAGCTGGTAAAAGCAAGGAACTATAGTCTAAGGTTTCGCGGCGCAGTTCTCCAACAATTTTCCACATGGTATTAGAGCACGACCAGATAAAAACTCGATGAGATGGCTAACGGTTGCGGAGTTCTTGGTGGATGGTGCATAACAAAAAAACTGTATGTAGGCAACGTGATTACCTATGGTGAAACCAACAAAGTTCTAACTGCAACTGAAATGGAAACAGTACCTAAAACCTGATGACCTAATGACTAGCTATTTTTATTCTGCATATAGGAAGGGGTGCCGATCACGGAGCTTGAAGGTTATCGGCTTGAGTCTGAGCTCAAGAGATTCCTCGTTCCAACCGCTCAAGTTTCCAACTCCGGTCGATATACGTGTGTGGCAGTGAATGAGGCTGGCGAGGCGAGAAGGAGCTATGATCTGCAGGTTCAAGGTCAGATTTTATACTTATATACTGTTGATTACTTTATGACACTGCTACAGGGTGGATGATGCAAGACAGCTTAACGCTGAGTCAGGCCCAAGCCTGGATGTAGGGTTGATGGCAGGAAGCGCTGCTGATTATGAAAACTGCCAAACTCTAACTAGCACTATGGCCACAAACCAGATTTCAATTATCTCCCCCCAGTTGTGTATTTAAACTTCGAACTGTGTCCTAAAGTTCATGACCCAACCACTAAAAATAGGATGAGCATAGTAGTCTCTACAATTCCTTTGTGCAAATAAATCTTGATTTAACTTGGGAGTTATCTTTCCAAGGCGGGTAGCTCAATGGGTTCAACCAACTCTACGGGAAAAGTAAATTAGATTGTCTGATGAACCTTAAAGTAAAATTGTGTACACCACTACATCCCAGCATGTCCACATTGTCATAAAGCTGTCTTCCTACTCTACAGTGCCTTCCCAGATTACACGCGAAGGTCTACAGACAGAGCTCACCGTGATAGAGAACAGAACTGTAGTGATCTCCTGCCCGGTTACTGGCATACCACAACCTTCCATACTCTGGCTCAAAAGTAGGTAACATGGTTTTCTGTCCTTGCGTCTCTAGTAAGTAGTACTGACAAAAAAACAGTGAATCTCGGGAAACTTGAAAGCTTGCTTAACTCAAACCAATTTTCACGGTCCCTGCCTGGCCAGTGATAATTTGCTGGGCATATCTCGAACCTTTAGTCATAACTCGAATTGAAAACTGCACTTAGTGCCATCAAATCACCTTTTAAGTGGCTGGATGTGTTAACATTCTTGTGTAACAAGCTTAATTTCATTGTCTTTTCACATGAGAAGAAAATCGCGCAAATTTTAGAAAGTCTAGCCAGGAAATCGAATACACTAGAGCGAATTGGACTCGCTACGGCGGCCACATAGGGAGAGCATAACTCATAACTTTGGTCAAGGCAAAGAGAGAGCATAACTCATAACTCACACTTTTTGTAACTCAAACTTGGTTGTCTCCTGCAGTTCGAGTTATCCAAGTTTCCCTGTATTACTCTTTAGGGAGTTGTGCACACTTTAAGAACTACTATTTTGGTTGCAAATATGTAGCTTTTGTAAACCTACCTGCTCGTTGCCACATTCGTGTTTTTAGACTGTTGTACACCTGGACTCTGGAGTTTAGGTAGTTCCCCACTTCCAATCCTCCTTGCCTTTTATTCCACTGGTTGTTCGGTGGTCAATCTTTAAATGACTCAAAACAGTTCACTTTTGCTTGAACAAGTCCGACAATCAAACTGTTTAGATTCGATTTTAGTGCAAGCGCACTTGTCAAGTTTTGCAAAGACCTTTTTGAAGACTCTGAGTAGGCGAATGAATTCCTACCCAGCTTCAAATGTTCTTTGCAGATCGACGTCCTCTGTTTGATTGGCCGTATCCCAACATGAGATTACTCAATCGAAAACAGGAACTCGAGCTTAGTAATGTACAATTGGACGATGAAGCGACCTTCTCTTGCAAAGCGACCAATCCAGCAGGCCGTGACAAACAGGACTTCAATCTCCAAGTTCACTGTGAGTAAATGGCAGTGGGACTGGAGTATTCAGACTTAGTTCACTATCGCCTCATTGTGTGAAAAGCTCTTTTTTAACAACTACTTAGGTAGTCAAAAAGGAATTGTCATAAACAGAACATGTGATATTGGCAAGATGAACAAAGTTTTTACCTCGTTGGAAAGTTCAAATACAAGGAGTCCCTTCGCTCTTCCGGTGAAGATCTCCCTGTTAACCAGCGGGCAAACACCATAACCCTGGCCACAGATAATAATCTGGAGTTTGAACTGTTGAAAACTGTTGTGAAAAGTTAGCTCACCATGATCTACCCTCTTTCCTTCACACCTGTCCACCCTTTATTGTGCTATTTGTAGTGCCTCCCGAGCTAGAAGGATTAACGACTTTCACCGAATCTGTCAGCTCAGTTGTGAGGAGGTCATTTTCTATGAGCTGTCCAGCGTCTGGAGATCCAAAACCAGCAATCAGCTGGTACAAAGATGGCAGTCTTATTACAAGGGACAACCCCCAGTATAGGTGAGTGATAATATTGTTGGAAGTGAGTTTGACTGTTAAGGTGAGAAAGTGTCGATAGCAGCACAGTTCTCATTCATGGACCTCAATATAAAACTGACTCCTGGTCCTATTTAGGCTATCCATGTGAAAAGAAGCTCAAAATCAAATCAAACACCTCAGCGGTAGATCGCTGGGCCTGCAACCTCAAGAACCTGAGTTTCACTTAGGTCACAGCATGCCACCGTTACGGTCATCATGAGTATGTACTAGATTTGAATTTGTTGCCCTGTTGAATTCATCCTTGACCTTTGCATCCTTGCACCTTTGCATGTAAATAGGATCTGGTGAACCGGAGAATAATTTCAATCATTTCACTGGTAACTGTTGTTGTAAACACACCAGCATCCATGCTGTCAGCTGCAAAGCAGCCACTGCTGCCATGTAAACTGATCTAACAGTGTAATAAATAATGGGCACTCGCTCTTCACTGACTATTGAGGTTATCTGGCAAGCCAGATAACAGCTTAGTGCGTGGGGAGTTCATAATGCAGGTTTACTTGCCTGTGCCAACTCACACTCTACCACTGCACCCGGTAATTCATTGTGAAGCAATGGCTACTAGACTGAACGAATGGTCCTGGGAGGTTTGGGGGGCAGTCAATCAAATTTCTTTACACATCACCCACCGAAATTAGGTTGCTCTTAATGAGAAGGGAGAGGTGGATCTTTAACAACTGTGAAGTGATTTTGACCCTCACCATCCATTGATTGAGACCTCCATTGTATTTACCATGTGTTCCAAAGCCACGCTAGCAATGTGTTTTCTGTACTACCTCAGAATTTCATTGGACGGTGACATTTTGGATATTATCAGCGTAAAGGAAGAAGACGCAGCTAGATACACTTGCGAAGCCGTGAATCCGGCGGGAAAAGTGAACAAAGACTTTGTACTCACTGTACATGGTAAGGTGATACCGGCGAAAAAGGCGAAATGATCAACTGGTGGCTGAAGCCATAATCAAAACCTGAAACCAGTGATTCAATAATGCCACTCACCAGGAATGCTGACATTCAGCGGTCTCGGGAGACCATGGGGCCACTTCTTGTGAAATGACAACGCTTTCTAACTGAACTGAGTGACAACCCTTCGTGTAAATAGTTCAGTATTTATGCTATTTTGTCATCAAGCACTGACCGGGCATAACGCCATTGTCCTGTTAACTCGCTATCAGGCACCCTTCTGATGGTGAAACTGACGCGATCAGAAGTATATCTTGTCTTGCAGTGCCTAGCTCGATAGTAGGGAATGAAGAGCTTCTTATTTTGAATGTGATCCTCAATCAACCAGTAACCCTTGAGTGTCTGACTTCTGGGTCTCCTACACCTGAAATCTCATGGTATAAAGATGGTGAGGAGATTGACCCAAGAATATCCTCAAACATCCGGTAAGAAAATTGTATTCCATTCGAACTCTGATTTCAGCTTTCGACCTATCGATTTGTCATCTTGCCACATTTTCTTTCATGGAACATTTTAAAAACAACTTCCTGTTTTAATAATTTTATCCCCATAAAATAAATCTGTTCTAACATAAGGATAACTTTCTCTTGCTTTTGGGTTGCTGATCAGCATAAATTTTGAATTACTATGTAGTAAAAAAAACTTGACAACAACACGATGCCTGCTTATTTTCTCCCTTCTTACAGAATTCAGAACAATGGGCAGGAGCTGCGAATGACTGACTCGCAGTTATTAGATATAGGATTCTATACCTGCTTGGCTGTGAATGTGGCCGGTAATGCGTCTAAAGCATTTAGCATCAAAGTGCTAGGTACGGTACATGTTCTTAGGTTTTCCCAACTATTTGTCTACACCCATTATGGTCATTGGGAGTGATGACAGCAAAAAAGCCTGTATCTTTTCTTATTCCTTTGTGCTATCCCTATGCCATTTCACTGGCCTTGTGTCAGCGTGGCAGTGTGCATTCTTTTCCAAGATATATGGGAGGCCCTCATAATGAGATCCGGTACAGAGTGGTACTATTCTTATTGGTTTCAGTACCTCCCAGCATCGATCCATCCGATCAGTATGTGGCTGCCACGGAGAACAAGCGAACTCTTCTGCTATGTGAAACAGAAGGTCTACCAGCGCCCTCTGTAACATGGACCAAGGATGGTGAGAGGATAACTCCTAGAGCTAATCCCAGGTAAGACTATGCATGTCCTCATTAACTTGGATGCCTGGATGTTTTATCAGACAATTTTTGACATGGGAAACAGGTATCAGATCACAGACTGTTAAACTTGAATGACATAAATTCTAATTAGTCAGTCTAAGGCAAAAAGCAGAAACTGAGTTCAGTAGGCAATCCGGGCCCAAACCTAGAGCAGCGCGAAAAGAAGCGAATCGGTTTGTTTAACCTTGGGATTATTCCGGGTGCGTTTTGATAGCTAGCAGCTCGGATAATAGAAGATGCAAGCCTAGTCCTTGGCTAAGCAGTTGGATAAAAAAGTGATCGGCTGATAATCTCTTATTATCCAATGGCTAAGCCAAAGGGACTAGTCTTGAATATTTTATCAAAAACTGACTAAAATAGCTCAGCTTCTCAGTATCCAAACGCTCCCTGATTGTTTATCAGTAGCTTTTTTATCGAAGACACTATACGAATGTTCTTCTGACTGCAGATACAGAATGCTTCAGTCTGGGAGCCTCGAGTTCAGTTCAGTTCATCAGAGTGATTCCGGCAATTACAGCTGTACGGCTACTAACAGTGCAGGAGAGGCAAGCAAGCATCTCACTCTCAGGTTAGTGAAGAGCCCAATGGGAACTGAGCAGATGATAAAGGTGGATTCGGACAAGCGAACAATCTCTGCACTTTGCTCTGTCCCTAACCTTGCCAACAAGCATCACTACCCGAGTATCCGACCATCACGTTGGAACTTCCTGCTAGTTAGTATTTTAGCCTGTTAGTAGTTCACTGACTGTGCTACTATGCCTGTAATAGAGGCTATAATTCTTATCTTTTTCTAATTAAGAGTGGTGAGCACCAGGGCTGAGCACTCTACCCACTCAGCCATTGCGCCTCTATCATTTTAATATTATAGAGCGGATACCTTTATGTCAAACACTCAGCTCCCAGATACCAAGTATTCAAACAATGCAACAACTCAAAGACTTGTCTAATCGTCAATGTGTGACTTTCTTTCCATGTTGTGCATTGCATTCTTCCTTCTATAGCCATTTGTGCAGCTCTGTCATAGCTATGAAATAACACATCGGCTGAAAATCTTCTGTCCAGAAACTGGCAAACTGTCCTTTGAAAAATTGCTCACCTTGCAGAAGGTGCTACAGTCTGATGATATCATATATCCAGGATGGGAAAATGTTGCTTCTCCCGCTATCAAATATTTCGATACCTATAGACTGTTTTGTTGTGTAATAATACCTGATACTCTCAGAGTAAGGAATAAATCTATTCCTGTGGGATGTGCCATAAAACACACTTACCTGTTAAAAACAAAAATGTCATTGAGTAAACATTATTTCAATTATTTGTGAATTTCTTTAAATTCAGTGTAAAACAGAAAATAAATATAGTTTTTAAAAAACCAATTATGCTATTGAAGATGCATAAAGTTAATAAATAGGTTGGCCTTTTTTTCACCACTCAATATCAAGGTAAAGGTCACCTAGTTGACTAAAGTTGCTAAAAACCGGAGTGTGGATGAGAGTTAATAGCTAAAAAAACTAACAAAATTCATAACCATGGAATGCAGGTGAGTCAGTTATTGAGACAATGAAATTATCGAATGCATTCTGTTTGTAACTGACGCTGATTTCGATACTGAATCTTGATAAGCTAATCAATATCATTTTCGTTCCACAAAATGGAACGATTGCTGAATTGTATTCGATATTTCCAACCCTGCCTGGGTATATCCTATTTCCATAAATTAGCTGACCTAAGCGCGCGTATTGTTCTACTAGTTCAAGGCATTCCCATGAGTTTGATTGCTTACACTGTCTTTTGTCCATATTATATTGAATACGTTAAAGCGTTGCTTCAAGTTTTTAACATGCCCTTATATATTGGTCTCTTTCTGGAGACCTGTTATACATGCGCTGTTCTCACCTGTACAGGTGGACTGACAACACCTAAGTGCAGTGTATTGCATAATCAGATTCAGTGTCAGAGGCTGCTAAGATTTTCATACTGAACCGAATAAGCCTCATCCAATGATAGACATATGTAGAGCATTTGGATTCTTGATCATAACTATTGAATGAGTGGTCTGATTGAGAAATGATTTCACGGTTGTCATCCTGATCCATGTAGACACCTTTCACACCTTCCTATGCCCCAGTGCCCCCCCCATAATTAGTAAACTCAACTGCACATGACCAACCACAACCACAAACCCCAGAAAGACATAAACAATCCCAGATACCATCACTGACTGTTCAATCGAGTTCCACACTGAAGTAAGTATCCCTTTAATGTCAGTGTCTACATCTATTTACAGTGTACAGACGCCCCCTCGTAACGCCGCACCATACCAGGAAGTGAGCGGACTAGAGGGATCTGATATCAGACTGAAGTGTGATGCCATTGGTATACCCCCACCTAGAGTCATCTGGCAAACAGGAACTAGAATAGTGGCTACTTATCCATGTAAGTACTCCAGCACCTGTGATTAATATAAAGGTGAATGCTGTTCAGTCATGTGAGGAAGTCCTGCTCACCAACAGCCAGCTCATCACACAGCCGTTATCTGTGATTGGCTGAAGTAATTAAAGGCATTACGCCGCAATCATTGATCTATCCTAGTTGTTTTCTTCTCTTAATGCAATGCTGCTCCACACATGTAAGTAGCGATAGCCAGTGTGACGTTAAACAGAAATGAATATCGGTCTTGAAAACTTGTGGCTCAGATCAAAAGAAAATTGGATCGTATTAGTAGAAGTTAATAATGTCTTTAATAGCCGAGAGGACTGACACTTCACTGCTGATAGAGAAAGCTAGAAGTACTGACTCAGGGCTCTATCTCTGTATAGCTCAGAATCCTGCTGGAACCACTACATCCAGGGTCATGGTCACTGTGCAGGGTGAGTCATTCTTACCAGTTAATCTCCTCAATATGAGGGTTACTTTTGTCTCATAAGACCATTACTATAGATATCAGTGATGCAACGGCCACTGTAGAGTTACGCTAATATGTGTTTGCCCCAGCCATCAGATTGTTAACCAACTATCTCTGCTGTACTGGTCGCTTAGCATTAATATCAAATACGTACCCAACAGAACTCTAGACTGAAGCCTTGATATAAACGCCTTTAGCAAGCCATTCAGTCCAATGTGCTAGCGTGGCTTCGGAACACCACAGCAAAACTGATGGAAGTCCCAACCAGTGGATAATTAGATCCAAGATCACTCCAAGATTGGTAAAGACCCACCTCTTCCTTCTTGTTAAGAGCAGCCGAATTTCCGGTGGGCGATGTGTAAACAAATGACCCATGTTGACTGACCCCCAACTTCCCAGGGCCATCCGCCCAGTCTTGCAGCTCGCGCTTCACACTGAATCAGCGGGTGTTGTGGTAGAGTGGAGCTGACCCTGGGCATGGCCAGCTCCTACTACCAAACCTACCCACGCAGCGACTTCATTAGTTGAGGTCTTTGTTGCATTATTAAGTGCCACCGACACTAGTTACAACATAGTCATATCTTCAGTTGGACAGCAGCGTTTTAATGCTACTGCGCAGTCTTGGTTGCAAACCTATAAAGCCAGAAATCTTACAGGTGGAGTCTTTTGACTCTTAATTATGGCCAGACCACTCAGTAGAATGTTGACGGCTTAGTTAAGACAGCCCAGTAAACCACAGAAATAATACTATGTCAGTCTCGTATTGCCTCTCCTGTTTTGAAGATCACTTTACCTTTGTTAATCCAGCACACTATCCATTTCCTGTTTCCTGGTCGAGGCAGATTAAGCCTATTCGCCCGGTGCTAGACATCTCATTACTAGTACTTTATTGATTATTTTTGAATGATTTTCTGGTCAGACCAGTAAAAAGTTGGTCATGCTGGGGAGCTGTTTGGATTGTTTTGTGCGTCTGGGAAATATAAGTTTAGCAGGCGCCTGACCAAGCGAGCAGAGACAGCCAACCACTTTTCAGCCAATCAGAACCATCATCCGGTTAGTACCGCATTAGTTAGCTGGAAGATGAACACCACCGGTACTGAAACTTTCACCATGCAGTGAGTGG
>Ga0224501_10005168_pt1 | contig 10296 bp, 12 predicted proteins | sample SF_Oct11_sed_USG_4_FD_169105 | JGI IMG/M metagenome (GOLD analysis project Ga0224501, IMG submission 169105) | Sediment microbial communities from San Francisco Bay, California, United States - SF_Oct11_sed_USGS_8_1 | ecosystem: Environmental > Aquatic > Marine > Sediment | place: USA...
AACAATCATGAGCGTTAATTTTTTCCGGATCGGCATATACAGAGTATAGATGTTGAGCTTTCAGATGATACTATGTTTGACATGATTGGGCGAGTGTTTGCTAAAAATGACGATTGAAAAAAACACTATTTTTGCATACGATACAATGGCAGCGTAGATTTTGTAACTACCATGAAGTCACGTGACTTGGTCCGTTGTTCAATCTCTGTTTCTATGTCTCTGGTCGAGCCCTTTTAATGATCACATTGTGATGGAACAAACTTTCTAGCTAGGTTGCTGTCTGCCTCTTGTGACACGGGTGCGACATGTGATGCGGTCAGCATGTTTTAGGCCAGTTGATAGTAGTTATAGTAACAGTTTCTTAGGCCACGAAATCAACTGTTCAGCCATTAGAATCTGTCTGCTAATGGGAAAACAGACCAAAAGCTCACCCAAGTTCTCATGACCATTGGGGGTAGAAAAATAATTTCTATTGTGTTGAAGTTGAAGAATGCCAGAGTTTTACATTTGAACCAAAACTATGATTCGAGTTTATTCAGGTTCCTAACAATTGTACTTTCATAATAATTCTTTTGGAACCTTTGAATTCGATTCGGATTCAGTATTCATTTGCTAAGATTTGATAGAATTCTTCTCGAATTGCGAATTGATTATTTCAATCGCTTTGAACGCCCCTCTCTGGTTGATTCATGATTATTTTCCTATTTTTAGTAAAAAAATGATTTGACACTTGACATCAGCCCGCGTGAAATTGGACAAGAGATCTGTTAAACCGCATGGTACTCAAAGGTGTACATTTGAACAGAAACTATGATATGAGCTGATTTAGATTCGTACTTTTTGTACTTAAATTCAACTCATTTCAATTCTCTCCTTTTCCCTGAAATTCTACTCGACTAATATCAGTGTTCATTTGCTGAAATCACTAGCGTTCTTTGAAAATATCAAATCAAAATTGACTCAGTTCTTTGACTTGTTCTTGTACACCTCTGAAGAATGCACGAGTGTGGTCTCGGCTATGTGACTCAAACTATTAACAATATCACAACCAGGCTAGAGACTGTTTCGCATGATAGGCTTGCGAATTACGCCTTCTAGCACAACGAAGCCATGCAAAAGTGGGTCTTAGGGGTAATAATTATAGCTATATGGTCTGACCCCATGAAATATTTGGCCATTACTTTTTAAAATATGGATTATCATCGACGAATCTTAACTGTCAGGGAGCAGCTTTGCTATGCAATTGTCAATGACTATGAGCACCATGTACTCCATGTGACCCCATCCTGCCTGAGGCGACCATCTTTGATCGCGTGCGGGTGGTATCAGTTCGAGCCATTATCATATGTGTGACGACTGGTGGTAACACCCCAACATACTTTATTGCAGGATGAATTTCGAACACAACACTCTACAGTCTTTACTGTTCAGTCAACCCGCCCAGCCGTATAGCAATGCGGCCTTCGGGGTTTCATCTCAGCATTCCCATCCTTTGGGATGTCTCCATTTACACCCAGTTGCCGCAGCGCATTCGGCAACTGATTACCCCACAATCTCCGAAGAAGAGATGTTAGAGGAGATAGCCGCCTTCATCAATGAGCAGCTGGAGAAGTCAAGCGCCAGTGAAAACTTTAAGCCAAGTCTAAAAACCGTTCGAGGTCAACATCCAATCTACCACGCGACTCGAACTCATCCAAAACGAAAGCTCTCCGCTGCCAAATCGGAGGGCACTGATGACGGCTATAGCTCCTCTGGTATGCCATTGTTATCAGCAATTGTTAGGGTCATATATTGCTTGGTTAGAGATTGACCGGTGATTTGCCAGGCGTTTGTATGTCTGGAGACATCAATCAGAGTAGGGGAAATATTAACGCCCCTCTCATACCCTGCCAGACCGCTTCCGGGATTAATTGGGTTGCGGTATTGTGGGAAGACTTTTGCGACCCTTGGCATGAAGCGGATATCACTAAATTTTAAATGATTGTAGAAGAAACACTAAACTCCAAATGAAGTTAGCTGGCACGAGTTGCTCTTTATTATGCCCAAAGATAGCACTTTGCTTCTACAACGCATCTCCTGTTGATTATAGATGCTGATATTGAAGAGAGAGGCAACCAGCAGAAGACCAGATCAAATCGAATGTCAGAAGACGACAATCGATTTTCCTTTTGGCAGTACAATAGTCAACTAAAGGGACCACGGGGTGAACGGTTTGCCCTGAAAATAGAGCCTGATAACAATGACCCCCACAATCTAGTCCCTTTTAGTGATCCGGTGTTCGATCCTAAACAAATGTTTCCGATTAGCCATGTTGGAAAGCAGAGAAAGGGCGATGGGAATGAAGTCACTCCTAACCCAAAGAGACTCTGTACTATGGGGGACCAACTGAACAGTCTTAATAGTCGGATTTTGGCGCTGAGTCAAGAAGGCGACACACCGACCATCAGAAAAGAAAAAAACAGACTTGCTTCTCGGTAAGCAAAATGCAAGGCGTATAGGAATACTATGCGTAGAAAGCTTTGTTTCCGTCATTCTACTTTATTCTGTGGATACTTCCTTGCCAGAAGTTATGCTTCACCACTCGCTTGAGAGTGGCTTATGGTCGGTTCAAACCAGAAACGTTCTTTGTAAGCTCGATCATTCTCCGGGCAAAGCACGAGCTAACATCAAAGGCGGCTAGTAAGAGCGTTCTTTTGGGAAGAAAAGAAAGCGTTTTTTTGGATCGTTCTCTGAACACTAAAAGCAATAAAGCTTCAGACGCTGTTTCAAAGAGACTGCAACAACTGCAAGAGATTACGATAGCCCCCGTGCGGGCTATTTCCGGTCAGGTCGCCTTATTTCTTTCAGGTGGCTGGCAACAGCGATAACATGAGTAAGCTACAGCGATCACATGATTAGCAACAACAATAACATGCTGAGCTACATCATTAGGCAGGAAGAACGATCAGCCCTGAAAGAACGTTCTTTGACCGCTGACAAAGAACATTCCTAGTTTGAACTGACCATTAGTCAGTTAAATGTCTATGCATTATTCGGGCCCGTGAATTTTTTTTCGGTTTACAGGTGATTTGCAATCATTTCAAAGCGTGGTGACAAGTGCTACAACCGCCCTTCCTATGAGTTCCACTTTGCTGTTTTGTAGCGCCTGTAGATTAAAAAAGAAAGCAAATCATGAAGCTAATAGAGTGAAACTTTATGCTCTTCGCAAGGAACACCGTAAGTACTAATTCGAGAGATATTTCGTTCATTTCCTATGATTATCCATAGGGCATTAGCTCCATTCAAAGAAATCTCCACGTACACGGCAGAATATTAATGGCTCACTTGATATTCATGGGGCGTCGTCTCTTTCTGTCCATATCATTGACTAGCGACATTCCAATCTTGAAAGGGGCACCCAGGTATTCATGTATTGACTCCAGACCCTCGCCAGCACCAGCGGCTCCAAGGATCTGCAAAGCGTGCTCAGAGTGACTTATTAGAAATGTTAAGATGTTAGCCATTTATTACTATGGGTCACAAATCTCATAATAAGTTTCACATGCAGGGTTGGAAAAGTTCCCTTTTTTATATCGAATATTTCGATTCCAATACACTAGTTTTTTTGTGTATCAGTTACAAAGATCTGATATTCTCAGAGAAAAAAACGAATCCGTTCCTGATACTCGATACACGATACACCTACTGGGAATGTAGCATAAAAACGCCAGTTTTGCCAAGTAAAAAATAAACAGAAATGTTATCGAGTGAATCTTTTTTCAACTATTTGGGAATTCTTTTAAATTCAGAAACAAATGTAGTTTTTGCAACCAATTACGCTAATTAGGAAGCACAAAGTTAATAGGTTGCAGTGTTTTAACACCACTCAATCTCGAGGTCAAGGTCGCCTGGATGAATAATCTCGCTAAAACCAGGGTGTGGATGAAAGTTTATAACTACTAATACTATACTTACTAAGTTACTAGCTAGTACTAGTAGCTAGCTGTTGTAGTCGGGTACTAACAAAATTCATGACCATTGCATGCAGATGTGCCAGTTATTGAGAGAATGAGAGTATTCTAACTGATCCGGATTTCGATATTGAATCTTCATGAGCTAATTGTTGCCATTTTCGGTCCACAAAATAACACGAATAACAGTCACGAGTACCGAATCGTATTCGATATTTCCAACCCTGGTGACTCACATGACTGAAGAATGACTATTCTTGAAACGAGTAAAATTTTGTGAAAGTTCCAATTTCCATTACTGATATCTTCCAATCGAGATAGACTCAACTAAAACAAACTCGGGAGTTTTACTCGAAGCCTCAAGCAACACATTATTTGTTGTAAAAATTGTATTTCTACAAAGGCAACTGCAACTCTGTCCCATTCTGTTTATTTCTTGGCATGGTAAATTATCGAGTATCTGTGCTGACCTCTATAGTTAGGACCGAACTAGTCTATCCAGCAGAGGAGGGGTATACAACCGTGTGTTTCCGAATAACCTACCTATAATTGAGGTCGATATCCTTGAGCTTGGTATGAAGCAGTCATAGAGTTATCCTCTAGTGTAGAAGGATAACTTTATGGTAATAGTATTCTGCTGCCGCCAGATGGTAAAAGAACCACAATGTAGAAACCTTGCCAAATAGACTAATTAATTGTTAGTTAAATTTCTATAACTAGTTGGTTTGAGCACCAGTGGCAAAAAAGCCAGCCGTTTGTCAGACATGTCGACTAAAATAACCAGCCAACCTTATTGAGCCCAATTCTAAATGATCATTCTCCATTTTAGGTGAGTTAAACGCCGCAATTGCCGCAGTGAAACAGAAAATGACCGGACACCAGGATGGCCGACTAACTGGTGCCTATCATAAGATAATCTCAGAGTTCTGTAAAACACGTGCAGCTGGCAACACTACTCAGCTGGTTGATGAAGTGGTAGAGAAGGTCAGGGCGGGTGATGAGACCGGAGGATTACTCGCTGACTAAGATTTATCTTACGCTCTGATAATGGTGCGGCTGAATGACTGATAATTTATTGCGCTACACATTTCTGGTGGTCAAATGTGAGATTGACTAGGGTGTGAAACACTGCATTTCTGGTGGTCAAATGTGAGACCAACCAGGGTTTTAACCAAACTATGACTAATTGTTATATTTATTAGTACTTGACCCTCGTTTATCTGTCAAGTAAAGCTGGCATATTGAACATTCCTAAAAAAAACAGCAGAAAACAATTGAGAAATGATTGTAATCCAATTTAATAATAAAGCACACAAATTAGACTTGTGGTTTTCCTTTCTGGCCTAGCGAGTTCGGGCAATTCATATGCTGGGTTTATACGCAGATGCTCGTCGATGGAACCCTTCGTCGATAACTCACCAGTGACGACGAATGAAAATCGTGTGGCAGCACACGGCGCCAAACAGAGATCGACGCGAGATATTCGTTCCAACATTCATCCCGATTCTTCAGTTTTTATTTTGAGGTTCGGGCTGGGAAACCTATACAGCGAGTATTAATAACTGCGCTAATGTCCGGTAGTTGTATTGAGAGTCTACGGATATATGTGAGCTCCCCTCGGATATTCGAGCCGTCTCGACTCTGGATCGACAATCGCTCACCACCGCTCCATAGGGTCTCTTTCGTTGACAAAGCCGATCATCGATCAGGGATTCATCGGCGAACATCCACGCGTAAACCCAGCGGTAGACATTATACATATATCTATGGGACAGTCCATTTGCTTTTTTACTTGTTTTAAATTACATGTCATTCATATTTAGTAACTAAGTGATAGTGCTCTCTTCAAACTAAGTCAAGTCTAGAATCTTTATAGGGTATACTCGGTAGAACACCTTATTTGAAAAAATGTACAAGAACTACCAACATATAAAATTCTATGCGGGAAGGCTATGTATCATCAGCAGCCATAGATGTACTACATACAGTAATGTAGTTGTAGTCTGTTAGTGTATCGGCATGGAATTATATTATTATGCACTGAGCAAGTACGTTAGACATTGCAATTCATAATATAAGTATCAGTTCGTAAAGTGAATTAAAGCACACTGGCCACAGTACAGACGTTTGTTCAATAGCGATTTTAGAAGCAGAGAATTGTTGGGCATGTAGGCGGAAAACATTCTGAGCAGGAAATGAATGACTGGATTAAAGGCCACTATATGAAATGGCTCGGTGACTAACGATTGTACTTGATCTTTCGTCTCTGGAGTTAGGCCACTGTGGTTCTCGCTCTCCTGCTGGCAGGAGCCTCCTGCTGGCTTTCCTCACGCTTAAAATCAACATTAGCGTGACAAACAATGCACCTGAAAACAATTGACAAGCTGAGTCATTTCATTCACTCTCAACCGCGTCCTTGGATGACAGTTTCGCATTGAGAGCTTCACTGACATTCAATAGGTTGTGTTTTGTAAATTTGAGCTCTGCCAGTTGGCTCAGTTCTACCTCGCTTAGCGTGACAAGAATTAAAATCATGCTATGTGTCATGCCCCCAGATGGGTGCATAGTCTGAAACTGACACAATAAATCATGTCCTAGCTGTGCTACAAAGGAAGGCCCTTCATTAAAAGGTGCCTGTCAACACTTACATATTTGAATTGTATGTCCTTGCACACTTGGCACAAGTTCTATTTGAATGAGTTCAATTTGAATTTCCTGGCCATGAAAGCAAATGAGTAGCCGGTTTTAGATTCTATGCACTGGTAATCTGACTCCAGGAATCACTTGGTGACAAATACAAGGTGTCATCAGTTATAGCTGAGTAGACTGAGTGACTCATGACACAAACACATGGAGTAAAATGTCTAACATGGTCAATTTCAATTTCATTTCACGCTGTCTTGTGCATTGCAGCATCTTAAATATGAGAAAAATAGACAAAAAGGATAAAATGTTGCTATGGGGCACCTTAAACAGCATGTTAGCTCTCTAATCACAAAACTAGTTCAATATAAGGCCGCGATTAGACAATTAGGGTATAGAGATTCTGAGCAAGCCACTGAAAGAAATAGCTGACCACAAATTGCTTGTGTAAGACCTGTACCATTACAATAAAAGTTATTAAATTATTCAGTAAAGTTTGTTTGAAATTCTATTGTATCGCATCGCATTATGGTTATTTTTAGCTCAGAATGGACCACCGTGCCCAGGTATAAATGCCATCAATGATACTTCTCATAAAGAGGCCTGTTTTATGAGTTGGGATTGATGTGAGGAGCTCACAACCACAAAGAGAGCCTGCCGTGATCGAAATCGGAACAACCCAGGTGCTTAATTTCGACCCTCTGCCACAGAGCTACCACGCTATCTTTTTGTGAATAATAAATACCAATAGTACCATACCTATTATGGAGCCGATAACAATAGTATAGAGTTCTGTTGTCCATTTGCAGCTCTTTTTGCCTTTTACAACACGAAGATCTTGAAATGTGGGACAGGATTCCGGCTGTACAGATCCTGCTGGACAAATAGAAGCTTCCGGACATTTATACTTGCAATAAGGACACTACAATGAAACAATTTGTGACGAACAAGAGGCTGAAAATAAAATACTACAGAGGTTGCATGTATAATACATGTAGCTTGTGTAATGACAGATGCGGTTGAGGGTGTGGTCTGGACAGATCTGAACATGGGGTTTATGTTTTCACCTATTACTCTGCTCGGGCAAAATGGCAACCTATATGACAGACCTCCTAATCCTAAAGTTTGTTTTGGGGCGATAGGAGCTCTGGGAGGGGCTCGGTGAAAAGACCTCTGTGTAATGGATGAATGGTACTTGGACACTAGGTACATAAGACAACATATTACATTTCTTTCTGTTCTCAAGTGTTAAGATTTGTGCATCACAGTCTTTGACTTGTACGCCTTTTCGTAATCCAGGTGCGTATGTAGGCTGGTGGGCTAGGCATTAAAGGTATAGAGGATACAGATAGCTTATGCTGTATTGCAAATAGGCATTAAATCTGTAATACTATTGCCATAGTACTGAGTAAGGATGAGAATTTATTTATGTACGCTTCTATCATGTAGTAATGAATAACATCATACAGGATATATAATTGAGTTCGTCAACCAATGCATCGCATCTGTACAGAAGACACAGAATGAAACGAACCAGCTTCTAACAGTGTTTTCACCATTCGTTTTGTGTGGGGTGCGTGGCCAGCTATTTTGGCAACAACTTTGTTGACAAAAGTCATGAGGCCTTATTCATGGCACAGCAAATGTCACACCAATTATGCAGACATTTTCAGAGTTTAATAGCAACATACTGGAATGCAGACTCTGTCTTATCTACATTCAGTACAAAATGTATATTATATATATGTAGTCTACTCACAGGACAGTAAAAATCCTCAGGGCATCTGTCACAGCGGATGGTAAGGAACTTATCAGTGTAGTAACCTAAAGGGCACGGGTGGCACTTGGTTGGTTCCTTATCCCCCTTATAGTAACCTGTAAATATAAACAGTAATATGTGGTGTAGTTTGATGTAATGCCCAGCAATCATTATCTTTTTAACAGGGAGACTCCAGAAAGAATTTAGGTCTATGCCATTTCGTTCCATTCCAATCGACTTATATGCGTTCCATTCGAACGCATAGCTCTCGCGGGCACAGACTTGTGTTGTACTCAAATCACTAAGCCATGGGAGTGCTTCCTAGCTTATAAGTACATTTAGTGTTCAAAGCCGATAACAAGTCACTACTAGTTGTGAAATTTCCCCCACGCGGACAGCATTACTGGGCCACAGAAATGTTTTATGCAGTATGGTCCATGGTATTCCACATAGAGAAGGTTATATTTTCCATGGGTGAGCCTTTTTATTTACCATCGTTGTCTGTAACCAATGAGTATGAGAGACAAAGTGCCTTTCACAAAATTCAATCGATAAAAAGGGGTCCCTGGTTCAAATCTCAGTGTGATACCTGGCCTGGCGACCGGTTACGGGCTGGCAGAATATAGTGTGCAGATTTGACTAATCACTATGATAACTATATGTATTGAATGAATATTGCTGAAGTAGCGTATAGCTAGCCACACGGATACAGTTGTTTTCAAACAATGCAGTTTTACTCACAGAGATTGCACACACATACAGCCTTGCACAGCACATCTTTCGATCAAAATATAATTTATTTATACAAGCCCATATACCAAATACAGTATATAGTTTTTGCATACCTGGTCCACATGCCACACAGCCTTGTGAACCACGCTGGGATGTGTCCATTCCCAGATCGCACGCTGTGCAATTTTGGCATCCAGTTGTACTGTAAAATACAAGTACATCATAATTTGCAAGTTCCCAACACGAAACACAGTGGGCGAAATGCGACATAGTAGGTTGAGTGAAGAGAATACAGAAATCATATTATGATACATAATGAACAGTGACATAAAGTATGTCACTGCATTGAACAATTGCGGCACAGTATATAATGCTCAAGAATGTACATAATAAAAAATATATAGTTTACAAATAAATATACAACATGTGGGTGTGCAGACTGAATACACAAGTACAACACAGTATATTATACAAAAAGACAAAGAGGAAATCTAGGTAGTTGTCATTTCATTTACTTTGGGACAGCCTATCCGAGTTAATGAAGGACAACAGATGGAGAGGAAAAGGCGCAAAACAATGGTCTGGTCAAAAGCTGGCGAAGTAAGTAAACATCTATAGAATCCGAAGTTCCCCCTGTTACTTAAAAAAGAAATCATATGGTAAAGGTATTAATGTTTAATTATATAGTGCCAACCATGATATATGCAGCTGAAACATGTACAACAATCAACGTTATGAAGAAGAAAATCAGATTCATCCAGATGAATACGGAACGTGGAATGTTAGGGATTAGCCAGGAACACCAAGTTACAAACAGAACAAAACAAAACTGCCGGATGTATTATAGCTTGTAGAAGCAACGAAATGGAATTGGGTAGGGCATGAGGAAAAGGCAATAGACAACTGGGCAAATGTTGTGTGGACGTGGAATCCCAAAAGACATACAGACAGGCCAAAAACTATGTAGACCGTTGATAATAGCACAACATTGCGAAAACAATTTGCCTGAGACAGCCAGAAATTGCAGCATGCGGCCAAATAAGGAGGCTTTCATCCAGCAGTGGAATCATGGCAACTGAACATGATGACGACGACGACGACGACGACGACGACGACGACGACGACGATGATGATGGCAATGATAATCGCTCATACAATTTTTATTTGCATTACATTAATGAAAGAAGTTCAGTTCAAAGACCGCCAGGGATA
>Ga0224501_10005169_pt1 | contig 10295 bp, 7 predicted proteins | sample SF_Oct11_sed_USG_4_FD_169105 | JGI IMG/M metagenome (GOLD analysis project Ga0224501, IMG submission 169105) | Sediment microbial communities from San Francisco Bay, California, United States - SF_Oct11_sed_USGS_8_1 | ecosystem: Environmental > Aquatic > Marine > Sediment | place: USA...
GGACCATGGACCATCATCCTGGACCATGGACCATCCTGGAAACAAGCCACTCATTTATAGTGATGCCTTCCAAGTAAAATAAAATAATTCTATATTACAGTCTTGCCCAATTCATCATGACTAGAATATGTTTTAAATACTAAGGTACCAAGAATGCCGAGCATTTCTGCAGCCCCAAGAGCAAACCTTCTTACCACTGTTCTCTCTAATCAGTGACCCTATGGAATGAATTTCTCTGTTTATCCATACAGTCAAGATGAAATTGGGCAAGACTATGGTACACAGTCATTTTAAATTACTTCGAAAACATCCCTGTAACTCAGTGGCTTGTTAACAGGATGGTCCATGATGTTCCCATAGAGGCCATAGAGAAGGGTATTCCTTTATGTCATTGCTCTTGTAGTGGAATGACAAGACGCTATAGACCAAAAAGCCTTATTCCAAATGTGAAGTGGATTTTAAATGTTTGGCACCCAGTTTTATAAACACTCTTATCTTTAGTTAAATCTCTGCTTCCTGTGTATAGAATGCCATTATCAAATATTGATAACTGCGTGTCCTTTAATCATCAAGTAGCAGGCACTTTGGGGAAGAGCACATAGTTGTCATACTAAATGTATGGCTATGTCAAGAGGTGACATCCTTGGCTACCAGAATGAGATGAATTAACTTCTCACTGAGAGCTACCCTGAAGTCTGCAGAAGTTGTGAATTTTAATTTACATACAGCGGCCAGACAAGGGAACGGCTGTGGGTTAGGTTCTGTTAGAGGCTGCGAGTGGATGTTACACTGGGTTATAATCAAGGGTCTCTGATTTGATTCCTGATTTGGGTATCACTTTGCATTTCATCATCGTAGCCAGGGTACCCCAGTAGACCAAGTCCTGATACACCTGACACTGGTCAGGATACCTGTGGGATACCTACATATCCCTGAGATTGATCAGGATATCTGCAGGGTACCCGCATACCCCTGACGCTGCTCAGAATAGAAAAGACTTAGTCTCCTACTAGGACAGGTCAACATATTAAAGGACGATAGAGTGCATTAACAGCAGGATGACCATCCACGCTATCCTCACAGAATCAATGCACTAAGCTTAAGGGTTGTTATGTAATTGGATGGCTAAGCAAATTAAGCCCCTCTCACTCCTGCCCAGAGTGGTGACTAATTGATATTAGTTTATACTGTAGTAGACTCGTTGGTACAAAGCCCCTCCCTATACATAGACCCACAACAAAAAACACCTGTTTCCTGAGATAAGCGGTATGCATAGAATAGGGCTTGTATTGGTCTTATAGAAGTATAATGTAGAACTATAATATAGTACATGGGTATACGTATGGTGTATGCATGCTCAGTGTAAGGATGCAGCCTATACTTCACTATCAAAATTAAATTTGATCGATATACCTTCTTATAGACAAGCCTTTCCTTTACTCACAAAGCTCAGCCCATGAAGAAAACCTTCTGCATTTCTGTTTTTTCACCTGTTTTATGCTTCGCATTATTATTCCCTATGGTGGGCTATAAAAATCGCTTTCTTGATTTGAGATTTGATTTAGGAGACATGGTTGAAGCTCAGGAGAGGGTTAGGGTTGCATCTTGCATACCCTATCTGTCACCACCATTGATTTTTCTGAAATTCGAACCCAACACTCACTGCACTCAAGTGGCGTATTTCAATCACTAAGCCATGGCTGCTCCTCCCATCTGTGTTTCTCATATGGTTTGATATATCTTTCATTTTATTACAGGCCACTACGTTAACTCGTTTCTGTGCTTCCATACATTCTCATTGCCCTATGAGGGGACCGACCGGGCCTGCTGGTAAGTTCACCATTATAATCATGCGCCGCTGTCCTGAGGCAATGACATCCCTTGGCAGTGACTGTTTCTCGTTATCTCATAGTAGACAAAACCTCAAGCCCTGGGCTCTAAGACTCTAATTACCAAAATGAGCTTATATCGATTTTCAGTTTTCATAGGTTGTTTGTAATTGATGGCATACTGCAGTAGAAATTAACTCTCAAATCACATTTCTGTTGGTATGAATAGGGCAACAGTATTTTGGTAATAATTAGCAATCACTCACTCTGGTTATGCAAGGTTAGTAAACAAGCCACTTACCCCCAGTTGGTTTGGGATTATGGGCCAAGTGTAGCAGTAGGATTACTCCAAATCTCGCCGTAGCTCTGTAGATGCTAGCTTACCCCCTTACTGACCACTAATGCTTAGCTACTTATATCTACAGACTCTCACCAATCCAAATTCATGGCCATTGAGAAATGTCTGCTGTTATGACCTGTGCAATTTGTATTGCTAAATTGTTTTAGTTAAAGAAATCTGCATAAATTTTACAATTTTTGATAACATTTTCTTGAGTGAGAGTTGGTACTCTTTAAAGTAAATTCCACTTGTCTGCTACTCTTATAATATGTGTATTGTCATACATGTATGAAAAGAAATCCTTTTTCCATCAACTAAATAAGTTATCTCCCCTACATTAGGTGTACCCGGCTTATCAATCAAGGGTGAACGCGGTCCCATTGGTGTGCGAGGTTATCCAGGGCCCCAGGGTAACTCCGCCAGGCCAGGAACACCCGGTGAGAAGGGTGATATTGGCCCGCCCGGCTTCGGGTTGCCAGGGCCACCAGGTAAATGATAGCATGTCCACTGTATCCTATACGACTTATAATTCGCACTCCCGCTTGACGTTTGACCTTGATGCCTGACTCCCCTAGTCGCCTTTGTGATTCCTTTCATACCTACCACACGATCTATCTGTCGAACTAGATATGGTTGATTTTGGCCCCTCTATCCTTGTGTTTGAGGTGGTGATTTCCCAGTCTGTGTTAGTGTATAGCCGTGTGTGTGTGTGTGTGTGCGTGTCTGTCCCGCATTCTTCTGTGACAATCCACTCACTGCAGGCGCTTGGGTTTATCACACCATTTTTGTCTCGATTGAGTTTAGCCAATTGTGAGTTCTATGTCCTATAGGAGTGGCCGGAATGAGAGTTTAGCCTAGAGATACTTCAGGATAACTACTGATAGTACAGGCAACTACATTGTTCCAAACAAAATCACCATATTCTTGATACTTATGTTCAGAGAGACATGTATATCTAAGTCAATCTGGTTGGATGGAGTGGGCGTGAGGGTCTGTCAGCTTGAATATATGCAATTAATTTTGTTTTTGGTTTTGCAGGCGGCAAAGGAGAGATTGGCGAGAAAGGTGAGTAGAAATTAATAACGGAAAGACATTGATGTGTGTTGGCATTTGCCTGGAGGGCAATATTCAATTTTGGTGCATTGCCAAAGCACCAAGGCTATAACCATCACTTAAAGCATTGGGCAAATAAGCAAGATTGAATAATACACATAATTTTGCAGTAAATAATCAATAAATGACCAATGAATTGAACGAAGCATAACCTCCTCAAGTGGTCAATCAGTCATTCCCAATCAATCTTTAGGGAACAATGAAAACTATAACCTCATCTCAGTGCATTTTACGAATAAATCTTTATACTTTGCTCTCATGCATGAGTGTCACCAAACAGACTGGGGCTTCGTACCTAGGGAGCGCGCACTTCTAGTACGGACTTCCCTAAATTGATGCTATAGCCTACTGTACTAAATGGATTGGTTTCCTAATTCTAGGAGTGGCATACTCAGTTCAGTTTGCTTGGTGGCAGCCTATATACATCTGGACAAATTTAGACACATCCTGTGTTTTGATAACTCAGGCAAATGATAAACTGAATTTCCACACTTCCGGATGGTGACAATTGATGTGCATCTTGCTTGTAATGTGTGATAAGCGTTAGATCACTCTCGGCCCAGAAAGAATAGCGGGATTGTATTCAAGCTTTGGTCTTGCCGGGCTGCTCACATAATTCCCAGCTCATGCTACTTCAAAACAGGTTGGAGGCGTATGAGGTCTGCTAAGATGGCCAGGTACGGAAAAATGACTCCATCTCTAATTTGTAGGTGTAAAGGGCAACGCAGGGGCGGCAGGAATCCAAGGTCACCGGGGGTTAAAGGGTGAAGCAGGAATGGACGGGGTGGCGGGGATGAAAGGGGACCGCGGAGAAAAAGGAGCGACCGGTTTATCAGGAACAAACGGACTAAATGGATTAACAGGAATCCCAGGGGATAAAGGAGAAAAAGGAGAAGAGGGTGAGTGTGAACCAGACTTATCCTAATACTTAAAATGTTTTTACTGCGAACTGGGTCTAAATGTTTATAGTGTGAATCAGGCTTACCTGAAATACACCCATGGCCTTCTGAGGCGGGCTTGGGTTAACTAAAATAGGTGGGTGTGAGCCAGCTTATCCTGTTACCGAGAATACATCTCCAAACAATTCCTGCATTTTGTTTGTTTGCTGCCAGCTCTGTTTTCATAACACCTCCATAGAACCTAGGTCCACCCTATACCGAACAACGTGAATCATGCAGACACAATACTATAATACCCTGAGTAGAGCTTTCCATGGCTAACCTCATCTGCTACTAACCTGTATCGCATTTCTGACAACACATTCTTGCTTAAACCCTGCATGCCCCCCCCCCAAATGCTTACAGGTCTACGAGGGTATAAAGGAGACATGGGTCTGGTGGGTATTGGAAGGCCTGGTCCCCCTGGAGATAAAGGAGAGAGGGGTTCCCCTGGCCTAACCGGGCCAGCAGGCCCTGCAGGTAGGTTCCACACTTCGGCCTTCTATCAAGCAAGCATTTTGTGTTAATGTGAAGAATTGATACAGCGTTACAAGACTAAGACAATATAAAACTGACTCGTATCTACATGGTCATATAGGTGCCAGTAGCTATATTAGGTGGGTTCAATGCAGAGGTTCACCCGGACCGAGGGGTCTGCCAGGAGCGAGAGGTCTCCCAGGAATGAGAGGATATAAAGGAGAAAAGGGCAGAATAGGCTATACCGGCATATATGGCCGTCAAGGTGACATTATCGTATATAGCATGGTTTGTCATAGAGGATATGGTGTGGGTGGTTAGAACAGCTTCATAGACCCAAATTGCTGATGGTTGGTTGGTGCCTGGCTGCCAGCACAGTAGGTATAACATGCTTAGTAGTTCGTCTGGTAAACAGTAGAGTGCGTACAACTAAAGGAAGATTGAATGGAATTTGGAATAGGATCATGAGATGAAAATGACTGCACGCATAGATGGCATGAGTTGAGTGAAATAAGGCAATTACAAAATTATCACAGTAATCACTACGAAGAATGAGACTATATTGCAGGAGAACCAGGAATGAGGGGTGAAAAGGGTCAGAGTGGTTCTGATGGGGTAGCAGGTGCTCCAGGTCGCCATGGCCGAGATGGAGCGCCTGGTCAAACGGGTCAACCTGGAGCACCTGGTGCCGATGGCCAAGATGGGAAACCTGGCGAGAAAGGTTCGTGTAACATTAGATAAGACAAATGAAATCAATAATAAAAATGAATCTGAGACCTTTCAGGTTTCCGAATCTTGATCAGGTGGTTAAATGTAACCTTATGCGCTTTGTTCAGGCAATCTTGGCGCTGTCGGTCCAGCAGGCCCGCAAGGACCAGCCGGTTTCCGGGGTCTTCCAGGATTACCAGGTTCTCCTGGCGAGCAAGGTACATCCCTACACAGAATGAAAGGGTGAATTCACAAAGCACTGCAGCTTATTACTCTGCTTCTTGGTTGGTTATGCACTGCTGACCTGAGCACTCCATGCCGATTGGTTGAACCTGCATAGTTTCCATAGGTGTTTATTTCAGCCTATAGGACCAAATATATCCAAATATTGGGTCATATCATACTTTATATCAGAGCATCATGCTATATAAAAAGTACAGTACTGGGTTAATTCAGCATTGACCTCTGCATCTAACACAAACACATTAACAGGCGACTGGGTTTACTACAGGGGTGAAGGGCTCTAAAGGGGAGCGTGGTTTACCCGGCTGGACTGGTAATACTGGCCGGGAGGGCAGAGTCGGTCCACCTGGCATGGCCGGTCAGCCAGGAATACCAGGTCTATATATGTCATACCTCCTCACTTTCCCAAACCATTGATTTTGTAGCCAAGGAAGTGATCGCTACCCTCTTCCTCATTTCTAGAATACCAGTCAGCATATCCGCGTTGATTGCCACACTCACCCAAGATGGCTAGCATTAGCATCCCCCCCAATATTCGCCGTAAAATCTTGATTGTCATGTTTATACACAGAATCCTTCCTACTGACCCTAATAGCAGAACATATGTGTACACTTCTCCCAAATAGTGTCTATATACCCTTTACCATACTATTCATCTATACCTTATCACCCGCTTGACTATAAGTTCTTTATCCCACAATTATCACTGCTATTGCAGTTACCGAGATCATGGTCTGGATATACTTGTATATCTTTACCAAATGCTACATTTTCACCGATCGATTCCGAGTACTTTGACTGAGAGACCCTGCCATTACATACAGCATTGTTTTTCTGACCTTGGATTGTATGTAGTATGCTGCATGGTATTTATAGCTGGTGAATGCGCTTGACCCTGCATGGCTATGCATGCTGACGATGCTTGTCCTGTTTAGGTAGCCCCGGTGAGACAGGTCGACCCGGTAAACCAGGAGAGAAAGGTGCCACTGGTGACCTCTCTAATCTCAACATCGAGCATTTGAAGAAACTTAACATAAGCCATCATATTAAAGGTATAACAAACCTATTAATCAACACGTCTTTCTTCTTATAGATGCTTCTCTTGTTATGCTAAATTATCCAGAGACAAGCAAAATGGACCTCATCATCCTCTTAGCTAAATTTGGTGACGATTTTATTCCAACGGCTATATTTATCATATGCCAAAGACTGTATTTATCTTATTCCTAAGGCTGTATTTATAAATAGAGAAACCATGTTTTTTTATTCATCCTATCCAAACAGGTCAGCATGTATTTACATTATTTGGATTCTTCTATTCTCATGCTTGGTTATGAATTGCTAGAACAATTGCATGTTGGTATGCTATCCATCTGCTTACTGATTGGCATCGCCTATAGCGGAATGAATGGAATCAGAATGTGGAGAAATGTGTAGAATGACACTGATTGGTTGCAGGTGGCTGTTCAAATGCCTTCTTTCATTTGCATGTATACACCCACATAGTTTCCTCCACACGCACAAATATATACATATATTTTAGTTTATATAGGTAACCGATAGTGGTACATGAACTTGAATGATTAGTTAGCAACTTTTCTATTTGCTGCACATCTGATCGAATAAAACTTTATTGAAACTGTCTTGAGAGCTGTTATGGCAGGAAGGAGACTATAGGTTTAGAGCTCTTCCCAGATTCTATGGCCAGCCAACAGCTCTTTCCTGTCCATCAGTCACCGGGGTTGGCATATGTAGAGAGCACTTGTAGAGCACCTGCACTGTTATGCGTTGTAGGAATGACCGGCCCAAAGGGGGATCCTGGGGAGAGGGGTGAACGTGGTAAAAGAGGAAAGCCAGGTAACACAGTGTTTGCCTGCGTGTCTAACCCAGAAGTTACCCCTCTGAACTCCCTAACCCCTTCTGTCCTGTGCCGTATATGTTATATAGTCTTGTGATTTTTTATGTAGCCTTCCGTTTTCTATCTGCTGTTCTGGGAAAAAGATTGGGGATGCGCCGTACATTTTAAACTCTCTCTATATGTATGAGCATGAAGTGTGGTTGTCTGTGTTTTATGTGTGATGTGGAGTTACAGTGAAGCTTTTGTTGCCCCTGTGCCCCTGTAACCGTGACAATATTTTGTATTGCAGGTGAAAAAGGTGAACCCGGTGACATCAACCAGTGTGAATGTAAGTCCGTGGCATTCACTCTCAGCAAACTAGGCTTATGTGATAATCAGCAGTATCATCTAATTGCAGGATGACTATTTGCTCTGATGAAATAATGATTTTCTATGATCAAAGCCATCACAGTCAAATTAAGCTATTGAGATTCTATCTATCCCAGACAGATTTGTCCAATGATAATGAAGTAATCTCATATATAGACTAAAAGTATCTGCCAATAGTTTCGCTGCTAATGACCTTGGTAATTGTAGGCCGAGTTGGTCCTCCAGGAGCGAAGGGTGACCCGGGAACATGCCCAGGTAGGATGAGAGCTTTACCTAATCCAGTGTCACTGACTCAGGCTATCATGTGCTTGATTATTAAATGCATTCCCAAAATGTTAGCGATAAAAATGCATACTTTTACTTAGAGTGTGGCAGGAAAGATTTTGAGAAGGTCCATCTCAAATAAAAGCCTCTTTGGTCACAGCCCTCCATTGCACTCTAAATTGAAACAGATTTGTCGCGGCGTTAGAATTAACAATTCCCACACATATTGAATAACCTTTTAAAACTCCGGGGGAGTTAACTCCTAAGGTTATAACTTAAATTTCTTATGCAGTCAGTTGTCCTGTCTGATGGCAAGCTAGGTAAAGCTGGGCAGAGGAAATAAGTCAATCCATGTGGTCACCCAACTAATCTGTAGTGCAGTTACACTTTCTATATCGCATTTCTCTCACAGAGTATTGTATTCTTAAGCATTATATTGCAGTTAAAATGCAAAATGATGCTGTGGCTGAAGGTAACATCGTTGTTGTAACACTGTATAATATACTCATTGTATCACTTTTATACTCAAACACGTAAATCAACATTTCAACTGTGTCACTAGCATCTAGTAGCCTTCTTCACCCTCTGATTAGATAACTGGCTTATGACGAGAGGATAACTCCTTGATATGATGGATCATTAGCAAAAGCAGTGCCTGCTTCTATTTTGTATGGGAATCAGGTAGCCACCGGTGGAATCAACATAAGTTTTACTTGGGTATGGACACAGGCTATAAGGTTAAATAATGGCATATTCAAATAGCACATGCACATTGACTTTCATTTGCTTTCGCTTACATCGGTCACACATTCCTTTATTTCATTACCTACATGGAATATGTGACATCGTACAGTATTTGCTTCCCATCAATGCACCAAGCGTGACTTTTTAATTGAAAACCTTATGGGAAGTAAATCAGGTTTTGAGGTGATGATCACTCCCCTTTCAGTCAGACAGCCTATCACTGCCACGATAAAAACTTTTCCATGCTCTTTATAACGTAAGAGCGGATTACTATATTGGTGATTCCGGTTTCAGGCGTGACGCCCGCATTTTTACACTATCAGAATTCCACTATCCCTGATAGAGTGAAAGGTGAGAGAGCTTGCGTTTGTCCCTGCATGGTTCGCTCGCTATGTGTGCACGGTTATCAGATTCCTCACATTACTGCTCTCCATCATTCCGCCACCCGGTCACTGTGACACCTTATCTATACCAGGAAAAGGCTCAATGTTCATTTGCGTGCACCATCCTATTTAGAGGATCTAGCTCCTAAATTTGAGACTTGTTCTGGAGGGGCGGCAGCTGGGTATTATGTAACAATCTCACGCTCGCAGTGAGGGCTTGGCATGGCCAGGTCTTGAGCATGTATGCGATTTTGTGGCAAGCGAGCTATCCGATTATTCGCGATATGATGGTTGGACGCATGGACACATAATATCATTAGTATTATCATATTATGTGGCTATGGTTTGACCAAGCCATAGACATAGCTATACCTAAAAGAATGTACATATATGCCCTGAGTAGAACTTTCGCACCGTAATCATGTAACTGTACACTCATAGTTATAGGCATAGTTGGCAGTATTCTAACATACACTATATAGGTCTTTTTTTGTATCACTCCTGGACCAAAATTAAAATAATAATGACCGTTAAAGTTTTAAATCTATGACATATCAAGAAAAGATCTTTGGTTATGGGTCTATGCATGCGTGGGATGTGAGTAAAGGAAGAAAAGAACTAACCACAACTATGACTACCTGATTCAGCTGCTATAGCTAATTCACTTTGACTGCGCGTGTCCTTGTAGATTTGACAATCAATCTTTTGGGCAAGCCTTTACTACATAAGCAAATGGATTATTCCTGGGGCTCGTGGATGGTTGATGCAATGCCAACTCCGACTACTCAAGTATGTAGACTAATGAACTATGAGCCATTATAGACCCAGGGCTATGAGCCATTATAGACCCAGGGCTATGAGCCATTATAGACCCAGGGCTATGAGACATTATAGACCCAGGGCTATGAGACATTATAGACCCAGGGCTATGAGCCATTATAGACCCAGGGCTATGAGATATTATAGACCCAGGGCTATGAGCCATTATAGACCCAGGGCTATGAGCCATTATAGACCCAGGGCTATGAG
>Ga0224501_10005170_pt1 | contig 10292 bp, 12 predicted proteins | sample SF_Oct11_sed_USG_4_FD_169105 | JGI IMG/M metagenome (GOLD analysis project Ga0224501, IMG submission 169105) | Sediment microbial communities from San Francisco Bay, California, United States - SF_Oct11_sed_USGS_8_1 | ecosystem: Environmental > Aquatic > Marine > Sediment | place: USA...
TTCGCCGTATCAATCACCGCCCGGTGTTCCGTCGAACTGGTAATGATATGATTCCCTTTTTCCCGATACATCTCGACCACGCCCTGCAAGGCGAGATTATCCGATTCCGTTGCCCCACTGGTAAAAATAATTTCTTTGGGATCAGCGTGAATGAGGTGCGCAATCTGTTTTCTGGCCACTTCCACGCCCTCTTCTGCTTCCCAGCCGAAACTATGATTTCGGCTGGCAGCATTCCCGAACTTCTCGGTGAAATAGGGAAGCATGGTCTCAACCACCCGCGGATCACACGGGGTCGTTGAATGACTATCCAAATATATGGGTAACTTCATAATTGAACTCCTTTTGTTTTTCGAGATTCCACAATGATTAAAGGGGGCTCGGCCATCATATCCTCAATAGACATGCTACTGAGTAAATGAAAAATGCTTTCTTGTACGCGCAACAGAGGCGTCCGGATATTGCAATGCTCTATTTGTTCACAAGAGGCGTGTTCATCTTTTTCATGGTAACAATCGGCAATCCCCAACGGCCCTTCAATAGCTTCCAGCACCTGCGCAATAGAAATCTCTCGGGGCTCACGGGCCAGGAGATAGCCTCCCTTGGGTCCGTTTTGACTTTCCACCATGTCATATTTGGCCAAAGTCTGTAGCACTTTGGCTAACAGTTCCAGGGGAATATGATGCTCCTCGGCGATTTCCTTGGTATTGACTACCCTATTAGGATTAAAAGGACTGGTTTCACCAGATCGGACCATCGCCATATATTGAAGAGCCATCAGCGCATAATCAGCTTTTTTGGAAAGTTTCAGCATAAAAATAAGTAATCGAATCGATAGATTTTTCGCCAGCCACAATGCCGACTCATATGATCGGATTTAATATAGCATTGACCTGTCAGACAGTCAAGACTAAAATGGTCGGAGATATAATTAGTCGGATTAATGAGTAGGACACATGAACAAACAGGATTTTTAAAAGGTAAGTAAATTTCAACATACTGTTTTATAAGGAGAAATAAATGGGAGGTAGTAATCCATATATTGAGAAAAGCGAAACCGCTATCGCTAAAAAACCGTTCAAATTGACCTTCATTACACCAGACAAGCCCATTGAAATTGAGGTTGATCCAGACAATTTTCCTTATGGGGAAACAGGACTGCCGGGAAGTATCTTAGATATTGCCCTGGGAAATGGTATTGATATAGAACATGCCTGCGGCGGGGTCTGTGCCTGCTCGACCTGTCATATCATTGTGAAAGAAGGGCTCGACACCTGCAACGAGCCCACCGATGACGAGAATGACCAATTAGATGAAGCTCCTGGCCTCACCCTACAGTCACGGCTTGGATGTCAGTGTGTACCCAATGGCGAGAAAGATCTCACCATCGAAATCCCCGAATGGAACAAAAATCTTGTCAAAGAAAGCCACTAAACAACGGTGATAGTACTGAAGGTGTCTTCTACAAAAATTACTGAAGGGCACCTCTAAAAACGTACCCTTTGAGGCACCTCGTCTCGTGTTCATGAAACAGGGCTTTCAACGGCTGCCGGTGAAGAGGTCCAAGAGGAACGGTGTGGAATCGTGACAGTCATTGCTCATGTTATGAGCCCTTCTTAGGCCATGGCCGTGCGCTTGGTCGAGGTGGTGAGGAGAAAGACGATCCGTTGAAAGTTGTACACCAAGTTTTTCATTCCGATTTTGGTGCGGGCGCGCACCTAGCCGATGGTCCAGAGGAGCGTGCCCTGCCTGGCCGTCACCTGATGCCCAAACACGTGTTCGACGCGCGCACGTATGCTGGCCCGGCGCCGATTCACCGCCTGTTGCTTTGCCGAAAGCGGCGTGTGCCGATACCCTTTCCGATAAATCCGTAACCGATACCCCTTGGCTTTCAGGAGCCCTTCAATGGCTGCGAAACGGTAGGCCGAGTCGGCCCAGATCTCATGCCCTGTATTGGTCGGATCCAATATCTCGTCGACGACCTGGCTGTCGTGGACTGCGGCATTGGTCACCGCATACTGCCGGATGAGTTTGTGTCGGCGGTCGATGTTCACATAATTTTTTGTAGCCGTAGTGGCTGACGCCTCGCTTGACTGTCCAGAAGGCATCCGTATCCTTTTGCCGGGCCTTGGCCGGATGGCTGCCCCAGTCGGCCGGCGTTTTCCCGGCTTTCAGCATGGTATTCTCTTCTCGGGGATTCCGTTAGGTGTGGATTGGCACAATCGAGGCATCAAGAATCTGGCCGCCGACAGCATGGAATCCCTGAACCTCCAAAGCCGAAGAGAACTGGATGAAGAGCGTGTCGACCACTCCGGCTTGCGTCAGAGTCTCGCGGAAAAGCCAGATGGTTTTCGCATCCGGGATGCACCCCGCGAGATCCAGCCCAAGAAAGCGCATAAAGGATAACCGATCACGGACCTGATATTCCGTCTGATCATCCGACAGCTGATAGAGCGATTGCAGGACGAGGACTTTGAACATGACCACGGCAACAAAGGGCGGCCCCCTTTGTCCCGCTTGGCGCGCCGCAAAGCTTTAGCGAGCATGGCCCGAAAGTCTTCCCAGGGCACGAGGGCCGCCAAGCGTTCCAGAGGGGATCTCCCTTGTGGCTTAAGGCCTCATAGCGAGTGGTGAGATCGAAAAAACTCAGCTGGGGCGGCATCATGATCGACCCCTCCGTGATGAATGGGCCAAGAGTCGCATTGTCACGCTGGATTGCCACCGTTTTTTTGGAGGTGCCCTGAATTTTGGTCGCATTATATTCAGATTTTCCACATTTTTTGACCAAAACCCATTAACGAGGTTGATGGAAATTCAATGTTAAGAAAACGAGAAATATTCGCTTTGCCAATGCAGTAATCTATTCATTTACCACATAAGATTGATCTGGTGGAAAAGCTAAGAGAAAAGCCCTTTGCAAGATGCCTTGCAAAGGGCTTTAGTAAATTTGGCTCCTCGGGCAGGACTCGAACCTGCGACCATTCGGTTAACAGCCGAACGCTCTACCAACTGAGCTACCGAGGAACAAATATTTATTGAATGAGCGTTTTTTCTCTTAGATGATCATAGCGGGACTGCCAGTTTTCTTCAAGAACCGATAAAACGTTTTGTGTATTTTTATGAATTAAAACTGAAAATCTGCAGAATCCTCTTCACCCTCATCGGCCTCCGACGCACCACCATCGGATAACTTCACATAGTGGCGTGCCCAGGACAAATAGATATTGGCACTATCCTTCATCGCATCGGTACCCTTGATGAGCTTACTGACAACCTCCTCGTCTCCCCCACCGATTTCAATTTCACGTGCTTTGGTTTCTAATGCTTGATGAAAGCTTTCCATCTGTTCGGTTAACGTCTGCACATGTTGTTTCAAATCACTAGTCATTTGATTTTATCCTTAAATCCTGTTCGTCCAGTAATGAATGACGGTTTCCTGTCAACCAAATAAAAAAAACCCTACGACCAATCACAAGATAGAAGATCGTAGGGCTTTTCGTCTGTAAGAGTTACCCTTGATAGGCTTGACCCAACTCCGCGGCTTCTCCAGCCTTATCCATTAAGGTCCCATCTGAATTCACGGCGACCATTTCAATCGCTTCATGTTTAGCGGCGTCACACACGACTTTACACAGCTCACAACCCTTGCACCGTTCAATATGCACTTCGGCTATCATTTTATCTGAATTGAGGTCCAGACAATTAGCTTCCGGGCAATACATAATGCAGAGTCGACAGCCTTTTTTCGCCACACACTTTTCATCCGTCACTTGGGCAACATTATACATCTATCTATCTCTTTCCTTCGCTGAGGTTCTCAGTATTACGCAGCTGCGGGCTCTCCGACCATCAACTCAAAATGGTTTTTCTCCGCCCATTCTGCGGCGATTTCATAAGCTCGGGCCACCGTATCGAGATTCTTTTTCAACAACATTTCTTTCTTCGCAAACTTTTTCTTAATGGCTTCATCCAGGGTTGCCGTACCACCAGATGCCACGAATTTCTTCCCAAATCGTTCCTGCAGGGCCAAGTCCAAGCCATTCATTGTGACACACTTGGTGATCCCGGCCACTGAACCAATCATGGTCATGTTCGTCGCCAGCTCAGTCCCTGCGACTTCCAGAGCAATATTCGTCCCCGGAATGCTAAAGACCGCCACATTCAGATCTTTGAGTCGCTTCACGTCTTCATCGGACAAGAGAGGCATATCGGTATTAATGATCACGAGCCCGCCCTCTTTAATCCCTGAATAAAATGGCATCGTATAACTCTTCCCCATCGTGATGACCTGAGGATGAAATACTTGAATGACATCAGGAAACACGAGTTCGCCCCGGTCGTAAATTTTCCTCAGTCCTATTCGACAATAACTCTCGGCCGGCGCCATGCGTTTTTCGGCCCCAAAGAATGGGTTCGAAATGGCAAACTTACCATCTTTGGATGCAGCCATGGCCATGACATGGGCTGCGGTCACGGCACCCTGCCCTCCAAGTCCAGACATTCGGATATTGATTCGACGTACAATCATGAAATAACTCCTCTCACATGTCTCCCCGCCTAGACTGTTACTGTTTGGGAAGCAAGTTGCCTTTTCGCTTCAGCCTTTCGTTCCTTTTCCTTCGCTGCCATTTCCGCCAACAATTCCTTGGCTGGTTCGCTTACATACTCCCTGTAAGCAAACCGTTCCGTCGGCTTTTCAGAATCACGCATTTCCTGCAGGCCTTCCATACTGTTTTTCCCAATTTCCAGGATACAGGGCGTATACAATTGCAGATAAGTCGGCCCAATTTCTCGGGCAATATAAATAGCATTTTTAATCACTTTTTCAATGAGATTTGGCTTGCTGACCGTGCAATTCACGATATAGTGGCAGCCGGATTCTCTGGCAATTTCTGGAAGGCGAACTTTTTCAAAAGTCTTGCCTACCGGCGCCATCTTGGCGACAAACCCTTTTTGCATGAGCCCACTCTCTTGTCCACCCGTATTGGCATACAGTTCGTTGTCGAAACAAATGGTGGTAAATTTTTCCTGACGGAACCAGGCCTGCAAGGTCATGTCCAATCCAATATCCACCGTCGCCCCGTCTCCGGCCAGCACCACCACGTCTTTGTGACGATCAGGGAATCGAACCGTCAGCGCGCGTTTTAACCCAGACGCAATGGCATTTTGATTGCCAAACAATGAATGGATATTGTGGACTGCCACGTGTGGAAAGACCAAGCTGGTACATCCCGTCGAGCCCACCATGACGGTATCTTCAGGATTCGGCAATGACGCGAGGATATAACGAAACGCCATGGACTCAGGACATCCGGCGCAAAGAGAATGTTCTTCAATGAGTTCCTTCGCGTTACCGATATCTTTCCATCCTCGTTGCTCATTCCCATACGTCGCCCGCTTGACCAAATCCTGGTACTCAGCGGGCATGATGTCAAATAACTCTTCTGCGATCTTTATTCGTTCTTTACTCATTAGTTTCTCCTTATATTCGTGATCTGTTTGAGAGCCATACTCTCACAGAGTGCCTTACGTTACATCAACCTCCACGCCCAGCCAACGAAGGGGCCTTGACTCCCAACACAGTTTTGATCTCCGCTGCGATAATTTCAGGCGGCATCGTCATTCCACCGCACACACGGGGACCCGCATGAACCCGTTCATTATTTGGAACCGTCGAACTCACTTCACGGGCCAACCAACCAGTGACATTAAATTCAGGAACAATGATATGCTTCGCGTGTTTTGTTGCTTCCTTGATCTCTTCACCTGGCCATGGGCGCAATGTTTTCACCTTCACTAATCCGACATGAATGCCTTCCTCTTCCAATATCGCAATAGCTTCCCGGCTTTGCGAAACTGCCGTTCCCGAGGCCACGACAATGACATCCGCATCAGTATTTTCGGTGTCAATCAGTCCATCCATCCAACGGATGGTATGCTTCCTCGACCGCTCAACAGCCGCCCATACCTCTTGCTGCCAGCTCGCATGGGTGGCATAACTTATGTAATTACTTTTCATCACGAAAGGATCTCTCATCATGCGAACGGGAGGGCATTCCATGTCCATACATGGAACCGGTGACCGATAGGGATCGTACGGTGGCAAACACATGTCGACGGGGGTCAGATCAACCATATCTTTCGTATGGGTCACAAAAAATCCATCGCAGCATAAGGCCAGTGGCAGATGGACATCAGGTTCTTCCGATACCATGTACCCCTTGAGGATCCAATCATAAAAATCTTGGGCGGTTTCCGCATGCCACACCAGCATGCCCGTTTGCATCAGATAAGATATTTCCAGAGTATCCGGCTGGATTGAGAGCGGAGAGTTGATGCCTCGGCAGGTCACAATCATCTGAATAGGCAACCGGGCTCCAGCCCACATGGGGAAATTTTCCATAGCCCGCATCGTGCCTGGTCCGGCCGTGGTGGTAAATACTCTGGCGCCACCAAAAGCGGCTCCTGCGCATTGAGACATGACGGCAAATTCACTTTCGCCCCGGAAATAATCGCCAATGTAACCTTCGGCAAAGAGCTCTCCGCACAATGCAGCCGCTTCACTTTGAGGCGTAATGGGATATGCGACCATAATGTCACAGGAGGCTCGACGTACGGCCTCTTTAATGACTTCACTCCCTGTAAAGAACGAGGGTGTCCTTGGCGCCTCATTCATAATGTGCCAGGGATCGGTATACACCTGCCCTTTTTTGTTTTTTTGACCTATAAAAGAAGCTTGAGTGGCCATGATTTTGACCTCCTTATTTATGCTTCAGGGTGAGATACTTCTGATTTCTTGGACTCTGACAAACAAAAATTACAATGATGGGTTTTTGAATCCTTAAATAGCTATGACCAAACCCTCATTAGCATAGGTTCCTTGATAAAGAAAGAACCCAGAACAATTACGCCTACGCCGGAGGAGCAACCGATCCCTTTAATTTTTTCACCCAATCCGCCAGTCTGATTATTTTTTCAGCAGTCGCGTCACGAAAAGAGAGCATGGCATCTTCATGGCCTGCTTGGGCACACATGGCAATCGTATAACAATTGGTTCCGCCTCGAATGATTTTGAGGGAAAGATTGGCCTGATGGCAATGGACGCCAACAAACATGCAGGCATCAATTTTATTATGCCAAATGGTTAAATTTGGATGATTGGGGTTAATTTCAATTTCAGGATTAATCTTCGGGTACTTCGGTCGGTAGTCAGGCATTGGGATAAGCATGGCATGTTGCGAAGAATCCACGCTTTCCTTAATGGTTTCATATAAATATCGAACGGCTTTGGCTTTTTTGGCGGCTTTGTCATTCCATGCCCATAGAACTAATGGTCCTGGAAAAATTGTGGGCACTTTGGCTGAAAGAAACTGCCTCGCCGCCTGTTCCATCGCTTCTTCTTCTGTAACAATGGTCCCATGGATATGACCTTGCCCGGGATCCGGAAGTCGAATTCCCATGGAGGCCGCAGATGGTGGTAAAAAATGTTCGGGGCCTGGCATTACCCTATAAGAAGTTGTCATCGTACCATGTGTCTCCATTTAAAAAATTGCACAAACCCTCCCACATCAATCTCCTTACTCTCCTTACTGTAAGAAGACAGTAAGCAATTCTCAAGACCGAAAAAGACCCATGTGTCCAAATTCTTAGACTTTTCGAGAAGAAATCTATGAGTCTTTTGCCCTATTAATAATATTACTCTTTATTTAACAAGGCTGTTTGGGCAGTATAAGGAGCCCCCGTAAATATTGTCAATTTGATAATTTATAGGGAGAGGTAAAGATAGATTTTTCACAAAAACATCCCGGGACAGCCCAACCGTCCTTTTTTTTTGGAAAAAGACCCTGATGTCAGATGTGGATAATTAGGTTATAACCAGCCCACTCAGTGTGGAAAGTTGCTTAGCGGGCCCTTACTCTCAAAATGTCATACCGCCACGTAGCTTCTCCAATAATTTTTGGTATCGTGGGAAAAGGCATGGTTATAGAAAAATCCCTGGCCTGGTTTGGAGGAATTTCCAACAAGATCTCAACGTCTTCTTGTCCGACAATTTCACATTCTGTCAGATGGCAATCCTCAATCGTAGCCTGGAGTGTTGCGGAAAGTATGGTAAAACTCTGAGCAGCATTCTGAAGCCGCCCAGTTACCACAAACGACCGGGAGTTCAGTCCTGGTCGAACCTGCATGTGAGAAAGTTGAGCCTGGGCAGCAGGAATCCGCTGAAATTCCAACTCCCATTCCTGGGTATCCTGCCAAATGATAAACCCGATAGCCCCCAACAGGACCATCAGGGTCATTCCCAGAGCGCGGCGAAATTTCGGCAAATACGTCGCCACCAAAATCATGATCAATATCAAAAGGATAATGGCAATGCGCAGCATGGGTCCCACTCAAGATTCAATGGAAAAACTTCTTCTTACTTTGCTAAGACCCTATCGGTCCAGGGGATAATATTCTTTCACTAGAGGATATAATGCCAGATTTGTCTCGTGAAATCGTAATTACCTCCACCCTAGCTCGGAAGGCAGGAGAGGTTGTCATGAAAATCTATCAAGAAAACTTTGCGGTCACGTACAAAGATGTCAACGATCCCGTCACCCAAGCCGATCAACAGGCCAATGCCCTTATCGTAGATGGATTACACACCCATTTCCCAGAGGATTCCATCGTAGCAGAGGAAAGCCCCCTCCCTTCCACCTCTTTGACCACAGGTCGAGTCTGGTACGTAGATCCCCTGGATGGAACGAAAGAATTTATTGCACACAACGGTGAGTTTTCCATCATGATCGGACTGACCATCGATGCTCGCACCAAACTTGGCGTTGTCTATTGGCCTACCCGTGACCACCTCTATGTCGGCCTGACGGATGAGACGGCTTGGATAGAACGCAACGGGATTCGCCAGAAACTCTCAGCTCTCGAATCCAAGAGCCCCCCCAACATTTCACTCGTCACGTCTCGTTCACATCGATCCCCAATCCTTTCGACCATTCAACAATCATTGCACATCCACAATGAACAACACATGGGAAGTGTCGGGCTGAAAATTGCGCATATTGCGCAAGGAAACGCCGACGTCTACATTGAACCCAGTCCGTATACGAAGGCATGGGATGCCTGTGCACCTGAAGCCATTTTGCGAGGAGCCGGTGGATACTTCACCGATATCCACGGGAAACCGATCCAATATGGACTCAATAATTTTCGCAACCTTCACGGGTTGGTCGGAAGCACTCGAGACTGTCATCAACGCGTGATTCAAGCCTTGACGGGCCGATGTTCCTCGTGTGAAGGTTGACACCTTTTTCCAGCGATTCTTAGAATTCGTTTCGTAATACCTTTTCAGCGACTTTTTCCATCATCACTCTCACACGACCATGAGAACAGACCTCGTCATTATCGGAGGCGGCTTGGCCGGATCAGAGGCGGCTTGGCAGGCCGCCAACGCTGGAGCCAAAGTGACCCTGTATGAAATGCGGCCTAAGGAAGAAACGGCCGCCCATAAAACCGATCAATTGGCCGAGATTGTCTGCTCAAACTCCTTGGGATCCAATGATCCTCTCAGCGCTCCCGGAATATTGAAAGAGGAAATGCGGCAATTGCATTCCTTGATCATCCAAATTGCCGATGATGTGCGGATCCCAGCAGGGACCGCATTGGCGGTGGATAGAGACCAATTTGCCCGCAAGGTGACCCAGACGTTAACAGAGCACCCGAATATAAAAATTCTTCGAGAAGAGATTCATGAAATTCCCGATGATGCGCTGTGCATTATTGCCACCGGCCCTTTGACGTCCCCCAAATTATCTGAAGCCATCATCCAGTTCACCCAATCGAAAAACCTGTTTTTCTTCGACGCTATTTCACCAATTGTGGATGCTGATTCGCTCAACACAGACAGGACGTTTCTGGCATCCCGCTATGAAAAGGGCACGGCGGATTACGTGAATTGTCCTATGGACGAAGAAACCTATAATGCCTTTTATCACGCCTTGATCGAAGCTGACCGGGTCCAGCCAAAGTCTTTCGAGAACGTGCCGTATTTTGAAGGGTGTCTCCCGATTGAGGTCATGGCCGACCGTGGTCGCCAAACCCTATTGTTTGGTCCCCTCAAACCGGTGGGATTAATTGACCCCAAAACCGGCCAACGTCCCTATGCTGTGTTACAATTACGTCCAGAAAACGTTCATGGCTCCTGCTATAATCTGGTAGGATTTCAAACCAAACTCACCTACCCGGAACAACGCCGAATTTTCAGAATGATTCCTGGATTGGAGCAGGCCGAATTTTTACGG
>Ga0224501_10005171_pt1 | contig 10291 bp, 8 predicted proteins | sample SF_Oct11_sed_USG_4_FD_169105 | JGI IMG/M metagenome (GOLD analysis project Ga0224501, IMG submission 169105) | Sediment microbial communities from San Francisco Bay, California, United States - SF_Oct11_sed_USGS_8_1 | ecosystem: Environmental > Aquatic > Marine > Sediment | place: USA...
TATGAAATAGTGGGAGCGGACGGCCAGGGGAGAGCCTACGCCACAGCGCCCACTCCCTTTGAGATCGTCTCCGTCCGCACGGATCCGAATACCGCGGATCAGCCCATCAATATCCGGCCCCCGGTGGAGCTGCCGCTGGACCTGAAGCGATACCTGCTCCCCGCCCTGGCGCTGCTGGCCGCCGTCATAGTGGGGGCGTTGCTGTGGCGCAAGCTCTCCGCCAGGCGCAGGATGATGACGGAGGAACAGGGCCCTCCTGCCGTGCCGCCCCATCTGGAAGCCTTCGAAAGCCTTGCGTCCCTCAAGCGACAGGAAATGTTTTCCCAGGGTCATGGGCGCAGATTCTTTTTCCTCCTCTCCGATATCATGCGCAAATATGTGGAAGGACGATATGGCGCCCCCGCTCTGGAGCGAACCACCGATGAGTTCGAGCGGGAGTTCGACCTGCGTTTTGAACGCAAGGAGAAAAGGGATCAGCTTATCGACCTGATGCGGACATGCGACATGGTTAAGTTCGCCAACAAGGAAGCGTTGAGGGAAGATGGGGACCAGGCTTTCGATACGGCCTGGGCCTGGGTGGAATCCACCAGGCCCAAGGAGCCGACCATCCCCGAGGAGGATAAAGGGAAATGAGTTTCGATCACCCCTGGATCCTGCTGGCGTTGATAGCGTTGCCTTTCTGGTTGCGGCGCCATATGTCCTCCCGGCCCTCATTGCTATGGAGCGCACGCTATTCGGATATCCATCCTATCAAGCGCCTTGCCGGTGGCAGGACCCCTTTGATGGCCAAGGCGCCTTTTTACTTCAGGTTCGCCGCTGTCACTCTGCTTATCCTGGCCCTGGCCCGGCCCCAGACAGGTTCTTCGGAAGTGGAGATCGTGAGCACGGGGATCGATATCATGCTGACGCTGGATCTTTCCACCTCCATGAACGCCTCCGATTTCCAGCCCACTCGCCTGGCGGCGGCCAAGGAGGCGTTGAAGGAATTCATCTCCGGCAGGAAGAACGACCGCATCGGCCTGGTGGTGTTCGCCGCCCAGGGATACACCCAGTGCCCCCTCACACTGGACTACCCCACCTTGCTGGGTTTTCTGGAAAAATCGGATATCGGCATGCTGCAGGACGGCACCGCCATCGGCATGGCCATCGCCTCGGCGGCCAACAGGCTTAAAAACTCCACCGCCAAAAGCCGGATAGTGATCCTGCTCACCGACGGGATGAACAACTCGGGCGCCATCAATCCGGCCACCGCGGCGAAGATGGCCAAGACCCTGGGAATCAAGGTGTACACCATCGGGGTGGGCAAAGAGGGGATATTCACCCAGAAAGTGGACGACCCCCTGATGGGACAGCGCCATATTACCGTGCGCACCGCCATCGACGAGGCCCTGTTGCAGAGGATCGCCACCATCACCGGAGGCGCCTATTACCGGGCCCAGGACGCCCAGACTCTGGTGAATATATATAAAGAGATCGATTCGCTGGAAAAAACGGATATCAAAACCAAGATTTATACCCACAAAACCGACTGGTTTTTCTGGCCGCTTCTGGGCGCCCTGGCGCTGACTCTACTGGAAATCATTATCCCCGCCACAAGATGGAGGATCGCGCCATGAGATTCGCCGAGCCGTTCTGGCTGTACATGGCCATGGTGTCCCCCTTTATCCTGGGTCCGCTTTCCTGGTGGGGGATAAAAAGCGCCGCCCGCGCCCTGGAGCGATTCGTCGATCCGGAAGCCGCCAGCAGGCTTGTGAAGGAAGGGTTGTCTCGCCGAAAAGCGCTGCGGGCCTCTTTGCTGATCACGGCCTGCGTTCTGATCCTCTGCGCCATGGCCCGCCCCCAGTATGGGATTAAACCTATGGAGGTGAAGCGGGCGGGAGTGGACGTGATGCTGCTCATAGACACTTCCACCAGCATGGCGGCCACCGACGTGAAACCCAGCAGGATGGAGCGGGCCAAGAACGAGCTCTCCAGGCTGGTAGTAGGGCTGGAGGGAAACAGGATCGGCATCATCGCATTCGCCGGAGAGAGCTTCATGGAATGCCCCCTCACCCTCGACTCCGGCACTGTGCGCCTTTTCCTGGACACTATAGAAACCGGGATCATCCCAACCCCAGGCACCGCCATCGGCTCGGCGGTGGAGGAGGCGGTGGCGGCCCTGGCCCGGGCGGGGGCCGCAAAAAGCAAGACCATCATCCTGGTGACCGATGGAGAGGACCTGGCCGGAGAAATGGACCTGGCCATCAGCGCCGCCAAAAAGGCGGGAGTGAAAATATTCAGCGTCGGCATAGGGTCGGTCTCCGGCGCGCCGATCCCGGAGGTGGACGAATTGGGGCAGGTGACCGGCTATAAAAAGGACCCCTCCGGCGCCCCCCTGCTCACCCGGCTGGACACAGCCGCCCTGAGCCAGCTTTCCAGCGCCACCGGTGGAACCGTCGTCTCCTCCCAGGGGGAGAGCCTGGACCTGTCCGACCTGATCGATGACGTGCGCAAGCAGGAGAAGACCGACATCGGCTCTTTCGAGTTCAGCGAATACGAGGAGCGCTATCACCCCCTGGCGGCCCTGGCTCTGCTATTATTGATGGCTGAATATGTTGTTTCTTCATGGAAGCCGCGGGAGAAAACGCCAGTGGTTTAGCCACCCCCCTTCCCCATCTCCCCCTTGTTCCCGCCTGTCATCAAAGCCCGCTTTTGGCGCATGTTCTTTCCGCGCTCTGACGTCTGAGGTTTTTGATTTTCTTCGCTGTGCGCCTGCTGGTTGAATGTGGCCATCATTAGCGCAAATTACTTTAAAATTTTGTCAACTAATGGTATGTTTGCAGGGTTTGGACTATTTGTGCAATCTTAAGGCGAGTTTCAGGAGACTGACATGAACAATCTATCCAGTGATCAGGAGTCGTCAAACAAGGCCATGCACCCGGCCTTCGCCAGGGAAAAGTTTCTGCTGGCCCAGAAGCATTTTTCCTTGCAGCAAAAGTATTATGTGCGTGACGAGAATGACAATGCGATCCTTTTCGTCGAAAGACCCTCGCACCTGTTGCGCAATCTGGGAGCCCTCCTGCTGGCGGTCTTTGCGGGAGTTCTGTCGTCGCTTGCCATTGTCGGGATAGGCGCTTTTATTTCGCAGCAGCTGGAGCGCGGCACTGTGGCCGCACAGGTCATCGGGGTGCTGGTCGTGGCTTTTGCCTTGCTGGCTCTCGCAGGAGTGGCGTTTGTTGTGTTGGTGAAAATGTCCAAAAAACGCCATGTAACCATTTATGATAACGATAAGCTGACCACGGAGTTGCTGAAAATATTCCAGGACAAGAAGGTGGAATTCTTAACAGCCACGTTCACCGTCGCCTTCCCGGATGGTCAGGTCCTGGCCCTGTTCCAGAAAAACTATCTGTGGAACCTGTTCAGAAAAAGATGGTACTGCACAACGCCAGATGGCAAGCCGCTGTTCACCGCCATGGAAGACTCCGTATTAAAGTCGATTCTGCGAAGGTTGCTGGGTCCGCTCTTTGGGATATTGCGCACCAATTTCGTTTTCCTGAAAGGGGATGGCTCTTTTGAAGAGTTGCTGGGCCAATTCAACCGCAAGTTCACCCTCAGGGACAAATACGTGCTGGACATGTCCGACGACAGGAAGAAGTTTATAGACCGGCGCCTGGCCGTGGCCATGGCGGTGATGCTGGACACGGGCGAGCGGCGCTGAGCCCCGGCTTTACTCCCGATTTACAAGCGCCGGGCTGGGCCGTGCGCTCCGACACGCTCCAGCCGACGCTTGCGGAAAACTAAGCCGATATAAACACGTCGCGGCGCTTATCCCCTATTTCTTGCCGTGAGTCTTGTATATCTTATGAATGGTCTCGCGTTGTTCCTTGGTCAGGACTCCCTTCACGTCGTTCATGGCCTTCAGGTTGTTGAACAGGAACCTGCCCCGCAGATCCCCCATCTTGCCGGAGTAATCCCGGATGGCCTCTTCGTTCACTTTCCCCTGTTTGTAAAGGGCCATGAAGGCGCTGATGGTGACCTCGATCTGGGCATTTATGGAAGCGGACTCTCCCATGGCCTTGACATAGATATCAGCGATCTGGCCTCTCTGTTCCTCGCTCAACCCGATATCGGAAGCGTGCTTTAACACTTTTTTAATATGAGTCGCCGACTCTCCCGGGGTCGGGGCGCCTTCCGCATGTTGTTCTTCCGAACGATCCTTCTGCGCATATGTCTTTTCGCTGGTGGCGCTGGCGTTCGGCGTGGCCAGCAGAAACGCCGCCACCCAGATGGCGCATATCGCCATTATGAAAGCCCGGTTTTCGGGTCGAACCTTTTTATCCATTAAATGCTCCTTTAATCGGGATTGTTGTCCACAGGTTTTAAATCTCATTTTAGCAGGTTACCATGGCCTGTGCGCGGATATGGCGCCGGGTCGGGCGCAATTTTCCTGGAGGTGTATAATGGAGCATATAAAAACAGAGAGAGCGGTATATGCGTCATTTTGAAAAAATCACGGATGAGAACGGGGCGGAGTGCTTCTCTGTGAAATTGTACGGAGCGGACCTTCTGCATAACCCCACCCTGAACAAGGGGACGGCATACCCTGAGAACGAGAGGAGCCAGCTGGGTCTGGTGGGCCTGCTTCCGCCGCATGTCTCCACCATGGAAGAGCAGATCCGTCGAGTATATGAAAACTACTCCTCCCGGCTGGACAACATGGAGAAGTATGTGTACCTTCGCTCGCTGCAGGATAGAAACGAAACCCTGTTCTATGCGGTGTTGAAAAGATACGCCGAGGAAATGACCCCCATTATATACACCCCCACGGTGGGCGAGGCTGTCCGCAGGGGGAGCCATATATACCGTCTCTCCCGCGGGTTGTACGTCTCCCCTGAAAATGTGGAGATAATGGACACAATGGCCGCCAACCTGGATTCGGATGATATAAGAGTGATCGTGGTCACCGACAACCAGGGGATTCTGGGAATCGGGGACCAGGGAGTGGGGGGGATGGGGATCCCCATTGGCAAACTATCGCTATACACTCTGGGCGCCGGGATAGCCCCATGGTGGTGCCTGCCGATCTGTCTGGACGTGGGGACCGACAACGAGGCTTTGCTGGACGATCCTCTTTATCTTGGGGCAAAGCATCGCAGGCTGGAGGGGATGGAGTATGACAAGTTCATAGACAAATTCGTGAAAAAGATCCAGGACATGTATCCCAAAGTCCTGTTGCAGTGGGAGGATTTTTCCAAGCAGAACGCCTATACGAACCTGGACAGGTATCGGGACAAGCTGCTCTCCTTCAATGATGATATCCAGGGCACCGGGGCGGTGGTGCTGGCGGGGATCATCGTGGCCATGCGAATCACCGAGGAGCGGATTGCGGACCAGAAGTTTTTGATCTATGGCGCGGGAGCAGGCGGAGTGGGGATAGCCCGGCAGATAAAAAACGCCCTGATGGAAGAGGGACTGGATGAAAAGGAGGTCTTCTCCCGCATCCTCACTGTTGACAGGCATGGAGCGGTGACCAGGGATCGCCCGGACATAGAATGCTACAAGGTGGAGTTCGCCGCCGATCCGGAGGTTTGCGCCGGTTGGGTGGTGAAGGATAAAAGCCGGACCACCCTGCTGGAGACTGTGGAAAATTGGGGGGCCACTGTGTTGTTGGGTACCTCTGGTCAGCCGGGAGCGTTCAACCGCGAAGTGGTGGAGGCGATGACAAGGAACAGCCATTCCCCACTGATATTCCCCCTCAGCAATCCCACTTCAAAGGCGGAGGCCAAGCCTGCCGACATCCTGGAGTGGAGCGATGGACGGGCCATCGTGGCCACCGGCAGCCCCTTTGATGACGTTATGTTCAATGGAAAAACTCGCAGGATTGGCCAGGGGAACAACGTGTTCATCTTCCCCGGTGTGGGGCTGGGTGCTCTGGCTTCCGGGGCTGGCAAGGTCACCGATGAAATGTTCACCGCTGCGGCCAGAAGGCTGGCGGACATGGCGCCCCAGGATTGCGCCGCCACCATGAGCCTGTATCCGAGCATGGCCAAGCTGGGAAAAGTGAGCGAACAGGTGGCCCTGGCGGTATACAACACCGCCGTCCGGCAGGGGCTGGCCACGGCGCACAAGGAAGGGGATGACCCGCTGACCCGGATCAAGAGCATTATGTGGAAACCGGAATATATGCCCTATGTTTCCGGGGCTAAAAAAGGGTGACAACACATCTCCCCTCTTGCGAAGAGTCGACCTGATGTGGCGATTTCTCCATCGGAAAAGAGAGCGAATCGTGCAGACGCGGATATCAGGGGTGTATCGCTTCCATCCTGGTATCGGGTGGATCTTTTGAGACGGTGATGGTATCCAGGCTCAAATCCGCCCCCTGCTCCACAAACAAGCGATACTCCATATCATCGACGCCTGCCCCGGGAACTTCGAAGCTCAACTCGATCTCTTTCCAAACGTCCGGCGCCTGAAAATCCCGGCTTTCCAGGCTCTTCTTGGCCAGCACCTGGCGCCCCTGGGAACAGGCCACATCCACAAAGCCCAAGGCGCCGGATGAAGCGCCTCTCTTTACACGGAAGCTGACTTTCCATCGGCCAGCCTCCAGTCGCTCATAAGGGCCGTATGCCATATAGCCGGAAGCGGGGCTCCCCGGCGAGGTGGTCCATCCCTTGCCAATGAAGGTGTTCGGGTCAACCATCATATCTCCGGCCCCATGGTTCATATGCAAGGATGGAATAACGCCATGGATCTCCCGGAACATATCCGACATCGATTCGAGCTTGTGGATGAGGGTGGGAGCGTTGCGCTGGACAACCTGCAGGATCAAAATATCCGGCTTCTCGCTGTAGATCATCTCTGATGATATTGTGCTCCCTGTCACAAAAGTAAGCCTGCTAAAATGCTCCCGAAAATAAGGCATCAGGGCAGCGCTGAACGAATCGCCATACAGCAGCGCCCTGGGTAATTGTGAATTGGAATTGATATGGCTCTGGATCCTCGGCGCTCCGGGCGATTGAACGGGATCTACCACGGTGAATTCCCCCCTCGCGGGCCATTCGAAGCTGGCGGTTTTATATTGCCTAGCGCCATAAGGCTCCCCCATATCCTCCAAGAGGTCCCTGCTTTCGGAAACCATTTTACTGGTATCTGTCACTTCCAAAACCGCCGCAATAGAAGGTAGCAGTTTCCTAGCATTTCCCATGAACTCCCGATATGCCAGATATCCTCCCCATTGATTCCAGTGAGTATCATATCTGAAATAAATATTCTCTCCACGCTCGACAGCCTTTTGCAGTTGTGGGCGTGGATCAACCGTTTCCACTCCCTCGTCATGAGCGATCTTTAGGATCTGGTCCATAATGGAGGGATTGTCCAACCGGGTGATCCGCAAAGGCATGAATTGAGAATAGATCTCGCTTTTGTCCGGGGTTATGATAAATATTATTTTGATCCCCCTGGTATCGAGCCATTGCTTTAAAGACCTAAATAAAAGAGAGAACTTTTCCTTCTGCTTTTTATCCAGGGGACGCAGACGCCGGAACTCTCCCAATTCCATCTCGTTAGTGAAAAACAGCCAATCATCCTGCCCTATGGTCACATCGGGATTTATCGACTCACCAAGCAGATGGTAGCCACCCGTGGAAACTATCCTTGTCAACATGGGGCGCAGGGGGGCGTGATCATTGAGATAGTCTTCAAAGAACTCGGTCCATCTGGCCCAGCCATACATGGACGGACTCCATCCCGGAAAAATCGCCAAGTCTCTTTTTTCGTTCAAGGGCTGAGTAATATTCACTCCAGCCCCCATCAACGCGCCCTGGGTGAATATCACTATCACGAAGGTGGCGGCGATGAAGCCTTCATAGCCTCGCCGGAGGGTGGATAGCCTTCCATGAAGATGTTTCATCGTCAAAACCGGAAATATATGAATGGATTGTGGGAGCCCACGGCCATCAGCGAGGCGCTGAACAATAATACGAAAACCAGAAGCGCGTATTTCCCGAAAAGTAACGTGGCGCGGACTGTCAGGGCTCCGCCGCTCTCCAGAGGCCAATGACGGTGTAATGTCTTAAGGCTCCTCCAGAAAGGAGTGGCGCAAAGCATACCCAGCGGCAGGAGCAATGCGATCTTCGGGGTCAAATATAACATCAGGCTATGCTCCAATCCTTCCCCCGCGCCAAACCCGGCCATGGCTTTCAACATCGCCATGGCGAACGACAGCGAATCCGCCCGGAATATTACCCAGCCAACCACAACCACCGCCATCGCATATAGATGACCGATCGGGGAGGCGCTGACCCTGTCCATGACACGGGGCCAAACCCTCTCCAGAACCAGAAAGAATCCGTGGTACAACCCCCAGATTACGAATGTCCAGCTGGCCCCATGCCACAGCCCGCAAAGAAAGAATACCAGGAAGAGGTTGAAATACGTCCGGCCCGGCCCCTTCTTGTTCCCGCCCAGGGGAATGTACAGGTAATCGCGGAACCAGCTGGAAAGCGTCATGTGCCATCGGCGCCAGAATTCCTTGATTGAGCGGGATATGTATGGATAGTTGAAATTTTCCGGAAAGCGGAAACCGAGCATCTTCCCCATGCCGATGGCCATGTCCGAGTACCCGGAAAAGTCGAAATAAATCTGCATGGTGTAGCAGATGGCGCCCAGCCAGGAAAGCCCGAATGTCAGGTCCGTCGCTGGCATGGAGAATATGGTGTCCGACACATAGCCCAAAGGATTGGCTATGATCATCTTTTTCCCCAGGCCTATTATGAACCGCTCGCTCCCTTCGGAAAATCCGTGCAGGCTGGCTCTTCTGGCCACGATTCGCTCCGCAATGTCGCGATATCGCACTATGGGGCCGGCGATGAGCTGGGGAAAAAGCGATATGTACAGGGCCAGGTTCAGGGGGTTCTTCTGGACTTTAGCCTCCCCCCTGTATACATCCACGACATAGGACACCGCCTGGAAGGTGAAAAAGGAAATGCCCAACGGCAGGTGGACATCCTGTTGGGGCAAGGGGGCCGCGCCCAAGGTGGCCGCCATGGCATTGAAGGAGACGATAAAGAAATCGGTGTATTTGAACGCCAGGAGCACCCCCAGGTTGGCGCATATGGCCAGGGCCAGGGCGGCCTTTCGGGCGGTGGGTCGGCTTCCCGCCATCAGAATCATGAGGCTGAAAATATAGTTGACCCCGATGCAGAGCAGGATCACATAAATATATACAGATTCCCCCCATGCGTAGAAAAACAGGGAGAGCGCCAGGAGGGCCAGGTTCTGGAATATAATCGAACGCGACAGGAAAGTGGCCGCCACCACCGCTGGCAGAAAGTAAAAGAGAAATATTGTTGAGCTGAAAACCATATAAGCACTGATAAATATATTGGATGAATTTTCCTCATCTCTCGCCCATCGCCTGTTCGCGCCGTCAAGTATGGCGCCCTCACCAGGGAATATCAATCAACCTGCAGGACACCCGGCAAACTCATGTAGAGTACGAAACGGGCCTTCTTCGCGCTGATCGCCAATCCCGCCAGCAAACCCAAACTGCGGGAAACCAGGATGGGTGTGGACACGGCAAACCGGACTATCCGGAAAACCGATTGTGAGCGCAATCAGGGACTATTGCTCATCCCCTATATCTTCAGCCTTCCAGACAACGCTTTCGAAAGAGTCATTTCGTCGGCATACTCCAGGTCCCCTCCCATCGGCAGGCCCCTGGCGATACGGGTGACCAGAACCTGCAAAGGCGCCAAGGTCCTGGAGATATACATGGCGGTGGCCTCCCCTTCCATGTTCGGGTTGGTGGCCACGATAACTTCCCGCACCCCCCCATGCTTCACCCTGGCGGCCAGTTCGGCGATCTTCAGCTCCTCCGGGCCGATCCCCTCCAAAGGAGAGAGAGCGCCCATCAGCACGTGATACACCCCCCTGAATTCCCCAACTTTCTCCAGGGAGAAGACATCGTGCGGCTCCTCCACTACGCATATAACCGACTTGTCCCTCTCCGGATCGGAGCATAATGCGCATGGATCGCTCTCTGTGATGGAAAAGCAGACCGAGCAGAGCGCCACTTTTTCCTTCACCGCCGTGATGGCGTCGGACAACCTCTTTGCGTCCTTGACGGGGGACTTTAGGATATGGAACGCCAGCCGCTCGGCGGTCTTTCGTCCAACTCCCGGCAGTTCCTGCAGGGTCTGGGTCAGGTCATCTAAGGATTTTGGGCCTTTCATCGCGATGGGTCAGATCAATCCCGGGATCATGCCGGCCAGCCCTCCGGATATTTTTCCCAGTTCCTCTTCCCTGGCCTTGC
>Ga0224501_10005172_pt1 | contig 10290 bp, 6 predicted proteins | sample SF_Oct11_sed_USG_4_FD_169105 | JGI IMG/M metagenome (GOLD analysis project Ga0224501, IMG submission 169105) | Sediment microbial communities from San Francisco Bay, California, United States - SF_Oct11_sed_USGS_8_1 | ecosystem: Environmental > Aquatic > Marine > Sediment | place: USA...
CGGGCCTTCTCCGCGGAGGCTTTGGCGGCGGCATGGGCCTGCTGCAGCTCCTCGTCGGCCTTCTTGCGGTCGCTGATGTTCTTGAAATAGCCAAAATGGCATATTCGGCCCTTGTAGCGGGTGAGGTTCAGGGTGATCTCCACAGGAACCAGTTCATCGCTGCCCCGGACCTTGTGCATGGTCTCTATTTGAAGATACTTCATATTCTTGATATCTTCCACATGCCTGGGGAGGTCTGCATATGTGAAGTTGGGGTCCCAATCCGGGATACGCCATGTCAGTATCTCCTCCCGGCTGGCCCCATAATGCTTCACAGCGGCCTCGTTGACATATATCATCCTGCAGCTGTCATCATCGTCAATAACGAACACCGGGTCCGCCGTGTTCTCGATCATCAGGCGGTATAGCTGCAGATCCTGTTCGGCCCTCTCCAGCTTGGAGATGTCGTTCATGATTTTCAGGGTCATCGGCCTGAAGATGAACGCCACCTCCAGGGTGATCGCCAGAAGAAGAATGGAAAAAATAACGATGATGAAATTTTCGAGCCTGGCCACTTTATTTTCGGACTCACTCTGATACTGAGCCACCACCCGGTCCAGTGACACCAATAGGGCTCCCTGGTGGGCTTCTTTCTGAATAATCCGGAAAGCCGGATGTTCCCGGCTCAGGGCGGCGTCATCCAGGCTGGCGATCTGAATGGCCGCCTCCACAAATTGTGTGACACGTCTGTCTACAAATTCAGGCCCCTCGAAAAACATGGCCCTGATGGTGACGGAATCCAGCGGAAGTACATCCACCTCCGGGTTTCCGTGAATCTGCCATTGATGATAAGAAAACATCTGCATGGCGGATTCGGAAAGCTGCTTTCGCAGCTCCTCCTTTTCGGCTGTGGATCCGGCAGTCAGCAAGTCCACGGTCAGCATGTCTATGCGCTGGGAGAGCATGCGCTGCCGCCCGCTGATGTTTATCAGGGAAGCCACGGCCTTGTGTTCGGAGATTTCAAGATATAGCAGCCATGCGCCGGCGAGCATAAGCGCCGTGATCAAGCCCAGGCCGACTAGATATTTGACGGTAGCGAACCTGTGGAACCTGATCCCTGCCGAGGTAGGCGCCGTAGAGGGGTATTGCGCGTCCGCCGCGCCGGTATGCTCAAACAACATGCTTACCTTTAAAGACTATATATCCAAGCCAATAGGAACTTTCTGCAAGTTAAAGTTCAAACCGCCAAATCCATGCCAGGAGACGCCATCCTGGTCTTTCAGCTACCGGAAATAACACAGCGTTACAATCAAACACCTGGCAGGTGAAGTATTGGATTATACCCGATCCAAGCCAGGCAAGGTGATCAAATTCATTGTCGCCCCGATGGACAGCAGCTTTTTGGCGAAGAGGCAGCGCAGCGTCCGGGCGCTCCTCGCCTGGATACCCCCTTGGGCGGCTCGCTGGAGGCTCCAGCATCCACCAGGCCTAGCCTGGGTTAAAATATTTTGATTTGCTAATGGTGATTGTGTAGAATTATGCCAGTCTGTGAAAGGCGCACACATGAGGGTATACAATCCAGAGGGGAACATAGGCTTCGTTGCCAGCAATCTTCGCTGGTTGCGGGTATTTATATTCCTGTTTCTAAGCGCCATATTCTCGTCCGTTTCCGCCGCCGCCGACCGGGAATTTCAGATCGTCACAGAGGATCTTCCCCCCTACAGCTATCGCGATGACGGCAGGATTACCGGCCTTTGTACGGAGATCGTGCGGGAAATCCTGAAGGAGCTGGATCATCCGGACAATATACAAATGCTCACGTGGTCCCGCGCGTATAACCTTACGCTGAATGAAAGCGGTTATCTTCTTTATTCCACCATCCGGACGGAAAACCGGGAGGCTAGTTTCAAGTGGGCAGGCCCGCTGGTGAACGACAAAACAGTTTTCATCGGCAGAAAGGGGAGGGGGATAAGCATCAAGTCCCTTGAGGACGCAATGAAGGTCGGAGCCATCGGTGTATACAAGGACGATTTCGCCGAATCCCTTTTGAAGGAGAAGGGATTTTCAAACCTCCAAAGCGTGATGGACGACCGGCTGAACCTGAAAAAGCTTCTCTCCGACAGGATAGACCTGTGGGTGGCTTCCAAGCTGGTCAGCCTTCATATGGTTCGAGAAGCAAACAGCTCCGACAGGATAGAAGTCTTGTATTTATTGCGAGAGGATCCGTTTTACCTGGCGTTCAGCAAGGACACTCCGGATGAAGAGGTGGCCAGGTGGCAAAGGGCTCTGGATGACTTGAAGAAAAGCGAGGCATATTCAAGCATATTGAGGAAGTACGGATTTGAAGACTAGCTCTCCTGGCTCCTTGAGGGGAAAGATCCTTCTTGTCACAATCCTTGTGGTGACAGTCATCCAGGCCCTGTTCGGTTTCATCGAATACAAGACGGATAAAGCCAAGGAATACGAGAATCTGGACAGGTCCATATCCTCCACCGAGGAGAACATCCTGCATATCATCCGGGATTCCGTTTACAACTTCGACGAGGTGGCGGTCCGGCAGATCGTGGACGCCCACCTGAAGGGTGACGCCAGCAGCCTGGTGGCGCTTCTGGTGTATCAACAGGAGGAAGGAGAGGAGCGGCTGTTTGCAGGCAGGGTTGTCGCTCCCGACGGATCCATATCCGATGCGGACCGGGCTCCACCCGGAAAGTTTTATCGTGTCAATGACAGGGACATAGTGAAACATGGCTCAAAGGCCGGTCATGTGGTCTTTTACTTTACCGACGCCAAGGCGGCAAAAGCTGTCCGAGAGGCGCTTGGCCGGATTGTAATAGCGTTTCTGGCGTTGATGACGGTTCTTGTCGCTGCCATATACACCGCCATGAACCATGTGGTCACACGCCCCATCTTGTCCACGGCGCGGATGGTAAACGAGGCGGCGGAAGCCATGGACAAACAGGACAGGGAAAGCGGCGCCATGGAAGCGATCCTGGATTTTGAGGCCACCGAAGATGAGCTGGGAAGCCTCAACAAGGCAATGGAGAAACTTTTCCACGCTAGGGCCAAGGAGCTTGCCCGCAGCGAGGAATGGTACAGGGCGCTCATTGAGAATATCAATGAGATGGTGTTCGTGATTGATCCTGGAAACCAAATTAAATACGTCAGCCCTGCGGCGGCCAGAATCCTTGGCTACAAGCCCAGTGGCATACATATGTCCGGGTTGGAAACGCTGCATCCGGAGGATGCAATGACCTTCGAATCCATGATAAAAAAGGCGGTCCACGAGCCAGGCGAACCTCAAAGCCAGAAGCTGCGCTTCCGCCACGAAACCGGAGACTACCTCACCTTCGCCTCCACGGCCACAAGCTATCTTGGCAATCCATCCATCCAGGGGATCGTGGTGAACTTCCACGACATCACCAGCATCGCCGCCGCCTCCGAGGCTCTGAGCGAAAGTGAAAGCAGGTTCAAGCAACTGGTGGAATCGGGGTTCGAAGGAATAGTCATCCACGAAAAGGGAATCATTATCGACTCCAACACGCAGATGGCCAACATGCTGGGATATGCTCAGAAAGAAATCCAGAGCAGATCGATCTTCGACTTCATGCCGGAGGAGTCCAGGCAGGCCGCCATTAAGGCCATGGGAAAGATGGATGAACTGGCAGGGCGGGAAGTGAACATAGATGCGCTGGAGTTGGTCAGAAAAGATGGAACACGGGTCATCGTCGAGACGCGCGCTCACGGAATACAATACATGGGGAAGGAGATGCGGGTGGTCTGCGTGCGCGACATCACTGGCCGCAAGGCCATTGAAACCAGGCTGCAGGAATACAAGGAAAGGTACGACTACGCCACTTCCGTGGGGAAAGTGGGAATCTGGGACTGGTACCCCGTCACCGGAAGGCTTGTGTGGAACGAAGAGGTGTACAAGCTTCTGGGCCTTGCCGAGCCATACGGGGAGGCTACATATGAAATGTTCATGGAAAAGGTGAGCCCGGAGGATCGCGGCCGATTCAACGCGGCGGTGATGGACTCCCTTAACAACAGGACCCCCTTTGTCACTGAATACAAGGTCGTCAGGTCGGACGGCCAGTTGCGGATGTTCCTGGCCATTGGCAAGGTCACATACAACGATGAGGGGAGGCCGATCCGAATGATGGGCACTTTCCAGGACATCACAAAGCGAAAAGAGGTGGAGAAGGCCTTAAGAGACGCCAAGGAGGATGCGGAAAACGCCACCAAGCTGAAGGATAATTTCGTCTCCCTGGTCTCCCACGACCTCCGTTCCCCCCTGGGGGGCATAAGCTCCATGCTTACCCTTCTAAAAAACAAGAAGTCATACAACCTGGACGAGGAGAAGGAGTCGCAGATTGTCAGAAGAGCCATTGACAGCGCCCAGGGGCTGCTGAACCTCATCGACAAGCTCCTGGACCTGAGCCGTCTGAAAACCGGCAAGATAACCGTGAAAAAACATTTCTTTTCCGCCTACCAGTCCGCCGAGCTGCGGCTTGGCAACCTGTCCTACAACGCGGAGGAGAAGAAGATAACGTTGCGCAATGAAATCCCCCGGACGATGCGGATTTTCGCGGACGAGTCGCTATTTGGGGAGGTGCTGCACAATCTGGTGACCAACGCCATTAAGTTCACGAATCAAGGTGGCGTCATCACAGTGTACGCTCCGGATGACAGGCCAACGACCATAGCCGTGCGGGACACGGGAGTTGGTATAAGCCCGGAGGCCCTGGCCTCCATATTCAGCGGAGAATCCCACTCCACTACAAAGGGGACCGCCGGGGAGAAGGGAACCGGCCTGGGGCTGCAATACTGCCGCGAGATAATGGCCGCCCACGGCGGTTCATTGACGGCGGAATCGGAGCCGGACAAGGGGTCTGTCTTCCATGCCAACCTGCCTGACGTAAAGGCGGTGGTGCTGCTGGTGGACGACACCCAGGCCCAGAGGGAAATCATGAAAGACATGCTGGCAAACTACGAAGGCACAGACATAATGGAGGCGGAAAACGGCTTGGAGGCGCTGGAGATAATGCGGAAATCCCTTCCACACCTCGTTGTGACGGACCTTTCCATGCCGGTGATGGACGGCTTCAGGCTTATTGACGAAATCAGGCGCAATCCGCTGTTCCGGGAATTGCCTGTGATCGCGGTCACCTCCATGAGCAGCAGCGGAGGCGATGACAAGGAGATGGATGTCCGGAAGCGCGTGTTCGAGCTAGGCGCAAACGATTTCGTCACCAAGCCCTTTACAAGGCGTGAATTCACACCCAGGGTATATAGGTTTCTTGGCCATGCGTGAGAAAAAGAGAGTAAAAGTCCAAAGCTTGCTGATGGCCCTTGTGGCTTTCATTTTTGCCGGAGCCGCTGGGGAGGAGGCCGCCGCTGGTTCGATAAGCTTTTCGGCCAAGGCCACCTACGCCTCCAAATATGTGTGGAGGGGGTATGACGTGTGGAACAACAATCCTGCGTTCATGCCCGACATCTCCCTGGACATGGATGGATATTATGCCGGAATTTGGTCCGCCTACTCCATAGAGGATGGATGCGTTGACCCGTTCGGGGATGTCTGCTCCACGTGGGATGAGCATGACTTCTACGTGGGGGCGTATGGCGCCTTATGGGATGGATCCAGGGGGGCGACCGAGTACGACATAAGCTATACCTATTTTCAGTTCTACCGCCTCCGGGATGTGGACAATCATGAGGCGCTAGTGACTTTGGCGCACCCCTCGCTGCTCGGCGGCTTGTTTGAAACCCCGCCTGTATTCTACTGGGGGGTGGCGTATGGCCAGCCGGTTTCCGGCGCGGCCCCCTCCAGTCTGTGGCTCAAGGCGGGGCTGAAATACTCCCTGGAGCTTCCGGCTTCCAAAGCGCAAATGCTTGTGGAGACGTTCTGGGATGACGGCGCTGGATCCTTCGAAGCGCCGGTTGGGTTCAGCCATGTCAGGGTCGGCGGCCATCTGGAGTTCACCGCTGGCGGCTTCACCTTCAAACCCTCCGCATACTATATACATGCGTTGAAACAAACCGATCCTGAAACTCTTCTGGAAAGCGAATACTGGTACGAGATTTTGATAGGTTACGGGTTCTAGCAGGTCGTAAGTTTGCTCGATGAGCGTTTCCGGATCACGGGCCGGAACTGGAGCGGTATTGCGCCGTCCGGCCCTCCCTGGAATGAGGGCTGCTGTGCGACAGGACCGCAGCCAGCGCAGACCCAGCCAGTCTTCACCTGTCGGGCGCCAGTTCCTGTGGGGTCAGTTTTCCGCTCAGCAACGCTGTGGAGACCAGTGCGCCGGTGTATCCCGCCTCGGTGGCGGCTGATAAGTCCGCTTCGTCCCGCACTCCCCCTGCGGCATACCAGCGCTCCCCCGGTCTGGGGGGGATGAGCCGGAAGGGGTCGAAATATCCCGCCCCCACCGCATCTAGCCGCATATGGATGAAATCTTTCGTCCCAGCCTGCCGGAAATAATCGAGAGTCATCTTCAGCGGCATCCCGGCCCTGGAGCATATGAACCGCCGGTGGTTGGTGTCGATGGAGGCCACGACGCCGGAAAGTTCCGGAGCACGGTTCCACTCCATATACGTCTCCGTGGCGATGACGGGAACGATGCGCTCCCTTTCCGTGGGCGCATCGGCCAGGCGTCTATAACCCCCATCCACCCAGAACCGGGCATTGGTCTGTTTTAACAGGGCGTCGATAACTTTCAAGTTGGGTTTCCTGCCCATGATGGCGTCCAGGTCTGCGATGTAGAAAACGGCGGCGTTGAATCTTTGCTGGATAACGTGGACGAAATGCGCCGGATCCGGCGAGGAGAGAAGGGGAGAAGAGATTGGCTTGTATTCGGCGCGGACCCCCCCGGCGGCCCGGACTACCTGGCCACCCATGATATCCATGACAGGAATAAATGAGACTCGATTCATAATCGCATCAAAAAAAATAGCCGCTCCCCGTTTGGAACGCGGGAGCGGCTGTAAAACGAAGCCGGACCAAGACCACCGTTTTTATGTAACCTGAAAAACTAGCCCGAGCTCGCCTTGGGATGACCAGTCACCAAGGCGTACCCGGGCCGGGAGGCAAGGTCTTTGAATGGATTGACCTTGTTTTTCTCTTCCTTAGCCATCTCTTTTATTTCGAAGATTCTTTTTCGGACAGATAGAAAATAAGCGCGCTCCTGCCTGTCCCCTTCGATCCTCACCGCCTTTTCCACTTCCATCAGCGCCTTGTCCAGATCCCCGGTGGCCATATGCAGATCAATAAGGTTTTTGCGGGCCTGCTTGTTGTGATTGTTCAGCAGCAGGCTGGAGGAATAGCTGATCTCCGCCTCGTCCACCCGCTCCAGCTTTTCCAGCACCATCCCGCGCAGGGCGTATGCCCGATCCAGACGATATGTGGAGTCGTAGCTGAGAAAACCGTTGAGCGTGTCGCAAAGCAGCTCAAGGGTTTTGTCCCCGGCGAGCTTTTGCACATTGGCAACCAGGTTTCCAAAGGTGTCCTTCGGGTTCAGCAAATATCGGATCACCAGCCGCTCGCATTGTATCGACAATTCCGAGTGCTCCTTTATCCCCACTTTCATTGCTTCACCTTCAGTTGAATCTGTGTTTAACAACCCAATGGCCAAAATGGCTATGAGAATGACAGCCAGGATCGATAAATGTATTTCGATCGGCTCCATCATTCTGGCCCTTTCTTTATATACCACACTGTACATATGCAACGTTGGCGCCAATCTCGCCATCAAAGTAAGGCGCTATATATCAATAAGATAAATTGCCGACTTAACCGGCCTGACCCGGTTGGCTACGATATATGTAGGAAGCCTACATTAATTGACGCCTCCCGCTTCCTCTTATTAAGGGATATAATCTTTCCATGGAAGACCAATTCGCCCATCTGCGGCCAACCCTGGACAGCCTGCCTGGTGAGCCGGGGGTGTATATAATGAAAGACGCTGATGACGTCCCCTTGTATATCGGCAAGGCCAAGTCATTAAAAAGCCGCGTCAGGTCATATTTCCAGCCCTCCGCCGCCCATTCCCCCAGGATCGCCGTCATGGTGTCCCGCGTCCGATCTGTGGATTTCATCGTCACCACCTCGGAGCTGGAGGCGCTGATCCTGGAGGACAACCTGGTGAAGAAGGAGCAGCCGCCATACAACGTGATGCTGCGCGACGACAAAAACTTTCCATACCTTAAGCTGACCATGGAGGAGGCGTTCCCCCGGTTGATCCTGGTGCGCAAGAGGATCAAGGACGGAGGCCGGTACTTCGGGCCATATGTTTCCGCCAAAAGTGTGCGGGGCGCCCTGCGGCTGGTGTATCGCATCTTCCACCTGCGCCAGACCAAGGACAACCTGGAGGGCAAGCCTCCCCGCCGCCCCTGCCTGAATTTCCAGATGGGGCGTTGCCTGGCCCCCTGCGCCCATATGGTCACCCGCCAGGAATACGCCCAGGAGGTGGAACGGGTGGCGCTGTTCCTGAAAGGGCGGGACGAGGAACTGTTGAAGGAGTTGGAAAGCAAAATGGCAGAGGCCGCCGCCGCGGAGCAGTTTGAAGTGGCGGCTCGCTATCGCGATCAGGTGGCCTCCATCCGCAAGCTCAACGAAAAACAGGCGATCACCAACAACGGCATGACGGATGAGGATGTGATCGCCGCCGTGGAGGGGGGAGGGCGGATCGGGGTGAAGCTTTTCCAGGTGCGCGGCGGGAAGATGAACGCCGAGAGGGACTTCACCTTCGACAAGATGGATAGGCTGGACATGGACGAGACCCTCTCCGCGTTTATCCGCCAGTTCTACACCTCCGGGATGGAGATCCCCCCCACCGTGGTGGTGAACCTGCAGATGGAGGAGATGGAGCCCTTGAGCGATCTGCTATCAGTCCGGCGGGGAAGCAAGGCCCAGATCGTGACTCCGGAGCGGGGACGCAAACGCAGCCTTGTGGAGATGGCGGAGAATAACGCCAGGATAAAGCTGGGCGTCCGGCTGGATACGGAAGAAGCCAGGGCCGAGGCGCTGGCGCAGATACAAAAGGCCCTGGGTATGGCCGCCCCCCCGGAGGTGATGGAGGCGTACGACATATCCAACACGTCCGGCACGGCCACGGTCGGGTCGCAGGTGGTGTTCGTCCAAGGCGAGCCGGATAAGAGCCGATGGCGCAAATACAAGATCGCCACCGTCACCGGGCCGGACGATTACGCCTCCATGGCGGAGGTGATGCGGCGCAGGTTCCGGCGGGTGATGGATGGGGTGGAGGCTGCGCCTTCTTTGTTGCTCATCGATGGGGGGAAGGGGCAGGTGGGCGCCGTGATGGAGGCGGTGCGGCAGGCGGGCGTGGACAATCCGCCGCCGATCCTGGGAGTGGCCAAGGGGGAGGACCGGGAGAACACGGAGACAGACGTATTCCATCTGGCGGGAGGGGCGGCGCCGGTGTCGTTCCAGGGAATGACGGCGGGCCGGTTCATGCTTCAGAGGATGCGGGACGAGGCGCACCGCTTCGCCGTGACGTATCACAAGAAGCTGCGGGACGGGACGCTGACCCGCTCCATGCTCGACGAAATCCCCGGCATCGGCCCGAAGCGAAAGAAGGTTCTGCTGAAAAAGTTCGGCTCCGTGAAGAAGATCAAGGAAGCGGGGGCGGAACAGATCGCCGAAGCGCTGGGAGTGGGGGTGGAGACGGCGCGGAAGATGTGGGAGCGGCTGTAGGCTCGATATTTGTAAAATCTATATAGTATTCCGACGACAGGCACTCGCGGATTTGTGTCCCCCAATATCTATCCGCCCCAGGCCCTTCTGGTCGGGCCTTGACAGAAGTTGTAAAAGTGATCATAAATAATCATATATATCTGAATATCGGAATAGGCAGTATGAGCGAGGCGGAATTCGATTCTCCAACCTGGTGGGGGGAGTATTCTTTCGAGGTGGACCAGATCCATTCCTGGAAGATAGGTCCCATAAAGCTGTATATCCAGATGCGGGCCAACGAGTGGCTTTTTGCTTTCCGGCGGGAGGATGTGTCCGCCGACGTGAAACTGGGGTGGAATCGCACGATGAACGTGGATTCGATTCCCCGCGACTGCGAACTGGAGAGATACGCCTTCAAGGAGGCCCCCCGGCGGATAAAGCTGACCCCCATGCTGGCCAGCAAACAGGTGATCACCCGTCCCACCACTCCGTTTCACCTTATGCCCGGGGAGCAGGTGACCGTATACGCTGGAACACCTGTGTGGGTGAAGATCGAGACCCTGGAGCCGAAAACCAAGCTGACATCCATCTCCACCAGGAGGCTTTCGGACACATGGTTC
>Ga0224501_10005174_pt1 | contig 10290 bp, 9 predicted proteins | sample SF_Oct11_sed_USG_4_FD_169105 | JGI IMG/M metagenome (GOLD analysis project Ga0224501, IMG submission 169105) | Sediment microbial communities from San Francisco Bay, California, United States - SF_Oct11_sed_USGS_8_1 | ecosystem: Environmental > Aquatic > Marine > Sediment | place: USA...
TGCGTAGAGCAATATACCAAGAATACAGGTTACCCTTCGGTCAATGAGTCGCATCATTGGTAGTCTGCAACTAACCGCCCGTGACTTATTCGGAGACCTAACAACCCACCTGAAGACATTCGGTCGAACACTAGGCAGCAAGATGTTGTTAATTCCACCCAGTTTGACGTTGATCTTCAGACAGAGGTTTGAAAGTGTCTGTGGTGAAGTCTTGTTGACGTTCTTAGCTTGCACACACTGCGTAGCGAGTCCAAACATAATGTCACCAACCCGTTTTACCTCAGCTGAAAAAGCAGGAAGGGTGTTATCGTATTGGGCGTGAATCCAATGTCATTTTATTTGGATTCAATTCTCCCATTTAATCGGACCACAGAGGTAAAAATGACAGACTGTCTAATTATCTGATATGAGAGAGCAGGTGATTCATACAGTATGGCTGGTAACTGGTTGACTGGCCATTACAATGACCCTTAAAGGCCGAATAGAAAACGTCGCCACATAGGTTCAAGAAGATATTGATTATCTTTTCGGTGAGATATTCAGTACAGTCTATGGTAAAATATATTATCTGTTTAATTTCAACGACTAGTCATAGGCTTCTGTGATGTACTTACCATAAACAGGTGTTTTGCCGGGCAGCACCACAACCACCAGCTGTAAACCTTGGTATGTGTTCTTGAGATATCTGAACATGGGCTCCACCTGGTCGGGCCCGGTGGCGTATTTACAGAAGCACGGTTGGCCGACTACGGGCATGCCCGCGTCATTGGAGATTCTCTGCATCTGGGTAGTGAAATTCCTGGAACAACCGGTAAAAACTACAGGATGTGACTAAACTATGATTGAATGAACAGAGTAATTGAATCACCTTTGAAAGTAACAAGCCCCAGGGCTGAATGGGCGTACCCGAAATAAATTCAGTGTAGGATTTTTGGACATACAGTATTTTGGACTTCGGAATTGGTTCGCTGGCCCCTATACCTTGGACATCAGATCCCATAGATTTTGACCCTCGCCTGCTTCATAGTTTTTGTGTTTTTATACAATTTGTCTCGTGAACTCTTTTGCAAAGAATAGTGTTACCAGCGTCAGATAAAGAGAGCCTATTCTGGAGTGAGATGCCAGATTAGCACATACGGTTCTGAGTTAAGGGCAGAGCCCAACTGTTCTATGAACAGTTTTGGTACAAAAATGTCATATTGGGTTGGGATAAATTCCCTAAGACAGCGATTACTTGGGCTTATTGGAATCCGAAATGTGGATGGTAAGTTTACAAACCTGAGTGCATCCTCTCGAACAGTTCTTTGAGGAGCAAAGCACGCAATAGCCCAAACTCTGATCTCTATTCCCGAGAAGAACTGCTTGCCTCTCATGTCCCACACTCCCTGATTAGGGAGAGCTTGCGCTTTGGTCTACAATATCATTAAAACCAACCAGTTATGTTAGCCTGTTTACTTTGAGGAAACTCAACCAAAGGGGAGCCCTGCCTTCAAGGTCACTTCATTTTTCCATAATTGGCATCCAACCGCGGCTAGTGTAGGGCCACCATGTGAATTATGCGTCATTAATTCACTGGGGTCAAGGATTTCCTGTCAAGTGTTCAGCTGGGAATTTAGAATATCTGGTGCCGTTAGCCTTGAGAATGGATTGCAAACTCACCCAGCCACCGTAGAGTATCTTCGGAGGATTGATAACCCGACCTTGAACGTCAGTCATCTGAGTATTAATACTGATACCAAATTGCTGCAGATAACTGTCCCTGTTAAAGTTTGCCTTACGAACCTGTAAAGAAATACAGACAATCGAAAAGCCCGGGAGATAACCTGATGAAAATCTTTAGGCAGCCGAGAAGATTCATAGTGCGCTGAGATTGCATCTATCCCGTACACGGGATGGGTAGTTCTATCGTATTCTAATGCGCGAATTACGAAACTCTGCACAGATAAAAAGATAGGTAACTATAACGATAACATATGGCACCAACGACAAGAGTAGCAAGACAAAAGTAAAAAGCAGTTATACCCAATGTTGCTTCTGTCCAAGGTGTTGCGAAAGGAGTTCAAATCAGTAAAAAATCAAGTCTTTCCACAGAAGTTGATCACAGGCGAAAATACAACTAAAAAAAGAGGCATCAACTCATGTTGAAATCCAAACTTAATGAATCACTCTACTCACCAAACTATTGATTTCTCTCTCCCTGTCAGGGGCGGAACGGGCCGTTGCCTTGATCATCGTAGACGTCTGCATATCAGTCAGCTTCTTGATACACCTAGAAAAACAGTATTATGATAGCCATGCAAGCATTAAATGCCAGACTGCTCCTGATCGGTAATGACAGAGTGAAATATTATTTTAGGGTCGAGTCATGCGTCCTCCAACATCCAGAATAGTTGGGGTAGAAAAAAATGGCCACTGAATGAGTGACGGCTTTGTTTTCCAGTGCGAGATATTGGATAAGTTTTTGTTTCCATTGGTGGGCTGACAGGAGAACTGAACCCACTTTTGTTACAAACTGATTAAGGAGGGGGTGGCGGATGACTCAATGCCCCTCTCCTGTGAGCCAGGGACCTCGGGCCTAAAGTTTCCAGTCTTACTGTTACGGGGAGGCATCATGTGTTACCTCTGGCCGCCGACGATGTAGCAGACCTCCAACGGAAGGTACGTGTGTTTCTGTTCCTGGCCTACTTGCAGACAGGGAAGATGAGGGTACTGTAGCCTCATCTGGTACCTCTCCAGGAAATACTTGGCCACCGAACATTCAACTGTCTGTCCATTTTCTAGTTGTAGCGGGAATCTATGTGGCAACAAGACAGCAACATAAATACATTACAATGAATATAACAACCACTGACACAATGCTGGAATAGCCAGAAGAGGATCTAGCTCATGGTCCAACTTCGGGTCTCCATCTTAACCCCCTCTCCCATTGTTTCAACTCCTATTGTTTAGTGACTGATTATCCTCAGCAACTATTTATGAGTGTCCTTGCGGACAGCAAGCCCGAGGATTATACGCGTCTCAGTAGCTCGGTCTTTGGCCAGCTGACGCATCGCTGCTGGTCTACTGTATATTTCCCCAAAGTGGAGAGCAGAGGATAACAGTGAGGGCATCTCGGATATTCGATGTGTTTCAGAAGCCGTTGGTCAATAGATTACTTATAATAGTTAGGATTTCAATGTTATGAAATCATGGGAAAATATGGGGAGAGGACCAATTTCAACGCCGCATTATTAAGCGCGTACTCCTTTGTGGTATTCAGTTGTCCAATAGAACCCAGAGTATCATCTACAGTCAGTCAGCCAGAGCGGTCAATACTTACGATTGGCTCTGCGCCGGTCTTCTCGTCACATTACACACGCGGTATTTACGCCGCATAGCTCCGGCATGAGTTATCTCCACCTTAAGACCTTTTATCTCTTTAGTGAACTTGACTCTTTGAGAATCTGTCAGTGGACGTCGTTGGTCATTCATGTCTCTCAGATCAAGCACCTATAGACAAATATGAAAGTGACCGAGAGGTAACGGGACAGGAGATGAGGGTGAAGGGACGGAGAGGGAATATGAGAGAGGAAAGGGAATGTGAAGACAGCCTTGTGATAGGTGTGTAATATAACAAGACAGGTAATGTGACAGCAGTATGACAGCGAGGTAATGTGATGGCAGTGTGACAGCGAGGTAATATGATGGCAGTATGACAGCAAGGTGATGTGACAGTAGTATGACAACGAGGCAATGTGATGGCAGTATGACAGCAAGGTAATGTGATGGCAGTATGACAGCGAGGTAATGTTGCAGCAGTATCAGAGCACGTAATGACATATTGATATAACACGCCGGTAATGGCGACTTGTACAAAATCGGATTATGAGACCAAATGAAGAGGCTATTTGTTCAACAGCCATGAAAGAAGAGCCAACACGTTTAGACAAACAGAAAGCTCAGGTTGGCCGATTTGATGAGCAAAAAATAATCGTAAGCTGCAAAGCAATATTCAGAGGTTGAAGGCTGTTTGGAGCCTGGATCGATATAGGTGTGGGTATTGGGTGATAACCGCACGAGTATATTTACCTCACACATAAATTCTACAACTGGCTGAGCTTTGTAAAAAGCTGTTGCCGACACATCAATGTTGAGCATCATTTTCCAATGAGACGGTCGGACACTTTGATGGAATCCAAACCAGACCTCACGTCCTCCACCAAGGGGATGGTCGTAACCATCTGGTGGCTGGAAAAATGACCGTCCCACAGGTGTATACCTAAAAGAACACGCATTTTGAGCTCATTAGGCACACCCCTGTGCGGTATGTATACACAGGAAACTCATTTCACATCAGCGAGCGAGAGATAGCTGTGATTGTGCCAATGCGAACACGAATGTTGTGTTAACGTTGTGGTTGGCTCATCACCTGACTTCTATTAGAACGATCAACTGAAAGGTCAAGAATATACGGCTTCTTACGTCATGCTAGGCAGATGTCTCATCACTACATCCAGGGCCTGTACCGCATCATAGGGAATGGCCCCAACCCGGCCTTCCAGTGCCTCCTCCAACGCTAGGAGACTAACTTGTGCCATCCACTTCATTGTGACCTTGAACACTCGATCACGACCTTCTCCTGGTAGCTGTACTTCCAATTCCACCTACGACACAAGACCGCACGGGACCTTTGAGCATCGATTGAGCAATTGACAAGCACGCGTTATCAGTAGTGGATCACAGTAATGAGTGGGATCCATTAGCACAGCTTCTCACCTTATCACGGCCTATCGGGAGTGGCTCCTTACTGTATAGGTTTTTTCTACCATCAAACACAGGTCGCTGCCCAGCGAAAATTCTCTGTGAGTAGCTCAATACCATGGTCTCAATGATCTCCCTGAAAACAAAACAATACCAGTAACTACTGGAGAGAGGCCACTTTTGGCGTAAAAAGCCATTGATAGAAAGCTGATGGCTACAACCTTGGGAGTGCTCAGCCACATTGTCGTTTTCAATGCAGCATAAACCGAGCTTACATAACACATTGTAGAAATCACATGGCGTTCGCTGATCTAGTACATACCGGTTGACCCTGCGAGGACACTTGTCCGGCACAATGGAGATGTCATAATGATGTATGCATCCTCTAGGCATCCGTACTTGAAAGTGGTTAGCTCGCAGTAAAATTGGTCTACCCTCCTGGCCATGATTTGGTCTGTTTGGGCTCTTAAATTCCATAGGGGGTGAGCCGGAATTTGACGGTGAAATAGTTTGTGTTGGAGCTGGCGGAAGACCAACTGGTGGAGGTGGCGGCTGAGTAAGGGCAGGTCCTAGAGCCGGCCCACCTGGAACTCCAGGCAGAGCCATTCCCTGTGGCGGTGGCCGAATCGGTGGTGGAACTACAACAGAAACAATGGTTTGGAATGTGGGAACCAGCTTAGAAAGCAAATAAAAGTGTAATTTCTGTCACTTGTCCTGAATCAAACAGAGACGGAGTCTGGTCTAATATTAAATCACACCAGCTAGCCAGTGTGAGTGTATAACATATGATCTGGTTGATAATGATGGTAATAGAATCTATGCTCGGCAGCTGTGAACTAAAGTGTAACTGTACAGCAAACCAAAACACCCCATGATCTCATGACAGTTTCAGTTTGGCTGAGCAACTACTCCCTAGCTACATGAGGCCGGACTTGAGTGGGATAAGCGGCCAGTGGGTGACCGATGACATTGATTTGATTGAATGATTGAGGTAAGGTATGCATGGCTGAGCATGAGTGAGTGTAAGTTATATAGAGCAATAAGCTAAATAAAGTTGAAGTTGAACTGCCACTAGACTAGTCCTATTAGTTCTAGTCCTAGAGAAGATTGTGATTTCCATTCCTGAGCAATCTGAACGGGTTTGATCATGATCATACTAGTCTAGCAGTAGTAGTACTAGTAGTAGTAGCGCTGGATAACGATCTACTACGAATTGATATAACCTAAGAGCGGTCAGTATTGGGGGAGCAACCAAATTACTCGGTGACTGAATCGAGAGTCAGACTCAAGAGTGACTCACTCACTGTTGACTAATTGAGTAACTCAGTAACTGGAAGACTAAATCAATGTAACTCACTAACTGTAACTTGTGACTGTGTAAGTGTAGGACTGGCAGGTGTCCCAAGTGCCCGAAAAAGTCTAAGCGTTTTGTAAGGACTAGCTTCGTTTGGTATCAAAAAGCTCCTTATAAGCGTACATACCTCCTCCTGGGAACATAATTATTGTATGTGTAGAGGTATACGGCGATTCATCTAGCCACAAACCACAAAACCTAGACTGGCCTTTGAAAGGCAGGCTAGCCGATACAATATGGCGGTCGACCTACAATGACGCTTCCGTTGAATAGAGCCCCTGAACAACCCTAGAGCCCTTACTCGCGACGGTCCCGCCGATAGACAAAACACATTTACGCATCTGCTGATTATTTCTGTACCCGCAATTCGTTGAGCCTGAATTACAAAGTGAACAGACAATTCACAGGTACCGTTTGAAACTAACTGCTGCAGCAGATATCTCATGTTGTGGACTGTGGAGTAAATAATCATATCAACATCTCATAACCCAGTGACTGCATAACCATCACGGTATTAGGGGAATATACATAAACTTGTTATGTAGGGAGGAGCAAGAACATATATAATGGACTGAAGTGAAGTCTTTCTTGCATCGATCCATAGAGTCATCCTTTAAGGAGGCTGCCCATAGCTGTTATGCAATATGGCGGCAAATGCCTACCCTAGAGGAGGATAACTCAATACATCGATCTGAGGCACAGCCGCTTTGAAGTTTGGCCCATGGCCCTACAGGCTACAGAGCACAGACCTGCAGTTCAATCAAACGCATGTGTAGCGACAGCGACAACACCACGGTTACAGTTAACGGCAAGACGGCGTCAACCCATGACTGTACGTTTGACAGCCGACTGGATTACTGGGCTATATTTAAATTGTAACCAAGCCAATAACAGAACGAACATTACAAAATAACAAATCAATGTTTTCAAACTTAATGCCACCAAACAAAAATGAGTAATGAGACATGAAGCACACATGGCTATCACAATCTCAGTTTTTTAGTACCCGGTGGATATTTCTGTTGAGCACCATGAGTTTTTTTTGCAGGATTCACTTTTGTGTTTTCTTTTAGATCGGGGTTGTAGTCCTTGTTTAGAAAATCGACAATGGCCTCAGCGTACTGTTTGTTGTCTAGAAGTTTACTAAGGTCTTCTTGACTGAGTGAGGAGAGTTCTTCTAGACTTTTCACTTTGTCCAGAACGAGTCTGATATTTTTTATGGAGATATTTGGTACTTTCATCAGAAGATCATAAGGACCGGGATTGTATTTAATGTCGCGATCGTTGGATATATCTGAAGTTACTGTGAGAGCTGTTTCTAGATCAGGTTCATCCGCATCAGTTTTCAGATCCCTTTAAAAATAAGCCAAATGTCATGCTGCAACACCCACATGTGACACATTGATTGGTGGATAGGACATAACTACATGTAAAAGGACATTGGGTCGCGCTTTCAACAAGTGACCCCACGAGGTTATGGGTAAAATCCCCACTGAATCCAAGGGGGGTGGGGGAACTGACATGTAAATTGAATCAGAATGTTAGATTCGCATCAACAGTTTAAAAAAAATAAAAGTAAACTTTCCTTTGCCAACTGAAATGTATGAATGCGCAAACCAAACTCCATTATGTTAGAGTGTGATTGGGTTAAAACAACAGCTAAACTATGTTGGCACATGATACTCTCACATGTGTGCTGACCTAACATCGTCTAAGAGTTTACAGCGCCAATGTTTTTTTTACAGTTGAAACAATTAGTTTCTATATTTCTCCTTTTTTTATTGGTCATCAGTTTGTCATCGTTAGCTGAGCGTACATCAGGCTGCAGCAATAGGTCACCTCTATACTGGGCCTTTAACCAAAGCGACAGCTGTATTGCCAGGATAAACGCATGGAACCATCTCCCTAAGAACTTTTACCTGAAGAGTTTGGCTGTGCCATGAGCGCTCTGGCACCAGAGGATACGTAGCTTAGGAAAGTGAAGAGTCAGCAGTGCCAAACGAGACTGGATATCGTTGATAGAAATCTCTTTGCTGACATTGAAGTTTTTCTACCAAAGACAAAATGATAGTATTAAATAATAGGGCATGTGCAGCGCTGTTGACTCATTGCGTAGTGAGCAATGAGGCATTTATGCCCGAGACCCAGATGGGCCCAATTGACGGAGGTATGCATTGTGTCAGCAGTAGATAGGTCTGTCCGTTTAAGGTGTGTCAATTTTGGTGTTATTGAAGACATGCACTTTCAACTAGCTCTTATTGGTAGTTTGTATATTATGGTGTAGCAACATCTGAACTACCAAGCTGATAGTGAAACTACGAAAAGCTACCCATTACTAACTAATTAGAGGATGTTTTTTAGACAACTACCCATTTTCTGCCTTCTCTGTCGTTCTCCATCGCTTTCGCCGCAGGTGGTCATAGTCATGAGTTGAAAAATATTATTTCTAGCAGCTGGTAATGAATTGGAAAGCGAAACTATGGCAACACTCTGAGACGACCAGTGTATGGATTAAGTAGATTAGACATTTCATTTAATCCACACCTTCAACGGGTGTCATACGCCTCACAAAACCGTGATTGATATTTTGCGACCACTCTTTATGAAATTAAATAAACATGCTGCGAAGAGATGAGATGAGCTTACCTGCAGTGTGAATGCTTTAGTCGGATCAAACTCTATAAGTAACACCGGACGTTTATAGTATCTAGTCATGCTCACACACTGAGTATAAAGTCGGCCATTGTTTAATGAACCAATGAGATCACTGACAGATTTCCTTTCCACACAGATATCAGGTGTAAGGATGTAGTCGCCCACCTCAAGGGTCGCTGGCACCAGGTCTATATTCAGCTTATGAACTAGGAAGGGGAGATCACTTCTAAACTCTCGCATATCGACGATCACCTGTAAAACATTAGCCAACCAATTGGGTATTCAGCTGTGCACAAAAGGGAGACTGTTGGTATGTTAATTTATGCTTCTAAATGGGGCTTTCAGCGGCATCAATTAGTTTTATTTTAAATGGTGATCTAATTGGGTGAGCTTGAGCTTTGGTCTGAAGATTTGTCAGGGTTTATCTATTTCCCAAGGGTCATAGGCTTGGGCTACGGATAGTTGCTGTTAGACCGGTAGAGGTCAAATCAGCATACCTCTAACTACCGATGAACTCGCAACGGGTGCTTTTAAACCTAGTTTGACGGGTCGACTAGGGCATCGTTTGAAGCAGCTGGCCATTTGGTGTTTAAACGTGGTTTTACGGAGAAAAGTTGGCATTAATAGTTGGACCGGCTGCTTAACTGGGTGGAGGACACCGTTTAAAACCAGTTATTGACACTAAGAGAGAGAGATAGACACTTGTATGAATGGCAAAGTTTGCATTGGGGAGTTGTTGTCTCCTGGTTAGAGCTTAAGAGAGGGCAACTCCAAAACATGACATACAAGACAAGATCATTGTTTTCACATGAATAACAAAACCGAGCCAATGACTGTTTCGACTACGGTTCATGGCATGCCTGACAGAGAAAGTTACTCTATGGGCAAACTTTCTTTATTTACTATGAAGGAAAGGCCTCATATCCGACTTCAATACAGGATTGTTATAGAACCACAAATATAATAGCTGGAATACACTGACTGATGTTATTCATGTGACAAATATAATACACTGGCTAATGCAATAAAAATTTCACCAGAAATGTTAGAATCACAATTACATTTGTCTGTGTATTACAGTTATTACATTTGTGGTTCTAACAGGGATGATATAAAGTGTGATAAGGCATCAACGAGGTTTCATAACACCAGCTATGTATTTAGGTGCTCATTATAGTATGAGTCTTACCCTGCTAGTTTTTGACGATTGTTTTTGAACTCCACCCTTCCTCGTGTTAACCGGTGCATTATCTGAAGATTCCCTGGCAAGGTCAGGGTCATTCTCCAGCTTTCCATCTCTATTCTCCGGAATAACCATCGTCTGAAACATAACCAAATAGACACTAAATCGGTAATATCAGTCTGACACAGTAATATATATTATAATGATCATATGTACTATAATACATTATAATGATTATAGAGTACAGTGAAACTTGGATAACTCAAACTGCAGAGGACCACCAAAAAAGTTTGAGTTATGAGTTATGCTCTTCCTTTGCTTTAGCCATGTGGCCATGTGGCGAGTCCATTTTGCTGTA
>Ga0224501_10005175_pt1 | contig 10290 bp, 8 predicted proteins | sample SF_Oct11_sed_USG_4_FD_169105 | JGI IMG/M metagenome (GOLD analysis project Ga0224501, IMG submission 169105) | Sediment microbial communities from San Francisco Bay, California, United States - SF_Oct11_sed_USGS_8_1 | ecosystem: Environmental > Aquatic > Marine > Sediment | place: USA...
GGGGATTTTTCAGTCTGGGTGGGTGGGTGGGTGGGTAGTAACGAAGGGGAAAAGTTGGTGGCAGAGACGACTGCAGGGCAGGAATGGTTGCAGGGGAGGGGTGGATGCAGGTGCAGGGCTATAAGGGTGTGGGGCTATAAGGGTGTTACCTATAGGCATTGGTGGGTCACTGCATCGAGTCTTTCTCAGGCTAACAGCCTGACAGAGAGATTTCCCAGCATTTGGATCATCTGGCATTGTGATTGGACACATGCGACTGTGGATATTGAAACCAGCTGCGAAAAAATAAAATGTTTTACAACTACTATATAGAAGGAAGACTAGAATACAAAGGCCCACACTTCTGACCGGAATCTGTCAACTGTTGGAGTAACTAAGCTGCCACCCCCTGGACCAGGCAACCATATAGAACTGTACCGTAATGTTATATCCACTGTCCGCCTTGATACCGATTTTTTATTTTTGACTGTACCGATATGTTCGCTATGCATGTTTGAATAATTTATCCCTTGCACTATTTTCATCAGCATAATATCTGTTTGGATAACCCACAATCGAGTCAATTCATCTATTCTATCATTTTGTTTCACATTCTTTGTTGTACTACCCATGCATAGCTCCCGAAAAGAATTGAACCTTTTTCAACCAAGTACCCATAATGCCTAGACCATTATCTCAGACCATCATTCGCAGATTAATACATCATTCACTGGCTGTCTTCACCTTCAGTTTAGGAAACAATCAAACCTCCAATTCAATAATTTGGAGATGCCTGGCCCAAACAAACACTCTATAAGATCTTTTTCTCACTCGATGTGCACTGCTTTGTTTGGTCTCAGTTGCCCAGAAACTTCCAATGTGACTGCACAGCTAAAAAACAATCCAATCAAAGTACGCCAGCCTTGCTACAGGACTCTAGCTTATTGCGCGAGTCGGAAAAGAATTGTCTAAAATTGATGGGATTTCGCCATTGAGTTTGGATTTCAAAGTTAGCAGTCCCATCCACAGATATAGGGGCATAACTTTATGGTCACATCAATGAGGTCGCAGTATTGTTTTGTTATTTACCTATTTTTCCACCAGCTGATTTGGGGTTTGCCTTCCTTGCCTCCAGTATCATATCATAATAGGTTTTTATACCCGGCCTCGGCACAATCAGCTCATCTAGATCTATAAATGTGGCGTACTACAACAGAAATATCACTTTACCTAAAAATTGAATAGTCAGATTGCATATTAATTTGCTAATTTCATATGCTCCAACAATGCTTCAACTACCAATTTGCAAACCAAACCTGCTCATTCTGGTTGTACCTATTACCGAGCTGTTGAGTGTTTGCTTCTATAGGGTGGATATATAATTCTAGGAACAACTAACACTTGGTATGGATTCAAATCTGGTTATACACTGACGGGGATTTCACAATTCCATTTGATCACTACGCAGGATAGCTCAGTTGTTGTGTATTTGGCATTTGATAGCCTGAACCCGAGTTTGGATTTTAGTCACAGCCATGCCCATTGTGAGCGTGAGCTAACAAACAAGGCTCAATGCTGCAGGTTTCAAACAGCCGAGGTTAACAGCTCCTCCCTCCCCAGGCCATTGGCTAGAGCTGTTGGTGATTAGTTTTGCCAGGAGTTGCCTCCACATGTACCTAGCACAGGGAGACGATTCCGGTGAAGGCACCATGAGGTAATAATATGATGTGAAAGTTCGGCCGTTTGATTTCCAAACAGGAAGTGGAGCATTGGTACTGACTCACCCAATGGTATCCTATTCTAGGGCATTTAAACGAGTATCTAACCCGGCAGCTTCATCGTAAGGATAAGGAGCAAAAGAGGTCAAACAAGAAAAATACATGCACCAAAGAGGCGAAACCTACCTCATAGCGATCTCTGTATGTATAAAGACAGTGCTGGTTATGGCTTTTCTGTCCAAATGCATGTAAAGCTTCCATGGGTACAGGTGGTTTCCAGTTATGTAGATCAACTATACCCTGGGCTCTGTATGAATCTAGAGAAGATCATATCATCTGGATAAGTTGTTACAGACCAATACTTTCCTATGGCGATGAATTTTCGTGCGATTACAGCTAGGTGTAGGAAGATAGCTAGGGATGTGAGGGGAGCAAGGGACATGAGAACAGCTAGGGACTTGTGGACAGCTGGGGACGTGAGGAGAGCTAAGAACGTGATTTCTTGACAGCTTGGTGTCACCGTTCATCCTCAGCAGATTAAAACCGCGGCTTCAACTCATGGAGACACATCTGTAGACAAACCTATTCTGCGACGTACCTCGGATCACCGCTTTAGTGATGATTCATTCAAATAAATTGATATTGTCTCGCTTTTGACTTTGGTACCCACCTAGAAGTGGCTTAAGCTTTGGTGACACTTCATATAGATAAAGTGCCACCTTGTGTGCACCCAATATCCTATTCATTTCTATAAACTCTTTTAACTGGTAAGAGTCTGTGTAGTTATGGACCATTGGTTTAACACATACTAACAGCTGCTTGTTTTTAATTGTTCCTTGTTCCTGAAAGTATACAAAATCAAACTTAGTTGTATTGCAATAAACAACATCTGCTGTTAAAGACAGTTGAAGAATTGTGAAAAACATAAATGTTACTCAATGTTAACAGCTGTGTCTGAAAGCGATTGCATTTTCATAAGCGAAATCTTGCGGCTGAAAGTGGACGTTGGTGTGCTAGTTTAAAAAAGGTCATGGTTATCAATGCAAAGGTTATTCATCGGTCACTAAGTAGTAACTACAAAGAGGGTGGGTTAATTTGTTGAAACCATGGATCAAGGACAAGAATTCAGTTCTATGTTAATGGAGGACAACTTTGCAATTTTCCAGAGCCCTGTGTTTGATTGGTCGCCTGATCGTACCTGAAATAATTATTTTATTGCGTCCGAACGAAATAACGCAAATACATCTAATGACAAAAAATCGTTTGAGACAAAAACATACAAAACACGGGTGGCTCAAGAGGCATGAGTGGATCAGTATTCAGTACTACCTGGTAGTTGCTAATCCGGAGTGAGACAGAGGTCTCCGCTGACTGTAGAGTGACGGCGTGTGGTGGATCAGCGCGACGATACGGGCATGCCCACATTATGCTGTTATAGAGTAATCCTTCTCTCGGCTGTCTGGCTGAATGATTGTATGCCTCGATCATCTCAGAGGTAACCCCGTTATCAAAATTACAGAGTATGTCTATACCAAGGGGTTTAAAACGATGCTGGAATCCAACAATGAGAACTCTGTGATCTCGTGGATCGAGATGAGCGCTGTAAACTAGCAGTCTCTTCTGCTCTAACCAGCTGAACTGTGATTGCAGGTCATGGTGAGTGTGAGATTGTAAAGAGAGGTAAGGAGATGTTATATTCTCTAACTCATCACTAGGTGCCACAAAGGACGATGCTTGATCCAAGATTTTGGTAGAAAAAATCCTCTGATTGACGGATGATTTCTCGGATAAGTGTCGAATAAAGACAGTCATCAGTGCCATAAATGCACAACCTGCAAGCACTTTTGGTAACGCTGCCGCTAGTATGGGTCGCATTGTGTGCACGACTTATTATGAAACTCTAACAGTCAGACAGTGAGACTTATCACATACTTGATGATGGTGACTAGCGATCGCTTACTTTGGTGTGGTCTCCAACTAAAGAGTAGAGTTCTTCTGTACTGTCAGCTGCTACCTTCTCTACTCCAGTGCTGCATTAATCCTCTGTGAGTGATCGCTCTAGTTAGAGTTTGAACTGGAAGTTGAGTTATGCTTCATTAGCTCCGGTGATAAGAGAATTAGGTACCTTAGGCCCTGTTTGCGTGGCTCTGCGTATCACTCGGCTGGAACGTTGGAATTAATGGAGCGTGAAGGGAGGACTAGAAACTGGGAGCCAGGTCATCGGGTGAATGGATCTAGATGAGTCTTTCTAGGGGTTATAAAACAAGCAAACTCACACAACGGTGTAACAGGAGGGCTTAACCCTCTCTCAACGCTCACTAAACAAGCAAACTCACACAACGGTGTAACAGGAGGGCTTAACCCTCTCTCAACGCTCACTAAGGGCAGTTCGCTTTTTGTTCGGAGTTGTCCATATGAATGATGCTACAAATGTTATTTTCAGTGATTCAGGTGTACCCTGGTAGAGAAAGAGCTGCCCCCGGGCATCGCTAGGTTCTCTTACCCCATCCCTGCTCAAGCCTTGCTGCTTCATTACAAACTGCACCATCATCTCCTAAGGTGGAGTGAAGCTACGTCTTAGTGGATACCATACCGGGGTAGGGATTCCTGGCTCAATTCCCTGTTCCTACAAAAATAAATGTCTTCCTCAACACCATCATCGGTTTTAGATAACATTAAACAAGGAATCCCACCGATTGGGTTACCTTTTTATGGGGTATGGGGTATGCGGGTGCAAACAGAAAGCCTCCTAATATGACAAACTTTGGGGAATGCTGAACCAAAGACTCAGTAGGGCAATTTCTGCAAACTCTTAACCATGGTCAGTGTACGAAAAAAAGAAAGATCTCCCAAGGCAAACAGATGTCATGGTAGAGCAGTTTGAAAGAACTTCCGTACTGTATAAAAGTGCCACCATAATCACCATAAAACCTTGCCATTTAACTACGCTGAGGGCAGGAATCATGCAATGTTTAACAGAAGGAACCGACTAGGTTTCAGTAACCATGGTAACGTACTTCAACGCTCATGGTAGGATAGTGATATAGACAGTAGGTCTGCTGAAGCGTGATGAGCCTAGAGAGCCGAGGTGAGTGGATCACTCTAGGGTTGGATCCAGGTAGATTTCCAGACAGGGGTTATTCATTGCTTGAGTGTTACTTGGTTTGTGTGCGATCGGCTTGTCAGCAAGCCCCTCAAGAAATATGTGACCATGCGTCTTTCTTCATAAGTGCCCATCCTTAACCTTCAGTTTCATTCCACATTTTCTCTTATTCGTGACTTGTTTGATTCAATTCAATTTCGCGTCGAGCCTGACTATCTACTACGCTAACATTCGGTAGATCATTAAGAGACAACGGATATTCAAGAGGTCTCCTTGAATAGTCGACCCCTTGTTGACCACCGTGGAAACTGGCTCGCTCAGGGTGCTCTGTCGATGGAGCATCACAATCAAGCAATGCTCTACATCATAGGGTTTGTGTTTTGGGCTAGAATCGAAATCTAGAATCTTTCGGGAAGAAAGGCCCAAAAATGCGTAATCAGAAGAGATAGAAAACACCTGAGTAAATGGGAAAACTGAGCTGGAATAATAAGATGAATCACTGGCAATGGAAGAGACGCTCATACTGCAGTGGTAATTCTCAACAGGTTACCGATAATGATCACACCGACAGTTCTACTTCGCTTCGCAAATCCCTATGCAGGTCCGTGGTGTTTGCTCCCAGGTGATCAAGAGCAATTACCACCGATTTTCCAGCCGAACCAACAACTTGCTGGAAATACAAAATCTGTGTACGTTTTTTACCACTACTCTAATTATGCTCCAATAATACGTGCAACAATATTATGAAATTCTCAGTTTGCCATTGTTGATCTGTATGTAGTTCTATAATTGAATGCTTAAATCTACATTAAGATGGGGACACAGAAAATCTGTCTCATCATTGTCATCCTTCTTCACCCTGCTGTCACCATACTCATTGACAGGTTGGTAGCATCAGTTTGATTTATAAAGTGTATCAGATAGTTATAAGTGGGAAACCTAGGCGGTGCTGAAAACTTCCAAGTGGGCCTTAACATACTCTTCTTCACGGTAACTAGAATGCAAATCATACCTCTTCTTGATGTCACCCCTCTCCCACAATGAAGGTTGTCCCCCTCTGGAAGCCATTGGACCAACTAGCACTCTCGAAAAAATCATAACTTCAGACTACCTGACAGATTAATGCATTATCTTATCACAAGATGACCTATAATAATCTCTTCCTTTTGCACCCTGACCAGTGCTTGCAGTTTGCAGAAACTGGCCTACCAAGTTTCTGACTCAGCGTCTTACAAAATGATCGAATCATCGGTTGACTCCCTGCTTGTGCCTGTACGCTTTAATAGAAATGGTATTGTAGAGAAAATGGAGTTAACTCGAGTAAGTTCTATGAGGAACCTATCTGTATCTACTTGTTACAAAATGACTCATTCTTTGCTGCCAAGTGGAATGATTCGGAGCTGCTTAGTATTCCAATCAGCAACTCGAGTCGGCATCAGTCTCTCATGAGGCTACCCAATCCTATCATAGGAGTGGTTCGAACACAGACTATAGTGGGGGTAGCAACCCCCAATAGCATTTATCAACTACTACAGAACAAAACAACATCCAAATGGGAGAATAAATTGATCACTAATAGCTGCGGAACTATTAAGGCTGTTACTGGTTATGATAACCTTCGAATGATTTTTGCATTGGTTCTCCAATCACCACAGGACGGATATCGAATCGCGATAGTGTCAGAATTATGTTTGATCATAACTGGGATGCCAACAAGTGCAACAGAGATGATTATCGCAAACCTCTTGTTTTGGCTGTTCCATCCCATTCATCAGTTCTCTGTTGACCATACCCCTATAAACCAAGGACGAATGATTGAAAGATTTGCAATGGGAGATATTTCCCAGCTACCACTGTTCGATCTGTTTGTGGTAATAGAAAATCACACTTTGATCTTGGCCAACTCGAGTTATGGTGATACTAACCTCACCATAATCGACCTGCTGACTGACATGAGATTGGTGTACTCTCTTGAGGAAGATTCTACAATCAAGGCTCTTACTGCCGTATCAACCGAGCTCTTTGTGACAACAAACACTTCTGTACATCGCATAAAATTTACAGGTAGGCAGAAACCTGTACAGATCAAATATAGCGCATTACCCACAAGCCTAGAGTTATCCTCCCTTAGAAAGATTGTTGTATGCCTGCAAGTAATAGTTCACTAAATCATCATCAGCATGGCCAGTCTTCAGGACTCCACTTCTGGATATAAGCCTTCCTCATTAACTGCAACTATTATCTGTCCTTAACCTATTCCAAGTCCTGCCTGATGTCATTGTCCCATCGGAAACAAGGACATAGTAGACAGTTCATCTAAAGGTGACCAGACCTATGGACAGATGGACTTTTTTTAGCAAACTTTTTAGCTGTAGTTAGAGAACCAATGAGATTAAGAAGCAACAGGTCACCAGGTTGTTGATAATGTTTCCTCCACACATTAAAGTTCATGGTAAGAGGTCTGCAAACTTTGTTTGTACTTCAAATCAAAATATAAAAACGCTTCGATCCTTACCTGTATTTGAGCGCATCTGCAGAGGACCACACAATTTACTCAATTACAGATTCTGATGCTAGCATTGTAATGTTTGTTTAGAACATTTCGGTTAGATCTCTGGATAGCCTCTATGACATATTCACCGTTATCACTCATGACTGTCGCACTTATTATTGCATTCCGCTGCAGTTGGTGCTGGTTGGAGTTGCCTGAACTGTACCTGTTATAAAATTCTACCTACTAAACTCACCTTAGATCAGGCTATAGAATATGCTTTCCTATTTGGTGGAAACCTTATAAGAAGTTCAGATATTAGTGCAGTTCAGGGAAAAGGCGACAAAATTAACACCACATACTGGGCTACAGAAGGTAGGTTTCTGTCATCGATTTGAGAATTATAAATTCATTCATATTTCCTTATCGGCGTTAGCCCAGTACGTGTCGATCGACGAGCTTGAAGCCCGCCGGAAATTGGCGCGTCGATCGACACATACTAGGCTAACGCTCCCTTATCTTACCTCACAGACAGCCACATTCAGTTTTGATGCCATCAAAACACTTTTTTGTGTGAAGATTGGACAACTCCAACTTCCTTTTTCTGACGTTCTGCACTCGAGATAATTGCTAAGTTAGTTGTCTGTGGAAAGAAAACACAACTCCTATGCACATTGTAGCAGTTCTTCTGTCATTTACTACCTCTAGCTCTTAGCTCTTCCTGTTTTTTTATGGTGTATTTTTCTGCTCCAAGAATCTTACACATCTGGTCAGGAATTGCTTTAATAGTGAATGGTGAAGCGAAGCTTTTCATTCTGCTGTTTGTTTCGACCTGGGTTCATGGGATAATCACCAGGTGTTTGGTAAGCCCAAGTCTTAAATGAGTTAATTCACCATGATATCTTTAGTGTAAGTTCGGGACATGATGAACCCAATCAAGGCTTGGACAAAATCTACCATAAAATAACCATTTTAGCGGCTGATGGTCTCAGCTACCAGGATTTACGCAAGGACTTTGACAGCAAACCGAGGAAACTCACTGGTAGTAGTCAGAAAAATAACACCTATAATCATAGATACCTTCGGAATGGTATGGTTGGTGTGGTTGTCTATGGTGATGGGTCACCTGTTAGTTCAACAGATGAGACAACACACACTGTGATAATAGAAAGGCTACAAGGTCAGTTAGTCTGCATTTGTTGCAAACTGTTAATAATCAGTTTTTGGCATTTTTCGGTTTTTGAAGACCATAATACAGCTTCTAGTGAAGTTCCAAGCCTGGATAGGGTTAACCTAGTAATACCGGTAGTTACAGATGCCCCGGGCCAACTCCACCCATCCAAGGTGTCAGTGTGTGAAGTACTGTGTTAGAAAGTCAGTCCTATAGTCACTTTACTACTGGCTCAACTATTCCGATGCATGTCTGATAACCCACCTCTCAATTAAACCTTAGTATTGGTTTATAGTTTGAGTAAAAACGATTTGCACATAACTTCACATGTAGAAAGATATGACATTAATAAATATATTTCACAGATTAAAACAAAATCAGCTACTGTAACACATTGAACCATTATTGCAAATACGTCAGCAGTTTCTTTTTCTCTATTTCTCACTTGTCCTCATGCGTCCTGGTCTTCCTTCGATGATCACCCCGGCTCCTCTTCAAATATCTATATAATTTTATTTTCCTGCTCTTCTTCTACTCCAACCCTGTCTCCATCCATCAGCCAATTTAAGTAACCACTTTTCTTCAGCACACATCTCCAACCAATGGATCGTTATTAAATGTGTTATTTTTCTGCCCAGTAATATAAAGGAATATGTCTCACCGCTCTGGCTGTGTTTTATTGACCAGAGTACCAACTCTATGGATCATGGACTTCTCAGAAGATAGGTTCATGTGATGAGGACCCAGGAAATTACACTGTAATACAGTATAACTGTCTTACCGATCATAGTGATGCGCTGTGCAGAATGACAGAGAAGTGTCAATTTAAAGGTACCTGTGATGATATAAGAATAAGCCATCTCCAGTCTCAAGGTCAATCAGACCGATTCATTTTCTATGCCACACATTAAAAATCATGCGATGTCCTTCCTTTATGTAAAAGAGCTCCTCATTGGGGTACACCCGACTAACAGAGTTGTGTACATTTTCCACAAAATTCACCACAAAACTACTGAAACTGCTTTATTTCGATGACAGTAAAACTCTTTTGGATTATACCCGGAATCAGTCTTGTCCTGCGGACTGACTGCTGATTCATTACAGTGACATACCAGTTACAGAAAAGTCTACAAGTCATCAGTTCACCAGTTTGTCGACATGTAAAGGCATTAGTCATGATAGCTCAGTGAGAGAATTTATGCATCTCACTGTCCTCTCTGAGGCCCGGGTTCTCTTCCCAGCCGTGGCATAGAATTTCAAGGGATTTTTCCCTGGCTGATCACACACACTCGGAGAGGAGATGGCGCCGCCAAGTCTTCACAAACCCATTTAAAGGATATGAGGAATATGAAGCAATACAGCTACTTCTGCCCCGATCAAGATGGTCATTGGTGGTTAAAAAAGGCAATTGTCAATATGAGTTTGCGGAGAAGCCAACGTAGCCCTTGAGTGTTCGTTTGGAAGAGCTCTATGATTATTTAATCATTTTGGAGGGCGTTCGTGTAAGCCAAAGTACGATCAGAAAAAATTCTGGTGGCCACTTAAGCAAAACAATCATGACAGCGAGTCAAGTCTCACTATCGCGTGATCTCCCCCAGTTGTCTGTTCGCTAATGGTTTGATGAGCTGAAAACCTCAACGCAAAAGTTTGGACAGTATGGTGCATTGGCATTGCATCAGGTACTTAGGAAATTTTGCTTACGTCTAAAAATGCCTATGTCAAGCTTACATGGTGTGACCGTGGGATTGCTACCATCACAAAATAAGTAGGTCTTCTCATTTTATGATTCTATATTATTTAACCAGCGGCTCAAGATTGAGCATGGTTC